>ERZ791875.891-NODE-891-length-24802-cov-2.891058_pt1 | contig 24802 bp, 15 predicted proteins | sample MGYA00510278_ERZ791875 | MGnify/ENA primary metagenome ERZ791875 (study PRJEB30046, sample SAMN00792078) | human gut metagenome | study: EMG produced TPA metagenomics assembly of the A metagenome-wide association study of gut microbiota in type 2...
ATAACGGTTTCTCTGAATGCTTCATCGGTCATGCCTAAAGGGCCTGGACGGTCTTCTGTTTTTGCCGCCCCCGACTTGCATATACGGTGAACGTATTTCTTAACCTTCTCGATCGTCTCGGCATCCTCTATGGAAAGAATGGATTCGATAAGGCTTTGTTTGCTGGTTTGTAACTCTAATGCTGTCATATTACTTCCGGTTAATGGATGATGATTGCAAAGATAGTGATTTAAGCGGATATCTCGGATTATTGCTATATCTTTGTGTGCAGTACGTATTTACTAACTAAAGAAGAAAGGAGTTCCGTATGACAACAAAGCCTTATAAATATGATGAAGACGACGCCCGTGAACCGCAGCGCGTCTCTGAACCGGCGGTTTCTTATGCCGCATCCCGGAGTGTTGCGAGCTTGAAGCTTGAAGCGATCGACGAGCTTATGAATATCTTTGATACAGACCGGCTGTCGCGGGCTGTGGATTTCCTGCGCACGTTGGGACGGGAGGAGGAAGACCTGATGCCCGGTGGGATTCCGGCTTTGCAGTTTACGAAAGAAGAGCTGAATGCCCACATTGACAAATCACTTCAAGATATAGCAGAAGGCCGTGTCTACACTTCGGCTGAAGTGCATCGACAAATGGAAGAAAAATTCCCTTTCTTATGCAAGTAATATGGGCGGAGGATGCTCGTGATGAGCTTGGCTCTGTTTTAGAATATGGAGCTTGTGCTTTTGGTAAACGTGCGGCTGAACGTTTCTATGAAAAGCTATTGGAGAATGAACTAAGGTTGGCAAATAATCCCTATATGGGAGAACTTGAACCTCTTTTGGCCGGACGTCCGCAAAATTTCAGAAGCCTGGTTGTGCACCGTCATTATAAACTGGTCTATTATGTCGAAGCAGAGATAATCCATATTGTCGCCCTTTTCGATACTCGCAGGGACCCGACGTCTTTGGGGGATCATATAAAGTAAAAGAACAGGCCGTATCAAAAGAGTATTGACACGGCCTGTTCTTTTGCGATCCCGCGTCGAGCGCGGGAACGGGGGTGTTATCTTCTCTTACAACTTATGTATCACCTTCATCAACTGGTCACCCAGGCCGATGGTGTAGCCTTGGGAGACGAAGACGACACGGTTGAAGGTGTCGGCGATGATGAAGATCGGGAGGGTGTTGGCGTTCGGCAGTTTCATGGCGGCGGCGATCTCATTCTGGATCGTTTTGTCGGTGTCGATGCCGTATGTGATCGTGCCGGGCAGGTCGCCGAACTCTTTCGGGTCGAAGTTCTGGAAGCCTTTCTCGTCAGGGAAGAGCAAGACCATGCCGCGTCCCCATTCCTCGAGGTCCTTCTTGACGGCGGCGATATCGCGCATGGCGTGGTTGGTCGGTTCCTGGCGGGAGCCAAGGATGGCGACGATGTAGTAGCCGCGGCCGGTGGTGGCCAGGAGGCTCGTCTCTTCGCCTGTGTCAGCGCGCTTGAAGGTGTTTTCGGAGTTGAAGTTACCGATCACCTGGATGTCGTCTTCGCTTTCACGCATCTCTAATTTGATGTTGCTTGTCTGGCCCGGTTCTACGTTGAAGAAAGTCATTTCCGCCAGCACGCTACCGCTTGCCATACGCGTACCGGTTACGAGCATATAGTTACCTTCGTCTAATGAGAGCGGCTTCTTCAGCAAGGCGCTCCAGGTGTCGCCACCGCCCATGTCCACGTCGCCCGACTCGAAGTTCAGGGTTTGCAGCTTACCGGTCGGCAATACTTTCGCGATAGTGAAGTGGCTGTAATATTTCGGGTCCTGCAAGGCCTTGATCGGCTGGTAGGAGGCGATCACCTTGCCCTGCTTGGCTGTCGTCTGTTCGGCAGCTTCAAAGTCCACATCCACCCAGTTCACGCCTTTGGCATACTGCACTTTTCCCGCTACCGGCTCGATGCGTGCCGGGATACCTAAGCTGCGGCAGACGGCGACGAAGAAGATATTGCGGGAGCCTTTGTCGGCCACACGCGCTTTCCATACGCCCATCGGCATGATGGGGATGCGTTGCGGGTTCAGGCTGTCGTTGATCGTGATATTCTGCTTCACCCAGTCGACCAATACCTGCGGGTCAGCCTTTGCCTTTCGTACCTGCTCGGGTTCGATGTTGGAAGCGAAGAACCGCTTGTAAGGAGTCAGGAACTCGTTTGCCACACGCGGGTTGAGGATATACTCGGTGAAGAGGGAGCTTTGCACCGCCGGCGTGTTGTTGAGGTGGTCGGCCAGTACGGATGCCGGCGTGTCGCGCAGGTCCTTGGAAGAGATTGCCTTCAACAGGTCCATTGCCATAGGACGCTTGTCTGCCGGGGCTTCGCGCAGGAACTTCTCGATTTCGCGCCAGTTACCGCGGCTGCCGATCAGGAAGTCCGCCGTCTTCAGCGGGTCGATGCCCAACTCCTTGGCGAGGGCTTCCGCCTTCTCTTCGGTGTAGAAGGTCGCTACATATTTATTACGGATCACATCCTCTTCGTGCAGGCGTTTGGCGTTGGCCTCTTTCTGCTCGTCGGTGACTTCCGCTGCGATGGAGCCGTCTACCGGGGGAATGATGTCGAGGGTGACGGATTCGATGTCGCCCGGCTTCTTGTCGAGCGTGATCGTCACGTTGTCGTCTTTTCCGAATGATACTTTGCTGTAGCCGAACTTGCCGTCTTTGGTCGCCCATACCAGCATATCGCCTTTACCGGCGGAGAGGAAGGTCTTGCCTTGTGCGTCGGCCTTCTTGTTGGCTACGGAGTAGAACTCGGCGTAGTTGTATATCTTAAATTCGACGTCGGCTCCGGCAGCTGGTTTGCCGTCCGCGTCGACAACCGTGATGGTCGCTTTGGCGGTCGGGGCGTAATTATCGATTACGTTGATTTCGGTGTAGCCGTCGGTCACGTCCATGACCTCTTCCGGGCCGTTATATTTGCCGAATACCTTCGTGTGCATCAGCATACCCCGGTAGGCCGGTCCGTTGAACCAGCCTAAGTTGAGCACCGGTTCCGGTTCGCAGGCCCCCATGAAGTACCATTTGCCGTTCACCCAGGCTTCCACCCAAGCATGGTTGTCGTCGGTATGCGCCCAACGCGGTGTATAGACCTGGCGTGCCGGGATACCGACAGAGCGGAGGGCGGCCACTGTGAAGGTCGACTCTTCGCCGCAACGTCCGTAAGCCGTCTTGACGGAGGCTAACGGCGAGCTTGTGCGGGCGTCGGAAGGCGTATAGATCACTTTCTCGTGACACCAGTGGTTCACCTCGAGCACGGCGTCATAGAGCGACAGGCCTTTTACCCGGTCTTTCAGCTCTTCGTAGAAGACCATGCGGCTCTCGTCGAGGTTCTCGTTGTTGACACGTACGGGAAGTACGAAATGGCGGAATATATCTTCCGGGATACTGTCGCCCCACGGCATTTCCACCCGCGCCCGGAAGGAGCTGCGGATATTGTCGAGATAGAGTTGTCCGTTGTAATCCGTAATATCCCCGATCGGCATATAGGCATAAAGGAAGGTCAGCGCCTCCTTCTCGTCGGGTGTCATCGATTGGTTGAAGACGGAAAACAGGTCCCCGTTCGGCAGGGCGGCCTTCTTGGCCTGGAAGTCCTGTTCTACTTCGGCGCGAAACGTATCGTCCGAAATGAAATGTCGTTGTCTGTTGCATGAAGTTCCCACGAGGAGAACGAACAATAGCAGGAATAGATTTGTTTTAATCATAGCGTTAATTTTATCAGCACAAATATACGGAATATATTTATTAGTCAGCCGGTAAGACTGGCTTTTAAGTGTTAACCTGTTGTGCATATCGTTATTTTTTCTTTACTTTGAAGTGATAAATTACAAGAGTAAACCGTTATAAGCCTATGTTCCACGAATTCGAATTGTTTCACAGTGCGGAAGGAATCTTGCTGATTGCTTCTGTCATTCTTTTCTTCAGTATTTTTGCCGGTAAGGCCGGTTTCCGTTTCGGGCTTCCCGCTTTGTTGTTGTTTTTAGGTGTCGGTATGTTGTTCGGCAGCGACGGGTTAGGGATACAATTCAGTAATCCGAATATCGCCCAGTTCATCGGTATGCTGGCGTTGAGTATCATCCTGTTTTCGGGTGGTATGGACACGAAGGTGTCCGAGGTGAAACCGATTGCGACGCAGGGCATCATCCTGGCGACGGTGGGAGTGTTGGCCACGACGTTTATTACGGGCGGCTTTATCTACTATATTTCCATCCTTGCGACCGGATATGAGGCGCTGCCGTTTGCAGAGTCTTTGCTGTTGGCGGCGGTCATGTCGTCAACCGATTCGGCTTCCGTCTTCTCGATCCTGCGTAGCAAAGGCGTCTACTTGAAAGAACGGTTGCGGCCGACGCTCGAGTTGGAGAGCGGTAGTAACGACCCGATGGCCTATATGTTGACGCTTCTTCTGATCGCTTATATCCAGGTGGGAGGCATGAACTTGCAAGATGCCGTGTTGCAGCTGATCATCCAGCTTTCCGTCGGGGCTGTCGCCGGTTTCCTGTTAGGGAAGTTAGCTGTGTATATTATCAATCATATCGATATCGACAATGAGTCGTTGTATCCGATCCTGTTGTTGACGACGGCGTTCTTCACCTTCTCGGTGACGACTCTGTGCAAGGGAAACGGTTATTTAGCCGTTTATATCGCCGGACTGGTGGTCGGGAATGCCAAGATTGTGCATAAGAAGAGTATGAGGACGTTTTTCGATGGCTTCACCTGGCTGTGGCAGATCGTGATGTTCCTTACGCTGGGTTTGCTGGTTAATCCGCACGAGCTGCTTCCGGTAGCGCCGATCGGGCTGACGGTGGGTTTCTTTATGATTGTGGTGGCCCGTCCGCTGAGTGTTTTCCTTTGCCTGTTGCCGTTCAAGAATTTTTCTGTGAAGGGCAAACTGTATATCTCGTGGGTGGGGCTTCGCGGAGCCGTGCCGATTATCTTTGCAACTTATCCGATGATCGCCGGAATCGAGCATGCCGGCACGATCTTCAATGTAGTGTTCTTTATCACAATCCTTTCCCTCCTGATACAGGGCACAACCGTTACGCAGGCGGCCAAATGGCTTGGGCTGGTGGACGAGCCGGAGCGGAAAAACGAGTTTGGGATCGAACTGCCGGAAGAGATCAAGAGTGCCATGAGCGAAATAGATATTACCCCGGCCGTCCTTGCACACGGTAACAGGCTGATGGAGCTTACCTTGCCCGATCATACGCTGGCCGTTATGGTGAAACGCGACGGCCTCTATTTCATCCCGAAAGGCAACACGGAACTGAAAGAGAACGACAAGCTCCTGATGATTTCCGATAACGACGAGGCGTTGCTTCAGGCATACGAGTCGTTGGGTGTGACGGATTACACGTTGAAGAAGAACTGATTCCCCCTCTTCTATTGCATGTCACAGTCGTATTCTTTTCATGTTACAACTGTCTTCCTTCTGTGTTACGGTTGTCATTCTTTTGTTTTACAGCTGTGACATGAATAACGGGTGTTTATAAAAACACAAGGCATTCCGCATAAACCGTTCTGTTTGCCGGGTTGTTCACTCCTGTACGGCACAAACGGTATTTGTGGAACGCCTTGGTCGATTTATTTCAACTCGAACTTAATCCGGTCGCGTATATCAGTGGAGGAGGCTCCTATCAGCGCTTCGAACTCTCCCGGTTCGGCTACCCATTCGTGCTTGCTGTCGTCAAAGAAGCTCAAAGCATCGGTGTTGATAGTGATGGAGACCTGTTTCGCTTCGCCGGGTTGCAGGCGTACTTTGCTGAAACCCTTCAACTCTTTTACCGGACGGGGCAAGGATGATTTCTTATCGCTGATGTAGAGTTGCACGATTTCCGAGCCTTCCCGTTTTCCCGTATTCCGGACGTTGACGGTGAAGGTGACCGGTTCGCCGGCTTTGATCACTTTCTTGTCTGTCGTCGCTTTTCCATATTCGAATGTCGTATAGCTCAATCCGTGTCCGAAGGGGAAGAGGGGACGGATCTTTTCCTTGTCCGTCCAGCGGTAACCGACAAAGAGTCCTTCGTTATATTCCACGTCGACGATATGGCTGCCGTCTTCACGAGGCTTGCCCGGATAGGTGTTTAATTTATGAGCAGGTACTTCCTCTAATGCGTTGGGGAAGGTGAAAGGCAATTTGCCGGAAGGATTGACATCACCCAGCAGGATAGAGGCGAGAGCATTTCCGGCTTCGCTTCCGAGATACCAGGCTTGTACGACTGCCGACACTTCCTTGAGCCAGGGCATGGCAACGGCATTCCCGGAGATGTTTACGACAATGAGTTTCTTATTGGCTGCGGCAAGGGCGCGGATTACCCGGTCCTGGTCGTAAGGCAGGGCGAGGCCGGCGCGGTCGGAATCTTCGCAATCCTGTCCCGTGCTTTTGTTTAGTCCGCCGATAAAGATGACATAGTCGGCTGTGCGGGCCATTTCGACAGCTTCGTCGATCAGGGCTTCGGGCGACCGGTCATCCCGAAGATTCTGGCCGGTGACTACTCCGTTGTATTCGCCGGTCGGATCCCCTACATAGCCGCGGGCGTAAAGTACTTCCGTACGGCCGTTGATATGTTTCTTGAGTCCGTCGAGGGGCGAGAGTTCATATTTGGCTTTGAGCGATGAACTACCGCCTCCGACGGTCATCATCTTGATGGCGTTTTCACCTACGACCAGGATACGTTTGGCTTGATCGGTGTCGATAGGCAATACGTTGTCGCGGTTCTGTAAGAGGACGATCCCCGCTTCACCGATCCGGCGGGCCGCGTCGAAGTGTTCATCCGAGCAAAGGGCGCCATAGGGACGTTGGGGGTTCATGTTGGTGCGGAAAGCCAGACGGAGAATGCGACGGACTTTGTTGTCCAGCTCTTCGGTTCCAACTTTCCCTTCACGGATAAGTTGCAGATAGGGCAATGCAAGGTAATAGTTGTCATAGGCATTGCTGGAACCGTTCGAAAGTCCGTTTGTCCAACTGCCGAATTCCATGTCCAGTCCGTTCCGGATGGCTTCCCCGGTATCATGCGTGCCGCCCCAGTCTGAGACAACCACGCCGTCGAATTTCCATTCCCCTTTCAGGATGTTGTTTAGCAAGTACTGATTATGGCAGTTGTGCTCGTTCTTATACAGGTTGTACGCCCCCATGATGGCCCATGCTTTGCCTTCGGTGACGGCAGCTTTGAACGCAGGCAGGTAGATTTCATATAAAGTCCGGTCATCGACAATGACGTTTGTAGTATGACGGTTCACTTCGTGGTTGTTCAGTGCATAGTGCTTGACACAGGCAGCAACGCCGTTCGCCTGTACGCCCTGGATGTAAGGGACGACCATCCGGCCGGCCAGATAGGGGTCTTCACCCATGTATTCGAAGTTACGGCCGTTCAGCGGAGTCCGATAGATGTTGACACCCGGTCCGAGCAGCATATTTTTATTGCGGTAACGGGCCTCTTCACCGATACTTTTCCCGTAAAGGCGGGCAATTTCCGTATCCCAGGAGGCTGCCAGGCAGGTGAGGGCCGGGAAGGCCACACACGAGTCGTTGGTCCATCCTGCCTGATCCCATTCGTCCCAAAGCACTTCCGGACGAATACCGTGCGGGCCGTCGGTGGTCCAGCATTCGGGGATTCCCAGACGGGGAACGCCGGCCGAACTGAATTTGGACTGGGCGTGCGTCAGCGCAACCTTTTCTTCGAGTGTCAGCCGCGAAAGAGCGTCTTCCACCCGTTTTTCCACCGGTTTACTGTTGTCCAGATAAACCGGGACTTCCTGTCGCTGTGCGTTAGCCAGAGCCGGCAGGAATAAGAACGCACAAGCTATACTTTTAATGATATCCATATTGTTATCGTACTTTTAGATTGAGTGATTGAATATATTCTTTTTGGATGATGCATTGCTCGATCCGGCTGTTCCGGATAAACTCAAGCAAGGTCGCTTTGGCCTTTTCCTGTTCCGGTCGTGCATCCCGGATTTCTTTGTAAGTGCTTCGGGGAGCTTCGGAGAAAGCGACTATACTTTCCCAGCCCTCCGGAGCCTTGATGCCCGCAAATGCGGAATTGTCTATTTTCTTGTAAGGCCAGAAGGTCCATCCGATATTGTTCTCTTCCATGACATGGCAGAAGGCGTTCATCCAGGCTTCCCGGTTGTGACCTATTTCGCCCATATACATCGGCAGGTTCACCCGGTCGCGGAAGTCGATGATTTCCTGGATGGCGGCTTGAGTCGCTTCTCCCCCGTAGCGGTGGCAGGTGTACATGATCTTGTCGTCGTAAGTCGAATCGGTGAAGGGACGGAAATTGCCGTTCCACTGGGCGCCTCCCAACAGGATGATGTGGTTGCGGTCTACCTCACGGATGGCTGCGACCGCCCGTTTGTGGAGTGGTTCCAGCTTGGCATTCAGCTCTTCCATGTTTTCAAAATAAGGGGCGATCGGTTCATTGATCAGTTCGTATCCTAAGATTACCGGTTCATTCTTATAGTAGTCGGCTATCTTGCGCCAAATGTCGCAAAACAGTTGTTGACTTGGTTCGCTGTCGAACAGCCAGGGGTAACCATAGCTGTCGTCGATGTTATCGCCGGTTTGTCCGCCCGGTGCATCGTGCATATCCAGTATCAGGTAAAGATGGTTGTCCCGACACCAGCCGACGACACTGTCTATGCGGGCAAAGCCGTCTTGTGCTGTGGTCAGTCCCATATAGTCTTCATCCGTGAACAGTTTATAGTGGAACGGCAGGCGTATGGTGTTTGCCCCTGTGGAAGCAATGAACTCGATGTCTTCCCGGGTGATGTAGTTGTCCTTGAACTGTTTCCAGAATTCGGCGACAAAGTCCGGTCCGACCATTTCGCAAAGCATCTGGTTGATCCGGCCCGGAGAATTGGTTTTGTTGAATCCGAACATATATCCTTCCGGATTCAGCCAGTTGCCTAAGTTCGTCCCTTTTATCAGGAACTTGCTTCCATTCGGAAGGATGAGGTTTTGTCCGTCTATGCGGATGAAGGATTCGGGCGCTGGCGTAATTGCCGACTCTTGCTGTGTTTGCTGTTGGCACGCAACTAAACATCCTATGATCAGTAATGCGTAAATTATATTTCTCATGTTCATCTCTGATTACTTAATTAATAACTTCGAAATCGGCAGAAAGCCCTTCCTGGCTGTTCGTGCCTAACCAAATGGTGAAATCGCCCGGTTCGACGACTTTTTGCATATCGATATTCCAGAATGCCAGTTCGCTGACAGGAAGAGAAAACGTGACAGTCTGTTTTTCCCCGGGTTGCAGGTCGACACGCTTGAACCCTTTCAGCTCTTTAACCGGACGGGTGACGGAACCGACTTTATCCTGTATGTAAAGCTGTACGACTTCCGTTCCGGCATATTTCCCGGTGTTTGTAATGTCGACGCTGGCAATCAGCGTATCGGTTGTCTTCAGCTTATCTGCGGAGATGTTTATCCGGTCGTATTGGAAAGTCGTATAACTCAGTCCGTATCCGAACGGGAACAACGGGCCGAAGCCGGCATCCATATAGAAAGAGGTGCAGCCTAACGATGTTTGTCCGGCCTCCAAAGGTATTTCGTCTATCAGGATTTCCTGCCCGCTCGGAGCGCGTCCTGTGTGATGATGCGCGTAATATATAGGTGACTGTCCTGTCATTTTAGGGAAGGTAACCGGAGTTTTTCCGCTTGGGACGGCAGTTCCGAACAGCAGGTCGACCAAGGCCGGACCACCCATTGTGCCGGGGTGGAACGAGTAGAGGACAGCTGCTGATTCTTCCACCTGCTTTCCAATCGTCAGTGGCCGGCCGGCCATGACGATTGTCACGACGGGTTTGCCGGTTTGTGACAGGGCGGAGATTAGGTCAGCCTGTGCTCCCTGCAAATTCAAATCGGCTAAAGAATGCGCTTCTCCTGAAAGGATGGCTTCTTCGCCAACGAAGGCCAATACGATATCGGCGTTCCGGGCGGCGGCAACTGCTTTTGTGATGCCTTCGCGCTGTTTGTCGCGGCTGTAGGCGAGTCCCGGTTCGTAGACAATCCGTATTTTGTCGCCATACATTTCCTGCAATGCTTTCAACGGTGTCTGGGTATGTTCTTTTTCCCCGTCGAAAACCCATGTACCCAGCTGGTCATGCGGGGCATCCGCCAGCGGGCCTGTTACGACGATCGTGCGGATCTTATCTGTCAGAGGTAAAGTCTGTTTGTCGTTTTTCAACAAGATAGCCGATTGGATGGCGGCTTCCTCGGCCTTTGCCAAATGGTCTTCTGCATATTTTACCGATTGGTCGGCGTCCACATATGGGTTCTCAAATAACCCTAACCTGAATTTCAACCGCAGGATGTTGCGGACAGCATCGTCTATTGTGGCTTCCGAAACCTTCTTCTCTTTCACCAATGCCTCCATGTTATGAATGAAGACGCTGCTTACCATATCCATATCTACGCCGGCATTGATCGCTTTTTCAGCTGCTTCTTTCTCATCTTTGCAGAAGCCGTGTGCGATCATTTCTGCTGCTGAGGCCCAGTCTGTCACCACCATGCCGTCGTAGTTCCATTCTTTCCGGAGTACATCTTTTAAAATGAATTTGTTTGCCGTGGAAGGGACTCCGTCGTTATCGTTGAACGAGGTCATGAATGTCGCGCATCCTGCCTTGGCTACCGCCTCGAAAGGAGGAAAATAGACGTTGCGCAACACACGTTCCGGGATGAATGTCGAGTTATAGTCTTTTCCACTTTCTACAGCTCCATAGCCGACAAAATGTTTGGCACAGGCAGCCATGGATGTGGGGTCATTCAAGGAATCGCCCTGGAACCCCATTACCATTGCAGTTCCCATCACGGCAGACAGGTAGGGATCTTCCCCGCAACTTTCCGCCATACGTCCCCAGCGTGCATCCCTCGATACGTCGATCATTGGGGCAAATGTCCAACGGATTCCGTCGGCCGATGCTTCGATAGCCGCTACCCTGGCTCCGTCTTCTGCTATTTGGGGATTGAAAGTGGCCGCTTGTCCCAAAGGAATTGGGAAGATTGTTTTATAGCCATGGATGACATCCCGCGACATCAAAAGTGGTATTCCTAAGCGGGACTCTTTTACGGCTATTTCCTGTGCCTTATTCACCAATCCAGGATCGGTCAGGTTCAGCAACGAACCTACTTTTCCTTCCTTGATCAGCCCTGCCATTTCTTCGATGCCACCAAAAGGACTTAACTGGTTCATCTGGCCGATCTTTTCCTGCAAGGTCATTTGCTTTAGCAAAGCGTCTACCCGGCTTTCAACATCTCCTTCTTTAGCCTCTTGAGGTTCTGCGCACGATAAAAGAGGCAAAAGCAACAAGCAGGCAGATAATCGTTTTATATTCATGGATTATTTTTTTTGATATACACGTACGTAATCTATTTCAAAGACAGTGGGAAGCGCTGTTTCGTCTATACCCTTCGCACCTCCCCAGTCGCCACCCCAGGCCAGATTCAGTTTCAGGTAGAAAGGCGTGTTGAAAGGCCAGGTGTCTTTGTTGCCGGTTTTGTCGTTTTCAAAAGTAAAGTAACATTCTCCGTCGACATAGCCTTTGATGATGTCTTCCGTCCATTCGACAGCATAGACATGGAAATCCGACTGGGCTGCAGGTACAAGTATGTTCTTGCCTTTTTGCGTATTTTTCCGGTGGTTGTAGGCTTCGCAGTGGATGGTGGAATGTACGACGTTGGGGTCGTATCCTACTTCCTCCATGATGTCTATTTCACCGTCACCGGGCCACGTCTTGCCGTTCTTTGGCATCATCCAAAAAGCGGGCCAGGTGCCTTTCCCTGCCGGAAGCTTCATACGGGCTTCGAAATAGCCGTATGTCCAGCTTTCGTACGTATTCATACGGATGGAATAAACGTCATCACCTGCTTTTTTGAGGATTATCTTTAGCGTGCCGTCGCTTACCACCGCGCAGGTATCAGTACCCCGGAAACCTTCCACATAGGTTTGCAGTTCGTGGTTGCCCCAACCGTGACCGCCGCTTTCATACCACCATTTCGCAGGATCTGGCAATGAAGAAGCGTCGTTGAACTCGTCTTGCCAAATTAAGGTGTAGCCCTGCGGAACTTTCTCTGTTTCTTCCGGTGCGGCAAATAGTCCGCAAGTGCAGAAGATGCATAAAAATGAAATCCAAACTTTATTCATGGTATCATATAATAAAAGGGGATATCCTAAGAATTTATTCTGTGGATATCCCCATGTTGTTTAATCAATTAATATGGATTCTGTACGGTTGCTCCATGCGAAGATTCTATTTCAATCTGGGGAATCGGCAGGTATTTCTTGTTTTCCGTCCATTGCGGGCGCTGTGGAATAGCCTTGCCTCTTTCCGTCCATTTCAGTGTTCCGCCAATCGCGAGATTTATCGGCTTGCCGTTTTCCTCCGTTTTGACTTCACCTTTCTTCTTTTCATCCGTGATGGTCCCGTCTGTATAAACATAACGGTGCTCGTCTTTTGTCTCATAGATGGCGCCGCCACCCGGTGTTAAGACTGTCGATGCCTTGCCGAAACGGATCAAGTCGAAGTATCGCTTACCTTCACCGAGCAATTCTACACGGCGTTCCTGCATGATAGCTTCTTCGGAAATAGCCTTGGAACCTAAACCTGCACGGTCGCGTACCTGATCGAAATAGCTTTGCGCTTCTCCCGAATTTGTACGCCATGCCAGTTCTGCCGCATTCAACAGTGTTTCTGCATAACGGTACAGGTGGAAATTGTTTTCCCAGTTCAAGTCTGCATCGCCTGCCTGGTCGGCTTTACCACCCGGACGGCCTAAATATTTGCGCAGGAAATAACCGGTATTCTGGTAACGGCCTGTATAGTTCACTGCAATTCCTTTGTTCATCATTTCTTCCTGGTAAGTGTCAATATTCAATACTGCAACATCACGGCGGATATCTCCCGGCTCGAAAGCATCATAGGCATCCTTTGTGATGACACAGAAGCCCCAGCCGCCTTCAAACTCAGTGTACGGGCCATGTCCCGTATCCAAACCGCCGACATAATTCAATCCATCCACACCGATCATGGCAGGAATGACAGTACCGCCGCAAGCACCGGCATTGCCCCAGCCGCGTTTACCGCCGGCAGAGATGTAGTTGATATCAAGGATGATTTCATCGGACCATTCCGTTGCATAGGCGAACAGGTCATCGTAGTCCGTAACCAGTTTATACTGGCCGGAAGCAATGATATCTTTCATATAGCCCAATGCTTTTGAATAACGGCTTTCATCTTTCTGATACATAACATAATCTGCATAAATCATGGCAGCGGCAGCCTGAGTCATCCGGCCTGCCCACGCGAGATCGCGTTTCATCGGGAGGATATTGGATGCCAATACGTCTTCCAGGTCGGTTACCATATTATTATATACCTCATCGGCTTTCAACTGTTCTGCGATATACGGGAATGTCAGGTTCTCTGTATAGAAAGGAACATTTCCCCACGTTTTCCACAATACCAGATAGTACCAATCGCGCAATACCCGTCCTTCCGCATTGTAAGCTTTTTTGTCTGCTTCGGAAATATTCGCGGCTTCCGCATTATCCATTAAACGGATGGAGCGGTTTATGCCGGAGTAGGCTACGGTCCATGCTCCCTTTATATCATTGGTAGGGCTACAGCCATACCAGGAGATTTCATGAAGATAACCTTGGTCGGAAGTGTCGCCTCCACCCGGATAAATATCATCGCTTCCTGCGTCCCAGGCCAGATTCAAAGGAAACCAACCATTGTAGTAGTCGAACCACTGCATCGGATCATAAGCGGCCGCCATTGCTTCGACCATTTTTGCATCATCGGTATAATAGCCAGTGATGGGTACACTGCTTGCCGGTTCTTCGGTTAAGAAACTGTCTCCACACGAAACAAGTCCCGTTGCAAGTATTGTGGTAGCAACAAAAGTATATAATTTATTCTTTTTCATATCGATTCTATTTTTTAAATTATTAGAAATTAAGATTCAAGCCAACTGTAAATGTACGGGCTTGCGGATAGTAGCCGCGGTCGATACCGTTTGATTTGTCTCCGGCAGCGTCTTTGGCGTTTATTTCCGGATCCAAGCCCTTATAGGAAGTCAATGTCAACAGGTTCTCGGCAGCGACATACAAACGAAGTCTGTCGACAAAGAATTTGCGTGTCAGGTTCTTCGGCAGCGTGTAGCCGATCTGCATATTCTTGATACGGGCGAAACTGCCGTTGTGCACATATAAATCAGATACTTTTTTCCAGTTGCCGTTCATATCGTCGCCCGGATAACAGAAGCGAGGCATCATATTGGAAGTACCTTCTCCGTGCCAACGATCCATAAATTCCTGAGGTACATTTACGGCAGATACATCCAGACGGCGGGTTACGTCCATAATATCCTGTCCCAATGAACCGGAAAACAACATTGAAAAGTCAATATCCTTATAAGCAGCAGTCAGATTCAAACCGAAGGTCCAGTCCGGAGTTCCTTTACCGATCATGGTTTTATCTTCATCGTCGATCGTACCGTTTCCGTCCAAGTCTACGAATTTTACATCACCGGGGACGGCAAGCGGCTGCAATTTTTCTCCCTTGCTGTTGGTGTAAGTATCGATTTCTGCCTGGTTCTGGAAAATGCCGGCTGTCTTATAACCGTAGAAGTAAGGATAAGGCATACCGTTTTCAGCACGGCCGACATTCCCCAGGATGTGTACCTGGTCCATCATTTCGAAACCGTCAGCCGTTCCTAAGTCTACCAGTTTGTTATTCAGATAAGATACATTGGCGCTGACTCCGAAGCGGAAGTCCTTGTGGCTGTATTTGTAACCGACTTCAAACTCTACACCTTCGTTTTTCATTGAACCGACATTACCCCAAGGCTTCGATTCACCCAGATAGTTAGGGATTGCCATTTCTTTCAGCATGCCGTTGGTCTTCTTTTGGTAGTAGTCGACCGTAAAGGTCAGCGCATTACCGAGGAAGCCGAAATCGATACCGGCATCATATTGTTCCGATTCTTCCCACATCAGATCCGCATTGGGGGTGCCTGAAGGCTTGGAACCCATTATGATCTGTTCACCTCTGCCGTAAGCACCGAAAGGATAGTTGTTGTTCATCGACACGTTGGCTGTGTAGCGGAAGTTACCGATGGCTTCATTACCATTCTTACCCCAGGAGAGACGTACCTTCGTATTCGTCAGCCAATCAGGACGCTTTTCCATAAACGGCTCGTTTGTTAAATTCCATCCTAAAGAAACAGAAGGGAAAGTACCCCACTTGTTGTTTTCACCGAAGCGTGATGAACCGTCCCGGCGTACAGTCAGCTGCAACATATAACGTTCTGCGAAGTTGTAGCTTAAACGTCCGAAATAGGAAGCCAAAGAGTGTGGGTCGGTCAATCCGCCTTCCGTATTCCGGTTCCCGTTATTCGGCAGGGAGGTTGTAAAGTCGATATTGGCCTTGTCGTCCATGTAGGCAATCAAATCTTTTGCCATCCCGTACAGCCGGCGGCCTGCGTTGCGTTCGGCCGATTGTCCCAATACCACATTAAAAGTATGCTGGCTGATTGTTTTGTCGTAAGTCAATACATTTTCAATCTGCCAGGTATAACCGCGATTCATCTCGGATGTAACGCTGGAACGTCCGTCGGCAATGGATTGATTACAGTTCCTGCCTAAATAATAAGGATGATTCCAACTGTCGGCTCCCCAAAATGCGAGGTCCGAACCCCAAGAGAACTTATACTTCAGATTATCCCAGATGCCCAGTTCGGCGGTCAGGTTGGCGATGATCTTATCCGAATTGTTTTTTGTTCCGGGTTGTGCGGACATACGGCCCAGCGGGTTTGTGATTTCGTTGAAGTTTTCCGGAATCTGCAATACCTGTCCGGTGAGTTGGTCACGTACGGGATCGCCATACTTGCTACGGATATCTGCCGTATAGCCGTTTACATGGTCTTCATCCTGTGCGTAGACTTCCATTGTCGGATCCATGAAAAGAGCGTCTCCCAATGGAGAACCTGTCAGGTTACCGGCGCTGACCCCGATGCTGTTTATGCGGGAATAAGACATATTGACTCCGATAGTCATTTTGTTCAACCAGTTACGGTTCTTCGTCTCGTCGAACAGGTTATAAAGGGTATTGCTGCGGAATGAAAGACGTTCGTAGTTGGAGCGGTCGTAGTTTCCACCGATAATACCTTCCTGGTTATAATAGCCGGCTGAAAAATAGTAGCTTACTTTTTCGTTTGCACCGCTGACGCTTAACTGATGGTTCTGCACGGGAGCTCCGTCGTTAAACAATACATCCTGCCAGTTTGTGCCTACGCCCAGATTTGTGTCTGCAAAACGGTCGGTACCGTTGGAATACTGCTGTGCTTCGTTCATCAGCGTTGCATATTCGGAGGCATTCAGCATACTGCGTTTTTTCCAGGCGGACTGCCAGCCATAAGAGAAATCGTAAGAAACTCTCACTTTACCGATCGCACCTTGCTTGGTTGTAACCAAAACTACGCCGTTGGCGGCACGGGAACCATACACGGCAGCCGAAGCGGCATCTTTCAATACTTCTATAGAAGCTATGTCGGCAGGGTTAATGTTATCGATGCCGCCACTGATCGGCATGCCGTCTACGATATAAAGAGGATCGGCCGTGTTGATGGTTCCTGTTCCGCGAACACGGATGACTGAACCTGTACCCGGCTGGCCGTTCTGTGTGGTTACCTGTACACCGGCAGCCAAACCTTTCAATGCGTTATCCACGCGGACGGGAGCCGTCTGAGCCAGTTCTTCAGAACCAACTTTGGCGATGGAAGCCGTTACCACGCTCTTTTTCTGGACACCGTAACCGATAACGACAACCTCTTCAAGAGCTTGTGTATCTTCTTTTAAGGTGACAGACAGCGGTTTCATGTCTTTCACAACGAATGATTGCGGCAGGTAACCGATATAGGATATATCGATTGTTGCGCCGGTTTCCACATCGGGAATACTGAACATGCCGTCCAGGTCTGTGATTACGCCAATGGTTGTCCCTTTAATAACTACATTGGCACCGATGATCGGTTCCCCTTGCACGTCTTTTACCTGGCCACTGACCGTTACTTTCTGCGCATATATGAATGCGGGGAATAACAAGAGGAACAATAGAGGTACTATTCCTCTATGAAATCCTTTACTTAAAAAAATGTTTTTCATGTTGAATACATTTTAAAGTTAACGAACTAAATTAATATTGTTTTGTGTTGGCAAAAGTAAAATGACTCTTGCCGGCTTCAATATGTCGGTAAGTAAAAAAAGTAAGTTGGCGTGTGTGGTATATTATTGATAATTAATTATATGCTGTTTTTGTGCAGATGAAAAAAGTAAGTATTCGACAGGCTAAAAGGAATGTTTGATGATGCTCAATTCTTTATTTTTCCTAATGCTTTTACGGTTTCTGCAAATTGTTCTTTAGGAATAATCGATTTACTGCGTGTTTTTAACCGGCTGTTGTACACCGTTTGCGGAGAACAATGGAGAAACTCGGCAATCTTCACGCTGTCGCTGATTCCAAGACGGACCAAGGCATAAATCCGCAGTTCGGTGTTCAGCAATTCCCCTTCTTTCAAAACGATTTGTTTGTCTGGTTGCAGCAATGAGTTGAAATCGGATACAAAGTCGGGATAAATATGAAGGAAGATAGCGTCGAAATTGCGATAAAACTCTTTCAGTTCATTGGAGATGAAAGAAGGTACGTCCGTCATCTTCTTCACTTCGTCTACCATCCCGGTTTTAACTTTCCGGTTTATGTTCTTTCTATATTCATCCAGTTTGCTGATATAGTTGGAACAGATATTAAATATATAACCGATATATTCTTCTTTGACATAGTTCGATTCCGTCAGCTCGGTATTGGTTTCTTGAAGCTGGCTGTTTAACAGCTGGAGCTGCCGGTTCGCATCGGCCAATTGCTTTTGGGCTTCCTCCAGCTCTATCACATGCTTGTTTAGAACTTGATTCATTTCGTTCAGGTTTCTCCTTGATTCTTTGACTTTTCTGATCTGAATGCGGATGAACAGGATGGCGGCCAATAAGATTAGGGAAAGCAGACTTACCAAAAACAGATATTGGTGCAGTTTGGCCTCTTGTATCTTGTTGCGTTGTTCATATGTTTTATGGATCGTATCCAGTACGGAAGAAAGGCTGATCATGCGTATCCTGTTTTTGTACAGTTGTACGCATCCTAAGCAATAGTTAAGGTAAGAATAGGCGCGGTCTATGTCTCCTTTTTCATATAGAATCTTGCCCAATTCCTCTAATGAAGCGATGTCATGATTGGCCGACCGGATATCAGCGACTGCTGATAAAATGAGGTAACGAAGATACTCTTCTTCGTTACCGTTCTCCCGGTATAACAGAGACAGGATATAAGCGTTCATTGCATCCCTTCTTGTGTCGAACGGAGACGTGGCCAGTGTCTGTTTTAAAAGTTCGATCACTTTACCGGCCTCGGGTGTCCCGTAATATTGCCATCCTTTGTACCATAAGTAGAGCGGGTGATTATCGGTCGTATGGATGAAGACAGAGTCGCGGTATGATCTCTCCTTGGCGTAATACGATTCGCTTTGTTGTGAGTTATCTCCTGAATATTGTCCATAGTGGGAATAAAGATACATCATTTGTCCGTAATAATCGGTTCTCAAAAGGGGCGGTAGTTCATCCGCTTTTATCTCCTGCAGGACGTCCAGCGCTTCTTTCAGGAAACCGGTGGCCGTATAGATAAATGCTTGTTCTATTTTCCATTGCGCAGCCCATTTCGGGTTGTTTAAATGAGAGGCTATTTCTAAGTTTTTATAAATGTAGGCCAAGGCGGAATCGCTGTCATAAACCATGTATTCGTCATAAAAAAGCTTGTTGAGCCAGAATTCTTCTTCTTCGGTTATCGCCTTCCTCTTCATCTTCCTCAACTCTTCTATCTTATTGGCTTTCATAGCGACGAACTTATCCTTTTGAGCCAGAAGGGAATCCAGCTGGTTCAACATTGTCTCGATGTTGGCAGATACCGGTTGTGCGATGCCACTCCTTGAGATGGTAATAAGACAAATTATTGTTATTGACAAGATTGCTTTGAAATGCATAATATTAATTCTAAGGTCTTCGATACAAAGATAAAGATTAATCCTGGAAGAGCAAATCGATCAAGTACAAATAGTTCATATCAAGGTAATAAATAAGGTTTGTTGTACAAAAGTAAGCATTACCTTTCCTTGCTATCTTTTTTCCGTACAAGTCAATGATAAAAAGTTTTGAACCTCCTGTTCCCTGGTCCTGCACTTAGCAAGTGCAAATATAATGCTAAAATGCACTTGGCAAGTGCATTTTTTGTTATCTTTGTCACAAAGCATAATTATATGGACAATCTAATCAGAATTTACAAGAAATTACTCCGCGAAACGGATACAAGTTTTTACCGCTATCTTTATCATGAGATAGACTGGAATAACCGTATTGTCGGTATCAGAGGACCGCGAGGTGTCGGTAAAACGACTTTGATGCTGCAGTATATTAAAAAAGAGTTGGAGGCAGACGATGTGCTTTATGTGAATGCTGATGATATTTATTTCAGTGAACACAAACTGTTGGATCTTGCTGAAAAATTGGTGCAGAGGGGAATGCATTACTTGTTCATTGACGAGATACATAAATATAAAGATTGGTCAAAAGAACTGAAGCTCATATATGATTATTATAGCGAATTGAAGGTAGTCTTTTCCGGTTCTTCTGTATTGGATTTGAACAAGGGAGCTTCCGACTTGAGCCGGAGAGCTGTTGTCTATCACTTGTATGGACTTTCTTTCCGTGAATACCTTGCACTTTTTCAACATATTCCGGTTCCGGCTTTTTCATTGGATGAAATAGTCAACAGGTTGCCGGAGGAAACAAACTTGAAAACACCGCTACTCTATTTCGAAGACTATCTGAAACGTGGTTATTATCCTTTTGCAAAAGAAAACAGTTTTGAAGAGAAGCTGCGGCAGATTATCAACTTGACGCTGGAAAACGATATCCCGATATTTGCAGATATGCCGGCTTCTATGGGGCGTAAGTTTAAAAAACTGCTCGCTATAATAGCTAAAAGCGTTCCTTTCAAGCCTAATATGAGTAAATTGGCCGAAATGATTGGAGCCGGTCGTAATCAAATGTCCGACTATTTCCTCTATATCGAAGATGCCGGTATGATAGTCCAATTGCGGGATGATACAGGAGGAGTCAGAGGTCTCGGCAAAATAGAAAAGGTATATCTTGACAACACGAATTTGATTTATGCTCTTGCAGAGAATGAGGTGAATGTTGGAAATCTGCGTGAGACATTTTTTTTGAATCAGGTTAGAGTGAAGAATCCTGTCATATCGTCTTCTATTTCTGATTTCCAGATCGGTCGGAGGACATTCGAGGTCGGAGGTAAATCCAAAGGTAAGAAACAGATTGAAAATGCAGAGGAAGGATATGTCGTAAAAGACCAAATAGAATTTTCGGCCGGTAACATTCTTCCGCTTTGGTGGTTCGGTTTGAATTATTGATTACAACAGACTCGTCTTTATCGAATCCCGCAACACCAGCAATCCTTCCGGTCCCATGTTGAACAGCAAGTCTACGATGCTCATGTTTGGCAGGAAGCCGTGTTTGTCCCGGAATACCTGATAGTAAGGTTGCGGGCGGAACTCGGGGTCTTCTCCTTCGTGCTTGGGGCGGATCGTTTCGCGAAAGTCGTGTTCGACGTCCGGCAGGTATTCTTCCGTGTAGATGATGTTCGGCTGTATGTCTAACAGGCGGCAAATCAATCCGCGCAGCTCTTCGTTGTAATCGAACAGGAAGTCGTATTTCTTTTGGTAAAAAGGGGCGAAGTCTTCTTCGTAATATTCGAAGAAGGGGCTCATGTTGTAGGCCGATACCAGCGCGTTCCAGTGCAGGTGGCGCCAGTTGCCGTGGTCCGAGATGCGGATATCTTTGGTCGGACATTTCAGGCTGTCCGGCTTTACGATGGGGACGGACAGGGCGAGAGGCCCGTTGGCGGCAGCGATGGTGCAGCGGTTACGATAGGTCTGCTTCAGATAGTTCTCAGCAGTCTCCAGCCGTATCTCCGGGTATTGGAGCAGCTTGCAATATTGTTGGACAGGACCCAGATAGGTCGTTGAAATATACGCGGATTGCATCAATGTACGGGTTTAAAGATTCGTTGTTTATCGGCACTGAACCAGCAGAACCAGGCGTTTCCGATGATATGGTCGCGGGGGATAAAGCCCAGATGCCGGGAGTCTACCGATTCGTTCACGTTGTCGGAAAGCATCCAGTAATAATCCTGGTCGAAGAAGAAGAACGTCGTCTCCCGTCCATCCAGATAGAGCTTGCCGTCGCGGAAGACAGCTTTGTCGCCGGCCTGTGTCCGGATCGCTTCCTTGCAGGCGGTGAGGGCTGCCTCGTCCAGGCGATAAGCCCGGTCTTTTCGTGGGACAACCAGTTTATAGGGCGCTACTTGGTTCCGGATGAAATGGATATTCATCTCTTCCGTCAGCTCTTCACGCAGCTGGTATTCTTCGAAGGAGGTGAGCGAAAGGGAATAGCCAAACGTCTCGCTTTTCCAGTCTCTTACGGGAATATTCAGCTTTTGCAATGCTTTCAGGAAATCGGCCGCGCTCTTTTGGGTAATGAAATAGGTGCTGAGGGAACGGGGCGAGTGAGGCAGCCGTTTTCCGTTCACCTCGTAGCCGTCGCTGCTGATAAGAATCGTGTCGCCCGGCATGCCGATGCAACGGCTCAGGAAGAGGGGACTGCTCACGGTGTCTTTCAACAGCGGGCTGGTAAACAGGGCGACTCTGTTCCGCCCGGGATTCCCTTCGAGCGGCAACTTGTTTACCAAAATGTAATCGCCCTGGTGTAAAGCTTCCTCCATCGCATTTGTCGATATCCGGTAAGACTCGACGCAGAAGTGGCGGACGGACATGACAATTCCTGCAATGACGAGGATCATTGCCAACCATTTGATTGCGGATATCAGGAATTGTTTCATATTTTTAGTCAGGATGTACCCAGCGGAACATACGGTTCCAGCGGATGCCACCGTCGAACAGACTGCGGTCTTTATCCAAAGACAGCCAGATCATAATCGGTTTTCCAACGATATGGTCTTCCGGAACAAAGCCCCACGAGCGGCTGTCGGCGCTGTTGTGGCGGTTGTCGCCCATCATCCAGTAATAGTCGTATTTGAATGTATAGGATGTCTCCGGCTTGCCGTTGATATAGACTTTTCCGTCTTTTACTTCGAGGTTGTTATGCTCATAGTTGACAATACAACGTTTATAGAGAGCCAGATTTCGCTCTGTCAGCGGGATTGTTGCGCCCTTCTTCGGTATCCATATCGGTCCGTAGTTGTCGCGGCTCCAGCCGGTTTCGTAGCCTACCGGATAATAGGTATCGCCACCGAATGTGTCCGGTTCGACAAATACGCTTTTAACAATCGGAAGTTTTTTCGCAGTCTCCAACGCTTTTTTGGTCAACGGGATGTGATAAACCGGATTGTATTGTCCGTTCTCATTCGGCTTGATCCCCAAGAATGCCATCAGGGACGTATTGTTGTTGCCGTCAATCATCGCGCGGTCGGCCTTGCTGATGTCCAACAAGCGGAATTGTTCTTCGCTCAACATCGAACCGTTTGTCTCCAAGAGATATTTGAGCTGCATCTTTTCCGGGTTCTTGGCGGCAACGCCGTCGATGTAGACCTGGTTGTTGCGGACTGCGAGCGTGTCGCCCGGCATACCGATACAGCGCTTAACATAGTTCTCGCGCTTGTCGACAGGGCGATAGATAACGTCGCCGAATGTAGCTTTGTCCAGCAGGATCGCTTCCCGTCCGTAGTCTTTCACTAATGAATAATAGTCCGGGTTCTGTACTTTCAGGGCGATCGTATCGCCTGCCGGGAAGTTGAACACGACGATATCGTTCCGTTTTACATTTCCGAAACCTTTCACCCGTTTGTAGTCCCATTCCGGCCAGTCCAGGTAAGACTTGCAGTTGAAGAACGGCAGTGTGTTCTGTACCAGCGGGAAAGCGATCGGCGTGTTCGGCACGCGCGGTCCGTAGCTCAGCTTGCTGACAAACAGGTAATCGCCTACCAGGAGTGACTTCTCCAGTGACGAACTGGGGATCTGGTAGTTCTGGAAGATGAAAATATTGATAAAGTAGACGGCGATCAGTGCGAACAGGATGTCGTCCACCCATTCCAGCACATTGCGCACTTGCGGGTTCTTGGTCCGTTTCCAGGCTCCCCAGGGAATATATTGGGTAAGGAAGATATCGACCAGCACGATCAGGCCGAGCAGCAACCACGCATTTTGCATCCAGAGCGTAAAAAGCAGATAGAGGATGGCTGCTATGCTGAATTTAATCCATTGTTTTTTTGAAAACTTCTTCATGTGTCCTTTTTGTTAATTAGAATTTAAGCATATCATCCATACCGAGGAACCCTTTCTTGCCGGCGGTAAATTCGGCGGCAACAACGGCTCCCAAGGCAAAACCGGCACGGCTCTTGGCATCATGCTTGATGCTGATCGTGTCGACATCCGATTCGTATGTGATTTCGTGAATGCCCGGCACTTCTCCTTCGCGGATGGCATGGATGGGGATGTCGGTCGCCTTTTCGGCTGTTTCCAGCGTCCAGTGTTCTTTCCGGTCGACGTTTTCAAGGATTCCTTCGGCCAGTGTGATAGCTGTTCCGCTCGGTGCATCCAGTTTGTGGATATGATGTGTTTCCATCATCTTGACGTCGTAGGCTGGGAAATTGTTCATGATCTTTGCCAGGTATTTGTTGAGGGCGAAGAAGATGTTGACGCCGATGCTGAAGTTGGAGGCATAGAAGAAGGTTTTTCCCTCTTTCTCGCACATTTCCTTAATCTCGCCGACCCGGTCGAGCCAGCCTGTCGTGCCCGATACGACCGGGACACCGGCAGCAAAACACTGCATATAGTTGTTGAATGCCGTAGCCGGGGTGGTGAATTCGATGGCGACGTCGGCGCTCTTGAAATTGTCGGAATGTATCTCTTCCGGGTTGTTTATATCTACGATAGACACGATCTGGTGTCCTCTGCCAAGTGCAATCTGTTCGATGGTCTTTCCCATCTTTCCGTAACCGATAAGTGCAATCTTCATCTCTATATATTTAACTTTCAAATTTTAACTTTCAACTTTCCATTGATAACGTGCTGCAAATATAAAGAATAATGCTTAGATTTGGGACATAAATCTTAACTCTGAAAAAAGATGGAACGTTTATTACATTATGTTTGGAAATACAAACTTTACGCAGCCGCTTCTTTGGCTACTACAGACGGACGCCCTGTCCAGGTGATTGACCCCGGAATGCAGAATACGGATGCGGGACCGGACTTCTTCAATGCAAAAATAAAAATCGACGGAACGTTATGGGCCGGAAGTGTGGAAATACATGATAAAGCTTCCGACTGGCTACTGCATCATCATGATACGGACAAGGCTTACGACAGCGTGGTCCTGCATGTCACCGGTGTGAATGATTTCCTGCCTGTCCGGACAAATGGCGAACCGATTCCGCAGTTGGTCTTGGCTGTCCCCGACACTGTCGCCCGGAGCATAGACTGGCTGCTTTACCGCGAGGCTTCCCTTCCGTGCCTCGATTATATCCGTCAGATCGAGCCATTGCACATAGACTGCTGGCTGGAAGCATTGCTGAGCGAGCGGCTGGAACGGAAAACGCATGACATCTTTACCCTTCTGGATGCCTATAACAACGATTGGAATGAAGTTTTTT
>ERZ791875.892-NODE-892-length-24772-cov-4.029372_pt1 | contig 24772 bp, 18 predicted proteins | sample MGYA00510278_ERZ791875 | MGnify/ENA primary metagenome ERZ791875 (study PRJEB30046, sample SAMN00792078) | human gut metagenome | study: EMG produced TPA metagenomics assembly of the A metagenome-wide association study of gut microbiota in type 2...
CTCAAACACCAGTGGATTCACTTCCATCCCGGTTCGACCCCGGGTCTGGGTACTTAGAAGCTCTGTAAGTCATTGATTTACAGAGCTTTTTTATTTTAGGGCGATTGAATTTGTTCCCAAATTGTTCCCACTCATCCCGAGTTTACATTTGTTCCCACACTCTTTTCTCAACTTGTTTCAATAGGTTTCGTGGAAATTCAATGATTTAGTTTTGTTAACATTTTAATTTCGTATTTCTGTATTTACTCGTATTGAATAACTTTGTTCTTGAGTTACTATCAAAAGGAGTGTCTACTTTCCGAGGAAATAGACTGTATAGATTAAAATATCAAACTACAATTGAAGATTTGATGACACAATCTTTTCTATTTCTTCATCAGTAGTAGTTGATTCCTGCTTATCTTTTATTGCAATAGTTGCAGCGTCAACAGCCTTACTGGACGTATAAGGGACAAGACCAGAATAAATTATATCCTCTAATTCTTCGAGTTGAATGCGTCTCTTTGAAATCTCATCTTTATTATATAGTCCCGCTTTAATATCTGATAGTAAACCGGCATATTTATTTCTCAAGTTGTGCAATATCGATGCGAATCTTTCATTTTCAGCTGCTTTCTTATCCAAATTTTCTGATTTATACTTATAAGTACAATATGTTAATAATATTGAGAGCACAGCAACTACCGGTACTATATATTCTTCTGATACTAATTTTGCAAAATTTGTTATGGCAGAAGCTGATACCAAAGTAGACAATATTGACATTATCTTATTTTGATGTTTCTTTTCTTCTAAATATATGTTTGCTTGACACAATTGGATTTTATGTGTCCAAATAATCTTATTGAAGCGTTCAAGAATCTCTCGATATTGTATTTTTATTTGTTCATCCATATTTTATTCCTCCGCCATATAAGTTAGAACCTTTCTTAAAGCATCAACATACTTAGAAGTATCTATATTCATTCCACTCCCAGGTGCAGTTAGGTTAAATGACCAAAATGGACAGTCATTATTAAGTTTATTTTCATATGTGCCAGTTGGCTTATTTGATGAAGTTTCACCATCTCTCAACCAATGCCAATCAGCAATATTATGATATACAAAGCTATCAATTACAATACCTGGTAGGTGATAACTGCTAAAATAAGTATCTCGAATTTCACGCATATGCCGGCATGTGTCAAATAGTAATCCATTGCTATCATCGTTACATTCTTTCATGGCCTTCTGTTCTGCTTTGGGATCAGTAGTCAGCCATTTACCTCCCATATTCGTATCAGGATAATCATATTTCCCATTCCAATTACCCCACCAATCTAACTGGCGAAACACAGGTAGAACTTCAAATTTGATACCATTTGAAAAGTCTATATCAACAACCTGACCATCTGCGTGAATTTTACTATTTGGATATGTACATAAAATCGCATCTTTTACTGCTTGTAATAGTCTTGACTGTCCATTACCTTTATGAGCTTCATATCTGTTATACTCATCTTTCGGTAACTCAACAAGCATGTCAATATCACTTGCATCTGTTGCTGTCCCTCTGCCATAAGAACCAACATATAAACTATGTGATGTATCACTTGTGCTACTCCAAAATTCCATATTTACGGCTCTAGTAATTCGTTTATATCTTTGAGATACTAAAGAGCGAGTCTCTAAGCTTATTATTTCACCTCTTTTTTTTACAATATCCATAAATTATATTTTTAGTCAATGAATAAAATATCTCTAAAAAACTGATTCAAAACTGGTGCAGCAAAACAATAGTATATAATAACAGTCACAATAAGAATAACAAAACAAACTTTAGCTGTTTGCGGTATTTTATCTTTCCACAACTTAAAGTGTATTTCGTCATTCATCCAGCTGATATCTTTCTCACAAAAGAATTTAAAATGAGCATACCAATTTGAAAATATAATCTGATTAGGTTCACAGCTATCATTAAATTCTTTCTCAATTTGTTCATATTCAGATTCCATTATTTGAAAATTTGAATTTTCATCAAGCTGTTTTACTTTCGAATATAAATTTCTCAGGCTGTTTAGTTGTTCTGTATTTTTACTTCCGCGTTTGCAATAACTTTCAATATTTGGAGTAAAACGTTCTATGTATATACTAGAAATACCTAAAACAAGTACTCCGACAGAAATGATTTTTGTCGTAAATTCTGTCCACACAAGGCCAAAAACACCGACAACAATAGACATGAAAGAGATAATACCAGGTAACTTTTTTACCATATCATATGTAGCAAAGTTCAAATTTGCGGCATAGCCTATAGTATAGCCTTTTAGAGCTATTTTTAATAGTAAATCTTTTTTCATATCTTTTTAATATTTATTCAATTGGTACTTCTATTTTGTCTCGTGCTACAACTATGCTATTTTTAATAATATAGCATTCCATATAATGTGGACCACGGAAATCTGCACTCTCATGTCTTATATTAGGGTGTTTATTGGATTCAATAATTTGACCTCGAAGACAATTCCTTCTTATTGCTTCTTCTCCTACATTTCTTGCTTTCCATTTTACATCATAAGGTTCTGGAACGTCTGTTTGAAATATAAAATCCAGACTACGTACTCTACTTATTCTATGACCCTCTGCTAAAATCCTGCTCAATAAAGATTCTCTAAATCCATCTCGTTTTATTTCGCAATCTAATTTAAGACCGTATTTAATATCTATAGAGTATTTATCCTCTATAAATTCTTCTTGATCAGATTGACTTTCCGAAAACATCTGATTTTTAGCTACAACTTGTTCTGATTTTGGAAATTGACGACCAAAGATTTCTCTCCATGCATTATGTTTCTTTTCTTCATCATCCTCTTCAACTGCTGTAATTGCTTTTCTGTAAGCTGTTTTAGCTTTGTTTTGAAAATAATGTTTAACCTTGACATCTTGACCACTCCCTAAAGCTTGATAATGATCCTTTTTTGGTTCATCTTTTAAATATTGAAAGAAATCACGACAGAGTTTATTAAAATCGGAAAGTCCAATATTATCATACTCTTCATGATTAGATAAGAATCTATGTGTTAGTGTATCAACCAACAGTCCACCCATACCAACACCTGCATTGTTTTTCCAGGATCTCACCATTTTACTCAAATGTCTATGAGCTTTTCCATGCTCATTTTTGAATATAAGCATCTCATCCTGTTCTTGCCTTGGCTTGGTTATTTTATACGAATTTGACTTTGTGTCAGGATATTTATAATTGATTTCTTTATTATCTTTTACTTCAAATACTGGTTGTACTTCAAAAGTAAAATTCTAAAAAAATACATCCACAACTAATCTGTCATATATAATATTTGTTGTTGGATATCTATCTTGTAATGCGTTTCTCACCTCTCTCAATAGTTTAGAAGGACTATCTTTATAGTCGTCCCATTTTGTTGCAGGCATAATATACAACATGTCTAAATCAGAGATACCTTTGATACCAGTATAACGACCATAAGAACCAACTTGAAGACAATTATCTGTTTCTGATTCTGTATCACGGAAAGTTTTGTTTAACTTTTTCGTGATTTCTTTATAACGACTACTGATTATATCATAGTTATCAACTTTGATATTAGCAAGGAATTTATCGAATGCTTGGCTTGTTGTCATTTTATCTCCTCCAAAAATTGTTCATATGCTTCCACATCCTGAGGAATTAGTTTCTTTTCAAGCACTCTATCAATATTATACGCAATAGTCCACTTGCAGAGATTATCATCTTCTGCCTCTTTACCTACGTTGTGCTCTGTATAGACCACATCTTGCTGAGAAAACTGCTCAGGAATTAGTTCATAAATCTTATCGGAATCCAATTTAATGAGAACTTGGCTTCCACTGTAGTCCTGGGATGAGCGTAGATATAGGTATTTATATTTTTTAATCTCAAATGGAAATACGCCATTATTGTATGATGATAGGTTGTAATAACGGGTAGGGTCGCAATCATTAATAAGAATCAAATTACCATTATCGTCTTTCCTTAGATAAAGCGAACAGGTGGTTTCTTTTATCTCCCTAAACTCTTGTTTTTTTACACCAGCCAATATTTCAAATAAATAATCACGCTGAATAGACAAATTCAAAATTTCATCTTGAGGATAATTAAAATAGGTAGAAAGCTTGAATTGCTTCTTTGGTGCACGTAGCTTTTTGTTGGCATTAATTGTAAAGATACCGGCATTTACATTCTTTTGTGGCATAAAAACTGGCCAAAAGAAAGGAGTGTTTCTCCAACCTTGTTCCTCATTTCCATTCTGTTTGATAAGCATGAGTACTGGACGATCTTTTGATATAGTACGTGATGGTGCCGTATCATTGCGGCCATCATCAGGAGCGTCAATCCATCTAGTCTTATTTGGTTTTGATTTATCACGTTCTCTACTCATGTTACGGCCTGTTCTATACAAGCAGTATATCTTACCATCTGTACCGAAAGTACAATGGTCTAGTGTGGTAAGCATTTCATTAGCATCCCACTCATAGTCTTTATTCTCATATTCTTCACCATAGCGAAGAGTTGAACTTATCTTGTTGATAATATCTACAGCCATCTCATAATCCATTTCAAAGAAGGGGTTATCATCAGTAATCTTATAAAAGCTTGGACATGATTTTATCAAATTATCAATATCTTCTATCGTAGATTCTATTTCATTAGCTTCACCAGTTTGGAAGCCAATAGGTAATATACGTTGATGACCTTTGATTACCTTTGTATTTGCAGGAGTATATTTATTTTGAGCGCTAGCTTTTATACGACTGTCATAGCCAATAACCATACTAGTGAAATCATCTGATTGCACACTGGTTCGATGTTCTTTCAGATAATCGTACATCATAGAGTCAATGCTATTGATAGTTTTCAATACATCGTAAATAGCCTCAGTTGTAAAGAAGCGAGTACAAGCCATATCTTCCTTGTCACGAGCACCATACATACGTGCATGCTGGAGTACCGTATCCATTTGGAATTTCTTTGGGTCACGACCATAGAAAAAGCATAGCATATTGTCTATGGTTATACCACGGTCAAGAATGCTACCACCTATAAAGAAATTAAGGGCTTGTTCTAATCTCAACTGACCTTTGTCATTAAGTAGTGTTGCTACCTTGCCAGGTTCTTCCGAGTTTACTACATTGATGGTATAGTCATTATATTCTAATATGTGTTTCACCTCAGCTTCTACCTCTGCAAACGATGGGAATATTTCGTTTATCAGTTCATATCTATTACCCAATTCATTGCTCTGGCGCATACTTTCGTAGGCTTCACTTTCAAGGTCAAGAATATGAAGGTCTGCATTACCTTTATTTAAAAAAGCTTGTTTAATGTCTTCAATAATACCAGAAATCAGCTCTTCCTGCCACGCATGATTCTTTTTGGATATCTCGCAGTGAATAAGGCAACTAGAATAATATTTCTTATTAGCGTTCTTCTTTACTTGTATCGTACGGATGGCTGCTGCAAACAGATAACTTACTACTGCATAATTAAGTGGATCGAGATTTTCGGAATGTGCTTTTGATTCTAGATACCATTCATTCCTATCTGACAAAATTCCGATACACAAATCAGAAACAGGCTGAAACAAACAGCTATACATAGAGTTTTCATCCTCGCTCAATTCATAATATTGACGGCCGCCAATATAACGGCTATGAATGGGTACCAATCCAGTGTAACGTGGTAACCATGGAGATGCTTCCTCACCCTCACGCAGTTGCACTGTTCCATCAGGTTGCAAGAAAAGTGAATACGGTGTTGCTGTAATTTGTAAATATCTACAGAAATGTGGCAACTTGATGAAGTTTTCAATATGCTCAGCAATTTTCAATAAAGAGAGTTCGCCTTTACGCTGGTAGTAAGCCCTACTTGCAAAGTCTGCCTCGTCATCACACACCAAAACCTTTTTATTTCGTAGTAATTCGCTATTTTCGAACAGTTTATTAAGATACTCTAAGTTGGTATTCTCTTTCTTTACAACAATGATAAACTTGTTCGCAGGATCGTTGAGCTGATAATCGCTCAATCCACCTTTTTTATACAAGTCAAGTATATCCCAAACAGAAATAATCACCTTTTGATTATAGGTTTGATCATCCTTGAAGAAACGGAAGTCTTTGTTGAGACGTTCAATAGTCTGTTTGGTCAATGTGTTTGTGCCTTTAGTCATAACCACGGCAATATCAATACCACGGTCAAAGCACATTCCCATAATACTCAAGAACGTATCTGTCTTACCACATTGAACTTTTCCAAGAAGCAAGCAAGGCTGAGAAGCGTTATCAGCAGTTGTCATCAGCTGATCTGCCATTTCTCTTACCACTTTCTCCTTCTCATCCGTCATAAAAGGATTGTGAGCAGCCATTGTACCGAATATGTATTCCGTATCAGGAATAGCGTCTTCACGTTCTATCCTTTCTTTTTCTTTCAATACCCATTCTGGAATAGGTCTACCTTTTATTTCGAGGAACTCAATGTAGTCATTACATTCCTCAATATTTGAGAATCTTTGTTCCATGTATATTTTATTGTTTTAAGAATTCAAAGTACGAATTACCGTCTATATAATCTATGTCTGAGAAGTTTGGATTATTAAGAAGAAATGATTTACGATAAGCCATCAATGCTATGTCGCTGAATTTATCTTGCTTTACCATCTGGTAGACTCCAGGTTTTGTTCTAACAATAAAGCCGGCTTCTATGAGCATAGGCATCACACAGTCGAAAGCTACATCAAGCATTCTGTTGCTACCATATTTTTCGCTAAGCTTCTTGAGAAGATACTCTCTTGTTATGTCATCCTGCACATGGAAATATTTACCCATCTGAGCCATTGTATCATAAAATAGAGTATAAGCGGAGCACATCATTGCGACAAACAGTAGTTGACGGTCTGGTTTACTACGAAGCAAATTCAAAACATCATCTTTATGCTCAGCAATGTAGAACATAAGTTTATTCTTGATTGTCATGCGATTTATCACAGCAACTGTTTTTTTTGCCCTTGTAGCTCCAGAGCATTCTGTATGGGCTAGTTCAAGGAAATAATCAGATGTTGCATTTCCATCCAACACTGCCCTCAGTGCCATCTCCAGTACAGATAATGGTATTCGTTTCTCTATGCCTATTGTTATCTTTTCCATTTCTACTTTGTGATTTTTATAAAGGGAATTACCACTTCCATGAAATGACTTCCTCCGTGAGTAATATTTTTAACTTTTGCACTGGCAAAACACCTATCATCACGTATGCAAAGCCAATTATCGTGACTGAGAAGATTTAAATCAACATTCTCTTGCGCAAATCTTCTTTGTTCTGTTAAGTCATTGTATATCAGGTGGCGTGCTCCACGACTCCCATCCTTAAATAGATATACTTTTTCTTCCAGTTTCATTGCTCTCCATCCTTTAGCAAGCACATTGCCATGATCTGTGGTGAGATAGACGGTATAACCTTTATTGATGATAGACTCTATATTTGAAATGATACGAGTGCTCCAATATTCCGTAAGCAAATGAAGTTCTTTCAAGTCTGATGCAGAGTGCATCTTTTCATCCATTTCTACTGAAACATAAGCCAATCGCTTTACACCATCATTAATATAAAATTCATCAGTATTATAAAGATATTGAATCTCGAAATCACTGAATCCGTTTTGGCTCCAGTAGCTCTTCCATAACTTAGCCTCGTTTTGAGGACTTTGCTTATAATTTTGTCGTGGTGTTTCTCCTCTAAAGATGGCTTGGCGTGAAAACATGGTAATGCTTGGCAACCACGATACAATCGCATTGTCGTTTGTCTTGAAGCCACTCTTTGATAATTGCTTTTTTAATATCAAATATTGCCAATATGTTATTCCATCTATCACAATCAATGCTAGTTTGTCATTCTCTGAATAATTAGCTTTTAGATGTGGCAATATACGGTTTACGCTTTTTGGAGAAAGCAAGGCATTGCTGGCTAATGTAGAGAAATAGTTTTGGTCTATCCATTGTTGGAATCGCTGATTAATGGTATCGAGTTCTTTCCATAGTTCCTCGATTATACCAGCATCAATTGCTTCTTCGATAATAGCTGATAAGTTACTGATAGTTTCCGGTAATTTATTCCAATCATCTGTAATTGTATTAAACCGATATTGGAAAGTGGCGACAGATAGGTTTCTATTATCAGATATTTCTTGACAGATAGTATTTATGATAAACTTACCTTCTGCTAATGATATTCGTTTTGTTGCATATCTTGAATAAAGAGCCTCCAACACTTCTATGGTTTGCTTGCGAACCAGACTTTTATCAGCGAAAAATGGGAAAGCATCGCTTATAGAGAATGTCAGCTTTACACCTTCTCGTCTCATATCAGGCAATAATGCATTAGCATCATCGCATAGATATGCATACTTACCATCTGTCTTCTGCTTGTAGTTAAGCTCATAATGTAAACGAAGTGCTAGTTGACTGCCTCTGACAATCTCTATATTCTGTTCTTGGCGAAGCTGACGGCATACATCTTCATTGAGGAGAAACCCATCTGGATTCTCCACAAAAGTGAGACGGCAGTAATCTACCGTCACCATTTTTGCTATTTTAGTTATCAGTTTGCCATACATCCTTATTTTTCTTTTTCAGTTGCGAGAAGTTTTACTCTTTTGAATATCAGTGAATTATATATGAAGTTCACGCAAAGTTCACGCAAAGTTCACGCATTTTTTCTATTTGCGAGAAGTCTCCTTACATCTAATCCATTGTTTCTTCTCACCCAATTCTATTTTTCCCTGTTTTTTCAGTTTGCTAAGTATGTGACCAATCTTAGTTAGCTTCTGCTTTTCATTAAGAGCTTCAGGTAGTTTAGCTAATAGTAATTCATCTACATCATTTCTACTCACTTTTTTATGTTGGTCAATTAGTTTGATAATCATCTCCATGTAGAAGTTTTCATCTAAACCTTTATTACGTGTATATTCAGCCTTCTTTCCCATTTTGCCAGCAATAGTCTTTGCTATATAAAGCGCATTTTTCTTGCCTTCCACTAGCTTGTGTTTTCTCAGATAAGCTATTTCCTCATCTGTCAAAGGGCGTTGCATCTGTATTCTGTTTAGCATCTCAATCTCTGTCAGACTAAGTGTGCGGTCTTTCGACAAGAGCATTGCATACTCATTATTCAGTACACGACCAACGATAGTTACCTTGACCTTGTTGTCCGACAAATCATAATCGGGCATAGGAAACAAACGTTGTCTTTGCAAGTTAAACATTCTCTTGATTCCACTACCGATTGTATCTACCATGTATAGCTCTACCATAGCACCTACAAGAAATTTGTTACGATATCTTTCTTCCGGTGCATCAGTGGTGAGTACGTTCTTTATAGTTTCAGGAATAAAACTTCCAAGATTTGTAAAGAGTAATCTATCTTCTGTCTCTATCACATTTATCATGCCATGACAAGAGTAGTCTTGATGGGCTATCGCATTATTCAGTGCTTCTCTTATTATGAAAGGATCGTAAGTATCTAGTTCCTCAGGCATAAGTGATAGTAATTCAGGATTGATATATCTGTATTTTAGATTGCGTATTTTGCTAAATATCCTATCAACACCAACCACAAACGGGCAAGTCTCTATCTGAAAATCACGTTCATTACCCACTCCATCTTTTAATATCCATCTTATCCGTGCTACAGCCGGTGAAATGAGATGTTCGCTTTCTGGCTTACCAAGCAGTAAGACAGCAGTATTTGTTATCTGTCCCTTTATTGTAATTCTAGCTTTGTTTAAGAATGTAATATCATCCCAATTTTCAATCTCCTCACGCAAATGTTCATGCTTGCGAACATAAAGTTGGCGGGCTTTTGCGATGGCGTCAGTATCGAGGTCACTGATGTCAGCATTCTCTATGATTTGTGCACTCCAATCCACTTGCGATGAATAGATGCGTCGAAGATATTCCGGAAAGTCTTTTAGCTTTGTTAGATTGCTACCAATACGTACATAAGCCTCATTCTTAAAGTTTGTAGGTTCGCCCACAGCCGCAGGAATAATAAACATCACGATATGATTATCCTTATAGTCGAATTCTTCTATATCAAATGTAACCTTTGGGTTAAGGTTTTTGCGAAGCCATAACTCATAATCCTGATTATTTATCTTTTGCTCGGGCATTCGCAGGTTTGTTCCTTTTAGGTTCCAAGTTCCATCTTCCACGCCAAGAATAAGATAACCATAAGGCTTATCTTTCAAGCATGCAGAGTTAGAAAGACCTGATATATATTCTCCGACTCTTTCGTATGTAATGCTACTATGCGATTCGCTGATGTTTGTCTTAAACTCCAGCCATTCGGTTTCACCAGCTTCCTTGCGTTGTCGTGCGATACTCAGTAACTCTTCTAATAAGGATATTTGTTCGTCTAATGCGCGCATATCATTATTCTATTAAATCTTATTCAATGCAATATCGTAAAATTGAAGCAATACTTCATCCTCATCACGCAGGTTTTGAGGAATTTTGTTGCCTACCAAAACGATTGTTTCAAAGTTTTTGTCTATGTAGCACTGTTTAAAGCCTGCACGAAGTGCTTCCACACGTGCTTCTTTAATTTTAGCCTTAGGCTTACTTGCTACTTCCACATATTTCTTAAACTCACGCAGGAGAGATTTCGTACGCAGTGCTTCTTTATCTACATCATCTTGAATGTTTGGTATTCGCCATTTTCCACCTTCCATCTCGATAAAGTTCTCTTCAAGTATTTGCTTCAGTTCTGGAAGAATGTCATTCTTGCGAAGGCCATTGATGGCTTGCATCCACTCGGGCTGCAATTCTTGATAGGTCTTTGGTGTGTCACGCAATTGATTCTTTAACCATTGTATGCCACTTGATTCGTCACTAACGATAATACCAAGAGAAACAAACTCCGGTGCATTTTTTTTCTTCTCATCATATTCTACTGCTTGTGTAGCAGTGAAGAACATGCCATCACGCTCTATATAACGGTCGCGTAATTCTTTTTGGAAATCTATAGCATCTATTGGGACAGGATAACCTCGCTGTACATAGTATGAAACTAACCTATCGAACAATATCTTAGGATTTCGTTCAAATATTGAAGTCGTTTTATCATTCAAAAGGACATGAACTGGTAAATGATTTAAAAAATCTTCTATAAAAGACCACAAATCAAGTACTTCTTCTGTTTTATGCCCATTCTTTTGGTTTAATGGTTTATAACAAGTTATTGCTAAATCCTGGTTTACAGCAACAACACTATAAATTCCATGCAAACCACCGCGACCTTTATTTAAGTCAGAAACATAGGCAATAATAAATCCTGCTTGTTGTATTGCTTGCTGTATTGAATTCCAGATTGATGCACTTGTATTACTGAATTCTACCGTCATCCATTTGTTTGGTTTGAGAATGCGATAGTATTCACGAAAGCAACTGAGCATAAGGTCGTGATAAAAAGATGTGCTTTTGTCTTGACTATCATTTGTTATTGCTTCGGAATGGTTGTTTGTAAATACCCTTAACCAAGATTCTGTAATATAGTTTAACTCTGAATACATTATATTACCTCCAAATGGCGGGTCTGTGAATATATAATCAATAGAATTATCTAGAACTTGGCATCCAGTGGCGGAACACACTTGATTTATTACATTATTGTTACTTCTGATATTTATATCATTGTCCCTTATTTTTGATTTGATAAAATAGAAAGGCGATATTTCAGCCGGAGTTCCACTTATATATAATGTGTTTGCTAAAGGTCCTACGTGTCTATGATGATTTACAGCATATCTATTCATAACATGTAAGCGACTCAAACTAGAAGTAAACCAAGACATTAAATAAGACTTGAGTCTTCCTTCACACTTAAATTCATTAACTATAGAATAAAAGCGAGATAGAATGATTAAATTTCTTCGAGTGTAAAAATTATGTACATGATTAAACCCTACATGATACCCCGCTCTCCATGTATCACCCCAATGTTCTCCAATCCCCATCATTTTATTTGTAGGGCACCAATTAGAAATTGTGTAGTTTTGAATTTTATCTAATAATGTTTTATCGTAATCATTAATACGTCTTTCTTTTCGTTTTCCTAAAATCGTATAATTGACAACAACAGGAACATACTTTATTCTTTCGTATGTTTCCGAAATAGTATCATCATAGAATGATTCTTTTGCCTTTTGAGATTGTCTTTTACAGATTTCAGCGCTGCAATGTGGACAACTATATTTATCTTTTACTATATGATTTTCAAAGTTCGCCTTACGCTTTCCTTCTTTTTCTAAAACGACCTTTTCCCTTTCCCATTCTTCAATAAAATCATTTAACCAAGGATTAGGACAAGCCGTATAATATGGAGGATCAGAGAGATTGATAATATCATCATCCTCACCGATCGGGAAACCTTCAATCAGTTTCAGCTCAGGCAATTTCTTGCGAAGTTCGTCACGAAAATATTTACGGCGAGCTTCATCGTTCGGAAACGTCATACCGAGACATGTTACAGGTTCTTTCTGATAGTCAGGGTGGAACAAATTGTTTGGTTCCATTTTTTCCATTTCCTCTTGCGAAAAGAGTAGTTTGTTATTATCGTTGCTCATAGTAAGCAGATTTTTTAATTAAGAATAATACGAATATTGTCGCCTTTGCCACTTGCCGTTAGGCTGTTGATATAGTTGCGGAATGTCTTGATGGCTTCATCGGGAGTCATCGGACGGTTGAACTGACTACGGAGTTCGTTTGCGCTAATGGTGATGCGCTGAATACCTTCATGCAACTTGCACACAATGTTATACAAACGTTCCGCATTGTTTGGCGAAAGGTCTTCAGCTTTTGTTATATATCTGTCAAGCAATCCTTTTTGACTATCATCGAGGATATCTCTGTTGGCTTGCAGTTGCTGGTCACTAAGGATGAGTTGCAAAGCGTCATCAACATCACTATAAATGTTGTCAAGTTCCTCATTGAGGTATTTCAACTCCGGCAGCTTCTTACCCACATATTGAGTAGGATTGAATCCGGCATAAGGCGAACTAAGCATAGACTGCACTGTTGGCTCTGTGCCTGTGGTGAGTTGAGCCATCTTACGTGTCCACTCGGCATATTTGTGAGCTACGGATATATAGCCATTATCGTGGTCGGAACCGCAAACGGCATCGCAAACTTTCTTGGTATTGCTGTTCATCGTTTTGCGTTTCTCTGTATCTTGCAGTCCGGTGATATGAAATTCTTTGTAAACGTCAATATACCATGCAATATACTGCTCTTTAAGCATATCCAGTTCTTTCCTGAATACTTCTATCTTGCTGTCATTGTCTATTTCTATACTATCTATTTTATCAAGAGCATTTGTTACGGCTGCCTTTATTGCGTCATCCGTCATATATTGCAATGCCTGATTCAGATAGTCAATGCGAGGAATGAATTCTTTTACAAGTTTATCACCTTTGTTTATTGTATCGATAAATGCCTTTGAAGCAAAAGTATGCTTCAGCCCTTCAGCAGTCCATTCGGCAGGTATGTTGCGTATCTTGGCAGCCGAAGCATAATTGGCTACCTTGTCGCAAAGCCCTGTAAGGGCAGTAAGTTGAGACTTCATGTGGCTGGCTTCTGCCTCTCCTATAATCTGAATATTCTCTAGGCTAAGTCCATTCCTCAAAGTATTGCAACTCGTAACAGCTTTTGCAGCCAAAGCTTTGGCCTGAGCTACCAATTGCTGATAAACCTCAGGATTCTGAAGCTGAGAAGTCATGTCTTTCCCAGTAATACCTATAAATAATTCTTTCACAGCCGCAAGGTTCATACCTTTAGGATGACGAATGTGTGAGAAACTGAATGTACCTTCTTTGGGCATATCAACAATCTGCTTGATGTTGGCAGCGTTGATATTAATACCATTAGGATAGTTCAGCTCTATTTCGCCCATAGCTACCATGGTAGAAAGCACTAGGAATTCAAGGTCAGACTCTAAGTTATAATCATTGCTACGCCAATCATTCTCCCATTCTTTATAGAATCGATGGAATATCTCATCGCGGTTAAGCACCTGTCCTTCACCTTTGTTTTCGAGTTTCTCCTTTATGCTCAGAGCATAAATGCTTGTTGATGTACTGAGCCTATTATCCTGTAGCAAACCAAGGCCTGCAAGTATAGAATCGCCATCACGGCTACCCATAGATGGGTTTGCAATCTTGTTTCTGGCACTCTTTAACATAGCATCTCTATTAGTGTTAGTCATTACCGAGGTAAGTAACGTAAACTTAGGATAGTCAGGCATCTGCTGACAGAAGTAATCTTCTAGAACTGTAGATGCAATATTCAGTATTACTTGCTCTTTAGAGCCACTTCGCATCATTTCAGGAGTGATGGTTTGCTTTTCACCCATATACACAACCTCTGTACATTGCAAGAAATCACGCTGAAATACCGGTTTCAAAGCATCAACGTATTTATTCTTGTAATTCTCGTAGAACCTTTTTTGTGAAGAGTCCGAACTAGCTATAAGAGCTTCGCTGGCAGCATAAAGCTCAATAAGTTCTTTCATCTCGTCACTTACCGATTCCAGATGGATATATACACTATCTGCTTCATCACCATGTTTCATGTTTGCTCTATTGAAGATAGGCATGAAATAGATGTAGAAATTCTGCTCAGGGTGTGTGGTACAACGTTCAGCCGGATTACCCATAAAGATATACCCATCAAGTTGAATCTTATGAGAAGCCCAATCTACTCTTTGTGGGAATATCTTAAATTCTCTACGATATTGGTCAGTAGATATAGGTAAGTATTCCACAAGGAAATTGAAGAAATGGCTATCTTTATTGTCTTCGCTCATGGTAGACACAAAGGCTTTTATCTTTTGTTCATAATTCACGCCACCTTCTACACGAATATGATATTCCTGATTGGCAGCATTCATTGTGAAATACTGACCATCGGTAGCCTGAATAATCTGATTGGCTGTAGTGTTTACTGTATCAATAAGTAAATCCCTATCGAAACATGATTTATCAAAATAGCACAAGTCATCCACAAGGCTGATGGCATTTGCGCCACTAGTCTTTTCCAGGGAATCTTGCAATATCTTCACTGCACAGGCATTGGCTATACGATGAGCCAAAGGAATCTTCTTTGCTCTTGCTCCGGTGAAGTTGTCGCTTATCTTTTGATGGACAGTTTCCATTATTTCGGTGATACGCCGAATATCAGGGTAGGTCTGCATTTGACTAGACTGTAAGTCATCCCAATAACTATCGTAGCAGATAAGTCCTGGTTCTGTTTCTGGCACTTCATCATCGGCTATCTTTTCAAACTTACTTGAGAGTGTCTTTAGAATCTCACGTTGACTTTTACCAATCTTAATCTGCTGGAAGTTATCGAAGAACGATGGATTCACAGGGAATAGATTAACATATTCATCTAGATTGGCGTGCATGTCGGTGAAGAATTCAGTAAACTTTGTTAGGTGTTTACGTATCGTATCCTTTTGCTCAGGAGTCTTTTTTAATATACGCTGTTCTGTAACGTATTGTACATCTTGTTTGGTTATCTCAATCTGGCGATAACGCTGGCTTACTTGATTAAGCATCTTTGCTGCAAATTGGAATTCTGGAGAAGAATAAATCAATTCCTGAACGCCAAAGACCATACGGAATTTGCTATGGTCGCAAAGTTCACCTAAGGCTTGAATAACAGCAAGGTCACGATTTAAATTCGCAGAACCGCTTCTACCTTTAAGATATGACAACATTTCATCGATTACAATCATCAAGCCTCTGTCGGGAAACACTTCTTCAAACTTAGCCATCATTCGGTTGAGCTTATCCTTATACATATCTTGCTTGTTATCGGCAGCAATGGAATAGTCAATATCCCAATCCTTGAATTTCAAATCTATCTGATGGCATACGAGATTCCATAATTCGTCAGCACTACCCAACTCGAAGCGTACTATTTTATATTTACCTGCGATAACTCCAAGTACCTTTGCTGCTTTTTCGTTTTTTACCAAAGGCAGGTATTCTGCATTTTCGGCAATAAGTGAGAACAAAGACATAAGGTGAGATTTACCTGTACCATAAGTACCGACAATCTGCAAGCCAAATGTTTCATATCCTGCTGTATAATCAAGATTCTTGCATATTGCAGGAATGATAGTCTTTTCGTAAGTATAAGAGAATACGTATGAACTTACAGTATTCTTACGATAGTCCTCATCATTGAGCCTGTTAAATTTCACGACTTCGTTAAGTGATTCGAATTGGATTATATCTCTATATTTCATGTTAATGTATTTTACTATATTATTATATTTGACAAGCCTGAAAGGTTGATTCCAATTGAGTCATCATGGGTGAGAAAATAAAATTTATCATCTATTATCTCAGCATCCGACTTTATTATCAGACACACATTACGGGAAAAAGACTCAAATATGTTGCGCAAATCAAATTTCAGCTCAGGCTCAAATAGGATACCGATGTTTTCTATTGCTATATAATCGCCTATAACCTCATTACATAGGTGATAATTAAGAATGTTGTTACATAGCAACTGATAACTATTTGCAATTTTTTCTTCATCGGTTAAGAGTTGAGACAAAATGAGACCGACATTGACGAAAGTAATCTCATCAATTTCTTTATGGCAGAATACAATCTTGTTACGACTATTCTGTTTCACATATTTTGCTATCTCATTTATATCTGTCACCATTTAAATGCCTTAAATTTCTTCATGCCGTACTAATTCATTGAGATCAACCTCAAGAAGACGTGCAATTTTCATTAGTGTTTCTAAATCAGGTTGTGATGTATTGGTACACCACTTTGAAATGGTTCCTGGGTCTTTACCTAGTTGCTCAGACAGCCATTTGTTGGTTCGCTTCTTTTCAGCAAGTACCACCTTTAGTCTATTGATATCCTTCTTTGCCATTCTTAATCATATTGATTACTTTACAAAGATAGCTATTTATTACGTAACGTGCGCAAATTCTTCAATATCTGTTGGCAATAAGCAATAAATTGAATAATTCTCAACATCTTAGAGCATACATTGAACATATTATTTTGAAGCAATATCATATTTGTCAACAACAAAAGGATATACTTTTATAGTATATCCTTGATATTAGCCACAAAGGGATATTTCAACTTACCCATTTGATTTTTCTTATTGCAAATGATTATCTATCTCGATCTGGTTTGAACTCTATAATATTTCGGTCGCACAAACCTTGAAGCTGTTAACATACATCTAATGCGATAATTATGCTCATCTTCATCAGGATTGCGTCCATCCCATCGAAGGTCAGAGCTACTTCCACCTCCTATTGATGGCACAGGTTTGCCACCCATTAGTGCTTCGGCAACAGCTATGACATCTTCACGAATTTGAGGATATGACATCATGTTTATAAAATTATGAGCTTCTGAACTAATATCGTTATTTAAATTTACGAGATGAGATATATTCTCCCTAAGTTCATTGATTATGGAACGTGAGTTGTTTAGCTCATTATAATCTACAAGTTGTTTGTTTCGGAAATTATCAATAACATTTTGTGCATTATTATGGTATGCTGTCTCAACTTTTTTCACCTCTTCTAAAAATTTAGTTTCTAGCCAACCATTGATTTTCTTCAGCCAATCCTCTTGACCAAACATCTTTGGAGGTATCTCCTTGATTTGGGGTATAGAGTGAGTAAGCTTTAGCATGCTATATGCTTTTGTACCAGCATTAAGACCTTCTACTTCTTTCTGAAGCCTTGTCAACTCAGTCTGTTTTTCATTGATGAATTTTTGTTTCTCATCTATTTTTGTTTCGTACCCACAGATTTGCTTCCTTAGATTTTCTTTCATACACTGATAATCCGCTAACTTTATCTGTCCCTGTTGCTTTCTTGTTTCTAGTTCTATTAGTTGCTCCTTGCAGTTTTCAATCTTTGTGTAATAATTTTGGCACATTGTAGTAAGAGATTTGATTGCTTTTTCCTTTTGAGCAATACGAGTATCCAAATCTTTACTAACCTTTTTCTTTACATTTATTTCAGCGTCTAATCTCTGATTATCCACTGATAACAGGCGATGATGTTCATCAAGTGATATGTGCTTTGCACCAGTTTCTTCTATCTCATCACCTCGGTCTAGTCCCCAATTTGCATTAACAACGGCAAGTCTATCATGAAGGTTTGAGATACGAGCCTTGGCTTCAGGAAGTGTTTTGCCACCAAACATCTCTTTACAACAGAGACGCCCATCTGGGAGAATAGGAACGACAACGCAATGCGCATGTGGATTCAATTCATCACAATGTACAATAAATGAGACAATGTTCTTTTCACCAAATTCATGACAACTGAAGTCATAAATATCTTTTGCCCATTGTTCAATTTCAGAACATCGTTGCACATCCCAATTCTTTCCACGCTCACCAATCTGTTGTTTGCCAAAAGCCATTTCGAGCATTCTTTCACGATTACCACCGAACACAATGTTTACTGAGCGATGTGAAGTTGAACGGATACTTGTCTGGACAGTGACTCCTTCTTTTATTCTGTCTTCAATCTTATCGGCAATATTCTTCCTTTTATCAATCGCCGCAATTTTACCACCACGACTAATTTCAAAATTTAGTGGCATTCTACTTAAATCATAATTGCGTTCAGTCGCTTCAACCTTACGCTTCAACTGCTCATCGTTCCAATTTCTCTGATGCTCATCGCTGAGTGCTGATGTCATTGTTGATTTTTTGTCAATGTCCATCATCTGTTTTCTATTTCCCATTTGAAAAGAGTTTTTTATGTTTGTATTAGTGGAGCTTGCTCCTGTATTCAATAGTTCCACGTTTGTTATTATCAAGCGCACCTAACCACATCAAGCAAAGCTTGGTGTATTAGGCTACACCAAAAGGTAAGTTTGCAAGCAAACTGTCCAATATGCTATTGCCTCTCAACAGATATGAGCTGGAGGTCAAAAGCATCGATAAGATTCTGTAAAGATGGGTTTCTGCTTATCATGCTTGCCAAAATATTCTCATCACTATCTTCTTCTAATAGATAATCTGCAACATCGAGTCCTTCTTCATGTTGCTCGGGAGTTGCGATTTCTTCCAGAACCTTGCATACTGTGACTTTTTTGCAAACATCCTTGAGGAGTAATGACTTCTGAACCCATTGTTCAGTAGCTTTAAGGTCTGGTACCAACATAACCTCACGGCCATTCAATATTTGTATAGCTCTTGAGTTGAAACAGCCATCTTTACCACCTGTTGCCAACCAAATATATTCTGGCATATAATGTGTTGCAATTATTGCGGTTTTCTCACTTTCCACAATCGCTATTGGTGCTATTGGATATTGAGATATTAGATGTTCCCCAAATAGACATTGGTTTAGATTGAAATCTTTTAGCCCCATCACCGAATGCACCCAACTTATCTTAGATCCACCATCTTTTACACGTTGACCATTCTCCTTATTGTATAAGAATATCTTGCCAGCATGCACTCTGTTTTGACAATCTATTTGCCAGAATACAGTAGAGCCATTCCAATATCTAGAAGTGCCAACTCTGTACATATTAAACAGTCGCTCTGTTTCTTTTATACCAAATCTTTGATTAAGAAATAGAAAGAGGTTGTTGCGGTCATAACACTTCTGAGAAGATGTTACCAAGCTGTTATTCATATATGAAGGCTTAATTTCTATTGATGCTTTTGGAGGCAGAGACTGACACTTATCACGACTATCTTTGATCATTTGATAACTTACATCTGGATTGTCATTAAAGTAGTCCTTCGGAGTGTAGTGGTAGCCACATCTATCCTCATGGTCACAGCGTCCAACAAACTTAGGAAACTCAATCTTGCCTTCATTATCCATGTACCTTACGAAAGATTTTGGTTTACCGCATTTAGGACAAGTAATCTTACTTCCAGCCTTATATTTTTGTAGAGTAAATCTATATTCCATTTCTCTCTAATTTTTTGTTTACTATTTGCACTCTTTGCATAGTTTGCATAGTTTGCATTCTCGCAATTGAAGAATGCAAGAAATGCAAGCTATGCAACAACTTTTTTTCTCCATTTTGAATATGATACGCTCTCTATATAAGCCTCGCGAACCATTCTATCAAGCCAGTTCGCAACTGAACGTTCGCACATGAACTTGTTGATTTTTACGATCTCTTTCACATCAGAGGTCTCAAATTCATCTGGTAATTCAGATAGTATTTTCTGACTCTGCAAATCTCCAGGCATATTGGCAGATGTGATTTCTGCCATAACTCTTTGAAATGATTTCTCAATCCATTCAGAAAGATATATAGCCGATTCAACCGACTGAATATCAACTTCATCTTTTGTACTTTCGCCACAAGCCCATCGTAAAAGTTGGAACAATAGACAAAATCTGGTTCCATAATCGGCTTGTTTAGAGAATCGACTGGCTTTTCTAGAGGTTGATTTATTGGGAGACAAGTTTTCCATCATAGAATTCTGCCAAGTGACTGCTTTTACATTTGCTTCATTAGTATACTTCAAGATTTTTTCTTCAAGATCAGATGGATTATATTCAATATTGATAAATTTTTGAATGATATCATTCCATCGTTCGCTAAGCTTTCTATAATTGTTGTTTTGACTTTGTGGGTTTGGCAATCGCCACATATAAAATTCCTGACGTTGTGGATATACAAATATAAAACGGTCAATCAAACCACTATCCAATCTCGTTTCTGTTATGAATTCAGATAATATGCCAGGTTGCATGGTACCAATGATATTAATATGAGGCTTCATTATCATTAATGGCAGCGGATTATTACATCTGTCTACCTTTAACGAGCTTCCTGACCATGTTGATAGCAGACTTTCTAAGAAATGCCCTTTGCTATATTGGTTTGCTGATTTGATTAAGCTGATAAATTCGTCTACCTTAATGCAAATGCCCTTAGGGTTATCGTTGTGCCTTTTTGCTACAACTTCAGGAGTAACATCATCTAGAATGGTTCTTTTACAAACTGGCATTTCTGGAATTGTATAATCAGAATTCTTGCTTTTCTTTAATGAATTAATTTGTTGCTCAAATTCCTTTTTATCTTGCTTGCATTTCTCCAACATTTTAATGTCGTATTCCTCTAATGGAGCGTATGCGAAATTTACAGGATGAGTTTTGAGTGTTGCAGGTAATCCAACTATAACAAAGTAAAATACAGTTCTTGCTTTCCAATTGTCGTTTACTTCCAGCTTATATGTATTACCAACGGCGGTACTAAAAGCCGAAAGCAATGCCATAGAAGTGTATTCTATAGGGTAACCATTATTTCGTTTTAAATCTAAAACTAATGATTGAATCTTCTGAGGAAAAGAGTGAAGTGGGAAATCACTCTCACTCACACCTTCAAACTCAGCACGTATTTTATTGCTTAGTCCAATCATATCTTATCCATTAGGAAAATGTTCATGAATAAACCTATCAATCTCATACGAAGAGAATAACTTTCGGCCTGATAAACATCCCATTTTCAGCTTACCACTTTTTACATAGTTATGAAGAGTTGTTTCTTTAATGTGAAACATATTCATAACTTCTTCACGTGTATAGAACCTCTTTTCTGCTTGGATGCTGGATACATGCTCAAGTATATCTTCCTTGATGCGCATGCTTAAAGTATCAACTAAGTCCTTTATGTCTTGGCTACTAACTTCTAGTTTTATGTTGGCTCCGGATTCTATTATTTTTGTTAAATCCATAACTTGCATTTTTTAAATTGTGAACCATCTATCGTAAACTTTCCTTGCGATGGTATAAAAAGAAAGTTACTGTTCTCGAGAAACGGTGCTGCAAAGTTATGGCCTAAGATGTTGATAGTGAAAGAAAAAGGAGTTCGTTGAGTTCGTCGGCATACCAAACGAACTAAACGAACTCCTTAGAATGTGTTATTTGAAGGAAAATGAAGATTTTTAGCTTTTCTCCAATAAGATTTCAGCTAAATGATTTATCAAAGAACGCTCCTCCTCAAGGTCTTTTATTAAACGATAGCTACCATTTGGAAGTCGAATACTTTCCATCATAGCTTTATAAGCTTTTTGTACAGATCTTAATGTGATATGTTTTATACCACTGTTTTGATATTGTAATAGCACGGCATTATAAAAGCAGGTGACATCGGATTTACATTCATCCTTAAGTAATCCATTTTCTTCTAGTATTATCTTTATGCGTGCATAAACCTTGCTTTTATCTTTAGTTATGGATTTTAGATGTGATTCAATTTTATCAATGAGGCAAGGATAGTTTTCTGCACTTATAATATAATCTTCCAATCTTTGATTTTCTGCAGGAATATTATACTCCAAATACAATGGTCTGCTTTCTTGTTTCTCACTATTTGGCTTTGATGATGAGTCTTCATTACATTCCTCTGCATCAGCATAAACATAGACTGATTGACTGAATAAATTCTGCTGGATATTGATATTTTGTTGAGTGTAGAAATTATTGACTATTCTCCCTTTATCATTTTCATTATAGTCCTTTTCTATTGCTGATATTTCATCACCTGCATTGCTGAAATGTTTCTCCAAAATTCTTATCGCCATATTGTCTGTACCGGCATCTTCTTCAATCTCTAAGAAGTTGCGCCATTGTTCTTCGTTTCTATAGTCCATCTTTAGACTTACGCTGATTGCTTTCTTTATTCCATAGTGTACTAATTGCTTCTTGATAGTGTTGCTATTGCTATTTATTTGTGAGCTTAACACCATGACTATGGTCTCAAAGCTATTGGCGAAATATAGCCAACTCATAAATAAAGGGACGGAATTATCTTTTCCTGGATAATTGAATTTCTTAATTAAACGTTCTGCGAAGTCTGTTTTTGACACAAGTCCTGTTAATGCATCATAATCAGAATAAGATTCATCGCGCACACAAACCGTCCATGCACTAAAGAATTTTGGGCAATAGAAAAATAATGTACGGGCTGCATCAAGAATTCCTTTACCATCAATATTGCGCATAGCAGTACAATAATCACAGAATTCATCAAAATGATCATCTTTCCAGTTTCTAACTGATAGCACAAATCGCTGGTATTCTTCTTTCCTATTATTTTTCATATTTTATTCAATTGACTTAATTGCATCTTCCTGCATTTTTGTATTAATTGCCCTATATCTGCGAAATGCTTTACTTCCTTCTACATGTCCAGACATAGAAGATATTATATCAGGGTCCTGTACTTCAGTGTAGATATTGCCAATAAATGTTTTACGTGCAGTATATGCAGATGCAACTTCACTAAGTAAGACAATTTCTTTTTTTCTTGTAGTTGGATTTAGTCGTACTACGTTATGATCCATTCCCGATAATTTTATAGCTTCCTTTATCATTTCGTTATATTTCTGCTGTGGAATAAAAGGGAATAGAGGAAGTGGATGCTGTTGTCCTCTACGCTTCAGAATCTCTTTTGCTTTTTCACCCAATGGAATATGAAGAGTTTTTGGATTATCCTTTACTGTCTTATCGGCAATATATTCTAATGAGTCATCAATAATGTTTAGGCTGGTGAAATCATATAAATCAGATGGTCTACATCCAATCATAGCCTGAAATACGAAGATGTCTCTTTGTAATTCTACTTTTGGGTAAGCGGATAAGTCAGCCTCATAAAGTTTATTTCTATTTTCCTTTGAGATAATAATAGGTGTACCGTAGACTGCTTCACCAATCTTGAAATCATCAAAAGGACGCTTGGTCGTGAACTTATGACTATAACACCATAAGAAAAATGTACGAATGCGATTGAAATAGTCGACAAAAGTATTTCCACCTCTTGGCGTCGGTTTACGCTTCTCGCTTATCTGTTCAAAAAGGAAAGGGTACTCTTTGTAGTATAAATGTTCATTATAGAAATAGTCTTTTAATTCTTCTAGTAGTTCTGGAGTTACATCATCAAGATAAAGAATGAGATTTTTGTTACGCTTTTTCATCTTACAGTATAGCTCAAATCTAGCTAACACACGACCAATGACCTTGAAGTTCTTTTTCCGAACTTCAGAAATATCATGATTCTCCATGAAGTAATCGTAGAACTGTAATAGAGTCTTATCTTTTAGGGTATCTTCATTTTCTACACTCTCATTAATAATAGGTAGTTCTTCGATAAACCTATTTGGATGATGATACACTGCAATGGTTTTATTCAGCCATTCATTATCGCAATCAGAAGTGTACTCGTCATTAATATTCTTGATGATGTTCTTGATGTCTTCATTCAATTTACGTTGAATATCATCAGATATAGTTAACACCCTATCTTTATATCCCATCTTTTCAGGATTCCAATGATTTGGGTTTATCATGAGTTCACTTGCGGCTTTTATATCTTTCTTTCCATCTCTCAGTCGGAAGTAGATTGTTGCCGAAGAATCCTTATCATTCTTCTTTGCTGTTTTCCTTATTAGGGCTGTTACTTTCATATCGGTTTGTGTTTTACTCTTGGGAACAAAAGTAAGATTTGTTCCCAAATTGTTCCCAACCATCCCGATATTAAATGAAATCAATTATAGTTATTTAAGTCTTGCTGTTGTTGTAAGTTGCTCATCCACATTCGTTTATTTCTTTCACTTGTTTTATTTTCTTTCATTTTGTTTCACTATTTACGACCCCGGGTCTGGGTACCACGAAAAGCTAAGAATTGAGCAATCAATTACTTAG
>ERZ791875.927-NODE-927-length-23761-cov-2.845609_pt1 | contig 23761 bp, 20 predicted proteins | sample MGYA00510278_ERZ791875 | MGnify/ENA primary metagenome ERZ791875 (study PRJEB30046, sample SAMN00792078) | human gut metagenome | study: EMG produced TPA metagenomics assembly of the A metagenome-wide association study of gut microbiota in type 2...
ATTTTGCCTTATATTATCATATTTGGTATGATTACAAGGAAAAACAGTGCTACTTTTGTACAACAAAGCGTAGTTCTTGCCAATTTAGATAGACAGCTTTCAACCGGGTTCAAAGATAATCCCCGCCAGGTTCTTTCGTTATCCGGGAATTTTATAACTTTGCAACTATAGTAAACGTTGACAAAATAAATAAAATGCGATGAAAACAAACATTCCTGAACGCATTGCCGCCCTGAGGGACGCAATGAAACAGCATAAGATTGATGCTTACATCATTCCGACTTCCGATCCGCACATGAGCGAATATCCGGCCGACTGCTGGAAATACCGTGAATGGATATCCGGGTTCACCGGTTCGGCGGGTACTGTCGTCATTACAGCCGACAAAGCCGGATTGTGGACTGACTCCCGTTATTTCCTGCAAGCTACGACCGAATTGGAAGGAACGGGTATCGAACTTTACAAAATGATGCTGCCTGAAACACCGACAATCCCGGAGTTCCTGTCGCATGAGCTGAAAGCCGAGCAAACAGCCGGACTGAATGGCGAAACATACAGCTTAGCCGAAGCACGCGCTTTGGAGCAATCACTGGCTGCCAAGGATATCAAACTGGACACAAACGCTTCCCTGATCGATCCTATCTGGAAAGACCGGCCTGCCATCCCGGAAGCACCGATGTTTGAAATGCCGATCGAGCTGAGTGGAAGATCGGTTGAAGACAAATTGCTCGACATCAACAAGATGTTGCATAAAGCCGGTGCCGACTGCACCATTCTGTCAGCCTTGGACGAAGTGGCCTGGACATTCAATATCCGGGGAACGGATGTTACTTACAATCCGGTCGTCGTCAGCTACGCCTTTATTTCCGAAAAGGAAAGCGTGCTCTTCGTCAATCCGAAGAAACTTCCGGCCGACATAGCCGAACATCTGAAGAAAGAAGGGGTGACATTGGCCGACTATGGCATGTTGGCTACTTATCTTTCACGCCTGCCCGAACAGACACGGGTTTTCATCGACGGCAAACGGACGAATGTCGCCATCTGCAATGCCTTACCGAAAAGCAGCATCCTTATTGAAGGAATTTCGCCCGCCAACCACCTGAAAAGTATCAAAAACGAAACAGAGATAAAGGGATTCCGCAATGCAGTCCTGAAAGACGGTATCGCCATGACCAAGTTCTTTTTCTGGCTGGAAAACAGCCTGAAGGCCGGAGAAAAAGTGACGGAGTTGAGTGCAGCGGCCAAACTGACGGCCCTGCGCGCCGAGCAACCGCAATATGTGATGGACAGTTTCGCCAGCATCTCCAGCTACGGTCCTCATGGGGCAGTCGTGCACTACTCTCCTACTCCTGAAACGGATACGGAATTGAAAACCGACAGCCTGTACCTGCTCGACTCCGGTGCACAATACCTGGACGGGACAACCGACATCACCCGCACAATCGCCCTTTGCGACGAGCCGACCGAACAGATGAAGAAAGACTTCACCCGCGCCCTGAAAGGGACGATCGGTATCGCCAAATGTAAATTCCCGGCGGGCATACGGGGTTGCCTGATCGACGCTTTCGCCCGCAAGGCGCTTTGGGATGCCGGCATCAACTACCTGCACGGCACCTGTCACGGCATCGGCCACTGCCTCAACGTGCATGAAGGGCCGCAGAGCATTCGCATGGAAGAAAACCCTGTCATCCTCGAACCCGGCATGGTGATGAGCGACGAGCCGGCCATGTACCGCCCCGGCGAATATGGCATCCGGACGGAAAATATGATCCTGATCCGCGAAGACAGTGAAACCGAGTTCGGAAAGTTCCTCAGCTTCGAGACATTGACTTTATGTTACATCGACACCAAGCTGGTCATCCCGTCCATGCTCTCCGTACGCGAACATGCCTGGTTGAACAAATACCACCAGATGGTGTACGAACTGGTAAGCCCGCATCTGAATGAAGATGAGAAGGCTTGGCTGAAAGAGAAAACAACAGAAATCTAACTAAATAATTATGGCATTAATTAAATCGGTAAGGGGCTTTACACCCAAAATTGGTAAAGATACATTTTTAGCAGACAACGCCGCGATAATAGGTGATGTCGAAATAGGCGAAGGGTGCAGTATCTGGTTCGGGACGGTACTGCGCGGCGATGTCAATTCCATCCGCATCGGTAATGGCGTGAATATACAGGACGGATCTGTCCTGCACACGTTATATGAGAAATCGACCATTGAAATCGGCGACGATGTCTCGGTCGGCCATAACGTGACGATCCACGGGGCGAAGATATGCAACGGCGCCCTGATCGGGATGGGTTCGGTGGTGCTGGACCATGCCGTGATCGGCGAAGGGGCCATTGTGGCTGCCGGATCAGTCGTGTTGAGCAAAACAATCGTCGAGCCGGGAAGCATCTACGCCGGCGTACCGGCCAAATTCGTCAAGAAAGTGGACCCGGAACAGGCGAAAGAGATCAACCAGAAGATCGCCAAGAATTATCACATGTACTCATCCTGGTATAAAGAAGAAGGGGCGGAATAGATGAAAAAGATTGGATGGGCAATACTACTGCTTGCCTGTTGCATAGGAGGTTTTTTAGCATTGCCCTCCAACTATTATCTGCGCAGGGCTCTCACGCATTTCCTCCCCAAGATCGACCAATACCCGATCTTTGAGAACCGGATCGTGAAGGCGGGCGATCCGTCTCCCTGGAAACAGACGGAGGCATACAACACTTGTTCGATTCCGGAGAAGTATCTTCCGGTCTTTGACGAATTAGGAACGGTGGCGTATGTCGTCATACAGGACAGTTCGTTGCTTTTCGAGCAATATTGGGAAGACTATTCGCCGGAATCGCACAGTAACTCGTTTTCGATGGCTAAAAGCATCGTGTCGTTAGCTATCGGATGCGCCATCGATGATGGCTTGATCCGGGGCGTGGACCAGCCGGTCAGTGACTTTTTTCCGGAATTCAACGGATATAACGGGAAAACGCTTACCATCCGCCACCTGCTGACAATGAGCGCAGGCGTCGATTTCCAGGAGGCTTATTCTTCCCCCTTCTCCCCCACGACAAAACTGTATTACGGGAATGACCTGCACAAGATCGCGTTCGGCATGAAAGAGATAGCCGAACCGGGCATAAACTTTATCTATCAGAGCGGCGTCACCCAGCTACTCGCTTTCTTAGTGGAGAAGGCGACAGGAGAAAGCGTCAGTTCGTATGTCTCCCGCAAACTATGGACCCCGATGCAAGCGGAAGAGAATGCCTTGTGGAGCTTGGATAAAAAGGACGGTATGGAAAAGGCCTATTGTTGCTTCAACAGCAATGCACGCGACTTTGCGCGTTTCGGTCAATTGCTCCTGAACGGGGGAAGCTGGAACGGCAGACAACTGATTTCGGAAAGCTACCTGAAAGAGGCGACGACGCCGGACAGTACGCTCCGCTTTGCGGAATACGACGAACCGAACCGTTGCTACGGTTTCCAGTTCTGGCATCTGAACTACAAAGGCATGGACATTCCGTACATGCGGGGAATACTCGGGCAATATGTCTTTATAATTCCCGATAAGAATGCAGTTGTCGTACGCCTCGGACACAAACGTAGCGACACCCGCACCGGACAACACTATCCGGATGACATCAACACTTGGCTGGACGCAGCATTGGACATAATGGAACAAGGAAAACAAAACAATCATTGATGAAAGAATACAACTATCTCCTGATGGATCTGGACGGCACGATTACCGACCCGATGATCGGCATTACCCGGTGTGTCGAATATGCGTTGAACCATTTCGGCATACAAGTCAAGGACCTTCGGGAGCTCTGCCCTTTTATCGGGCCTCCCCTCTTGGATTCATTCCGGGAATTTTACCATTTTACGGATGAACAGGCGAAAGAGGCTGCGGCGAAATACCGGGAACGTTTTGCCGATACAGGCATTTACGAAAACAAGCTATACGAAGGGATGAAAGATTTTCTGGAGGAGGCAACCCGGCAAGGACGCACCCTTATACTGGCGACATCGAAACCGACAGTCTTTGCCAAGCGCATCCTGGACTATTTCGATATAGACCGCTACTTTACTTTTGTCGCCGGAAGCGGTCTGGACGGTTCTTTCTATACAAAAGGAGATGTAATCCGCCACGCATTGCAGAGCAATAACCTGACGGACCTCTCATCTGTTGTCATGATCGGCGACCGCAAGCACGACATCATCGGAGCCAAAGAAAACCAGCTCGACTCCATCGGTGTGCTTTACGGGTATGGCGACCGGGCGGAATTATCTGCGGCAGGGGCCGATTATATCGTGACCGATATTGCAGAACTGCGTCGGCAACTCTTGCATCAATAGCATAATCTTATCAGATACCGGCAGATAACATCTCCGCCGAACACTCCGATGCAATAAAGGATTCCCAAACGGTAGCCTTTCAGGTTACAGGAGACTTTCAACGCCTGGAACATCCAGACAAGTGTCCAGATCAGAAAGACAAAGGCAACAAGTGACAACCATATTCCGACAAGGAATCCGGGCTGTTGCATCATTTCTACCGGAGATCGGTTCATATCCATTTTTGCCAGATTCTGCATGGGAGGCAGAAATTCAAAAAGATTCATAATGATCAACGGCAGCTGTGCAAACGCTACTGTTCCCAACACATCTATTAACCGGATGTGCGAACGGGACAAAAGCAAACCGCCCAAATAAAACAGGGCAGCAGGGACTAACCATACGACAAGATGTTCCACCGCATAACACCACCATGCCGGATTAGGAGCCGGCCCGAAATGTAACAATCCATGATAATGCCATGCTGAAAAATAACAGAGCACTGTTGAAACAACCATTCCTGCCAATCCCCAAAGTAAGGAATCTAACCCGGCAACCCGCTCAAACGGATTTACCAATCCGTATAAATACTGCTTTTTCATAATTTATTCCATTTTATTCAGTTTATCAATCAAATCATCCAATATATTCCGGACAGTAGGATAACTGACACCGATATTCTTTGCCATATCCTTCAAACTGCCGCTCGACTTGATAAAGTCTACCACAAACTGCTGCTCTTTATCCGTCAGCTTGGCAAGTACAGGCAGCTCGAATGTGCCGCAGACTTCCGTTTCACACTCTCCGCAAAACATCCGGCTGACTAACAGCGGAGCATCGCAGGCAGGACATTGTAAAGGCAAACGCCTCTTTATTTCACTCATACACTTCACCTCCTATGATTATTTATATTTGTAATACTTCGCATCAAAAATACATATTACTTTATAAATACACAAATACAATTGAATATTATTCATTATAAATTCAATATTATTAAACAGACATTAGATTTACAAGCAAGAAGGACTTATATATTCATCTGGCATAATATGCCGGTATTTAGAGAAATTCAACTACATTTGTGACAAAACTCATAAAAACTAAACAAGTTATATCATGAAAGTAAACAACCTGTGGATAACAGCCTTAGCATGCGGGCTTTCGTTATCAGCTTACGGACAACAGACAGGAGGCGGTATCTCTTCCGATATGTTGCAGGAAATCAAACAAGCTTACAAGGGAACACCGGCTGACAAAGCGATTCATAACGCTATCAGCAACAACGACATCAACAAGCTGGCAGTCAATAATGACAGTAAAAACAATTTCGACACCTACTTTTCCCATAAGGTGAACAGTAAAGGTATCACGAACCAGAAGTCATCCGGCCGTTGCTGGTTGTTCACAGGACTGAATGTCATACGCGCCCGGGCTATCGCTAAATATAATCTTCCGGAATTCGAACTGTCACAAAACTATAACTTCTTCTGGGACCAGTTGGAAAAAGCAAATCTCTTCCTGCAGGGAATCATCGACACACGGGAGAGGCCGATGGACGACAAGATGGTGGAATGGTTGTTCAAGAATCCGATCGGAGACGGCGGACAGTTTACCGGCATATCCGACAACCTGATGAAATATGGCGTTGTTCCTTCCGAAGTAATGGTTGAAACACATAGCAGTGACAATACCAGCCGTATGGCAAACCTGCTCGGACTGAAGCTGAAAGAATACGGATTGGCTTTGCGCGACGCCAAAAGCTCAAAGCCGGAAGCGTTGGCAAAACGTAAGACCGAGATGTTAGGAGAAATCTACCGTATGCTGGTCCTCAACCTGGGCGAACCACCTACGAAATTCACCTGGACCCGCAAGGACGCAAACGGCAAACCGGTGGAGACAAAGGAATATACGCCGCAATCATTCTATCAGGAATTTGTCGGCGAAGACCTGAAAAACAATTATGTCATGCTGATGAACGATCCGAGCCGCGACTACTATAAATTATATGAAATCGATTATGACCGCCATGCTTACGATGGCAAGAACTGGACGTATGTCAACCTCCCGATAGAAGATATCAAAGAGATGGCAATCGCTTCCATCAAGGACAGCACGATGATGTATTTCTCTTGCGATGTGGGTAAGTTCTTCGATCGCGAACGGGGTGCACTCGATGTGAACTATTATGATTACGGTTCATTGATGGGCACGACCTTCGGAATGGACAAGAAACAGCGCATCCAGACTTTCGCCAGCGGCTCCTCCCATGCCATGACTCTGATGGCTGTCGACCTGGACGCAAACGGCAAGCCTAAAAAATGGATGGTGGAAAACAGCTGGGGACCGGGTGCAAACAGCGGCCACCTGATCATGACGGACGAATGGTTCAACGAATATATGTTCCGCCTGGTCGTAAACAAAAAGTTTATCACCAACAAAGTAAAAGAGGTATTGAAACAGACTCCGACACGGTTACCGGCTTGGGACCCGATGTTTGCGGAAGAGGATTAATACATTACTTTTGGCTTGATCCAAACTATTATATAGCAAAACGACCAGCTCAGAAAGCATCTGAACTGGTCGTTTTTTATGAATAATTTATTTGCCTATCATTCAATCTCGACCCCAATCCGAAGGTTTTGCTCCCATTTGCAAAATAAGAGTTCCGCCAGCCATCAAATCGGCATGTGTCAGATAGCATTTATCATGTGCTTTTCCATTGAGTGTTGCATGCTGGATATAGATATTTTCGGGGCTGTTATCACGCGTCTCGACGACAAAGGTCTTTCCGGTTGCATATTTCGGATCCAGGCGGAACTCTACACGATCGAACACCGGACTTGTAATCTCGTAGCGCAAGTCACCCGGACAAACGGGATAAATACCGGCAGCAGCCAAGACATACCAGGCCGACATCTGTCCGACATCTTCATTTCCGACCAATCCGGTGACGGCATTGCGGTAAGCATTGCGGCAAATATCACGTGTCCACTTCTGGGTAAGCGCCGGTTCGTTCAGACGATTAAAGAGGAAAGGAACATGATGGACAGGCTCGTTGGCATGGTTGTAGTAAGCATTCCACAGATAATCATGCGGAGTCTTTTCAAACATATCCGTCAGGTCGGCCAACACCTTTTCACGACCGCCCATGAGTTTAACCATACCGTCTATATCATGAGGTACAAACCACCCTTGCTGGTAAGCATTGCATTCCATACATCCGTACCATTCTTCCAACCGTCCCTTTTCCGGCAACGGGATGAAAGCTCCTTTCCCGTCACGCGGCCGGAACCATCCGTAGGCCGGATCAAAAAGCGAAGCGTAGGTCTGCGCCTGCCGGTCAAAGCGCTCCCGGTCGGCATCCTTCCCCAGCCATCCGGCAAGCCGAGCCATGCACCAGTCGGTATAGGCATATTCCAGGGTGTGTGATATTCCGGTATTTCCCGGAGTATATCCGTCCGGCCCGTTTCCGAACAGGCGCGAGGTATTAACGGCATACTCATATGCTTTCTCCACATCATAATCGCGGATTCCTTTCGAATAGGCATCACATAAGACAGAGATCGCCGGATTACCCAGCATACATCCGGAGAAAGCATTGAGCAGTTCCCAGCGCTCCAGATACTCATTGCCGCTTTGTGCGGCTATTTCGACCAGCGAATTAATCAGGTCGTTCACCAATGTCGGATTGATAATTGTCTGAAGCGGCATCTGGCTGCGGAAAACATCCCAGCCGCTGAATATGGTCCGTTTATTGAAACGCTCCGTCTGATGTACCTTTTTATCCGCTCCGGTATATTCACCGTTCACATCGCTACAGATACGCGGGTCGATCATTGTATGGTACAAAGCCGTATAAAAGGTTGTCTTATCGTCATCCGAGCCACCGTCTATTTTCACTTTCGCCAGTTCGTTATCCCAAAGCCGGCTGCAAGCTGCATACGTCTTATCGAAGTCCCAGTCTTTCATTTCAGCAGACAGGTTCTCTTCCGCATTCTCCAGGCTGGTAAAGGAGATACCGCTTTTAAGCAGGATTTCCTCGCCGGGTTTTGTTTCGAAATTGGCATAGAAGCCCAGGTGTTTGCCTTCAAACGAAGAAACGGCAGGATGGATAGCAGCCTGGCGGATCACTTCATGGTAACGCTCGCTTTCTATATCTTCCCGTTTACGGCTCCAACCATCGGGAATATCGGCCGACCAAACGCCATGTTCTTTGAAAGGACGTGAAAATTGGGCATAGAAATAAACGGTATAATCAGCCTTGCCGTCTCCGTTTCCCCAACCTCCGCCATCGGGTGTGCACTGCATCCAGCCTCTGATGGTATGGTCGTCTACGACCTCTACCGACTGCCGGACGGAAGTTCCTCCCACACGGCGTGCCAGATCGATTTGTATGCGTGCTTCCTTACTTTCCGGGAAAGTGAAACGCAGCATCCCGCTATGGGGCAAAGCGGTTGCCTCCGCCTGAATCTGATAGTCGGTCAACCGGACGGAGTAATATCCAGCCGCCGCTTTTTCCGATTGTTTATCATAACGCGAACGATAACCTCCATCCGGATTATCCGCCGTTCCTGCAAAAGTATGGAGAGGACCGATTGTCGGCATCACCAGGAAATTCCCTAAATCACCGTACCAACCGATACCGGACATCTGCGTAAAGGCAAAGCCTTCTATTGAAGTATGTTCATAGCTGTAACCGGAACCATTATCTCCACCGGTTATAGTATTGGGGCTGACCTGCACCATTCCGAAAGGGGCGGTCGCTCCGGGAAAAGTCTTCCCAAGGCCGTGATAACTCCCGGCCGCTTCGGTATTTGTAGTCGCACCGATAAAAGGATTTACATAAGATGATAACGGGCGGTCGCCGGCTTCCTGTTTTGGAGTATTACAGGAAAAGACTGAAACAGTCAATAATAATCCGAATGAGAATTGTCTAATAGTCATAGCTTACCAGATTTAAGAATATTATTAAAAACACAAATTACAGCAAGGGAGCGCTTTCCGGCACTCCCTTGAAAGAGCGGCCTATAAAGACAGCTCTTTTAATATTTTGTCTGTGACCCCGGCATTGCCGCTCACAAATTGCCCGGCACTGTTACCGACAACATCCAAAACGTCATGATAGGCCAACAGTTCATTCATCTTGCCATCGAACTCGTCTTTTGAAGAAACCGAGAAACCGCCTCCGACCTGGATCAGGTCGCGGGCTTCCTTGAACTTCTGGTATCGCGGACCGAACAAAACGGGAATGCCGTACACAGCAGCTTCCAACGTATTATGAATACCGGCACCAAAACCGCCTCCGATATAAGCAATCGTCCCATACCGGTAGATGGAGGACAACAGCCCGAAACTGTCTATTATCAGACAGTCCTTTCCTTCCATCAGGCTCTTATCCTGCATCGCGTCGGACAGGCGGACAGAGGGACGCTTCAACAGCGATTCAATATACATCAGATGTTCCCGGTGTATCTCATGCGGGGCGATGATCAGTTTGATCTCCGTATGTTCATTGAAATACGGAATCAGGATATCCTCATCATGCGGCCATGAACTTCCGGCGATCAGCGTAGGTTGCTTCTCTCCGCCTCCATTGGTCACGAACCGTTCCACATTCGGCAATTCACGCGCCTGGTTACGGACATCCAACACCCGGTCGAAACGCGTATCGCCACAAACAGTCACATTCTTGATTCCATACCTTTCAAGCAATTCCTTGGAACGCTCATCCTGCACGAACAGATGATTGAAGCAATACAGCATCTTCCGGTAAGGCGCTCCGAACCATTGGAAAAACAATTGGTCCGGACGGAAAATAGCCGAAATGATGTAAACCGGTATTCCCCGTTTCTTCAACTCATGCAGATAATTTCCCCAGAACTCATACTTGATGAAAACGGCAATCGCCGGATTTGCTAAATTCAGGAACTTCTTTACCCGGTAAGGTGTATCGAAAGGCAGGTAACAGATCACATCCGCCCCGTTATAATTCTTCCGCACCTCATAACCCGAAGGAGAAAAGAAAGTCAGCAGTATCTTATATTCCGGATGCTGCGCCTTGATTTTCTCAATCAGCGGGCGCCCCTGCTCGAACTCTCCCAACGAAGAAGCATGAAACCAAATATACTTCGCCTTCCTGTCTATCTTCTCACGAAGGATACTATTGGTTTTCCACTGTCCGAGACGCATCATGCGCGCCTTCTTATGGAAAGGGGAAATCAATGCGACAATAAAGGCATAGAAATGTATGAGTATGCTATACATGAATTATTTAAGTATTTCGATAGCCCGCTGGATACGGCGGATAGACTCTTCTTTACCCAAGGCTTCCGTGATATCGAAGATATGCGGGCCTTTACCTTCGCCGACAAGGGCCAGGCGGGTTGCATTCATGATGTTCCCTAAATGATAGCCTTTGCTTTCGATCCAGGCTTTTACCTCTTCTTCCGTACCTTCGATATCGAACGGTTCGCGGGTACGAAGCACTTCTATCAGTTCCGCCAACTGGACGGCGCTATCTTCTTTCCAACGTTTCTTACGTGTCTTTTCATCATATTCGGTCGGAGCGATAAAGAAGAAAGAGCAAAGCTCCCACAAGTCCTTGATAAAAGTAGCGCGGTCTTTCATCATCGCAACCACCTTTTCCACATAAGCCGGTTCAGCTTTCACACCGTGGCTTTCGAGGATCGGCATAAAGAGGGTGGCCGCTTCCTTATTATCCATCATCTGGATATAATGGTGATTGAACCATTTTCCTTTTTCATAATCGAACTTGGCGCCACTCTTGCTGCAACGGCCCAGATCGAAATATTTGATCAGCTCGTCCATGCTCATCACTTCCTGGTCGTTACCCGGGTTCCAACCCAGCAGGGCAAGGAAGTTCACGACTGCTTCCGGCAGGTAACCGCTTTCACGATAGCCGGAAGAGACTTCGCCGCTCTTCGGATCATGCCATTCCAACGGGAATACGGGGAATCCCAGACGGTCACCGTCGCGTTTGCTCAGTTTGCCGTTTCCTTCCGGTTTCAGCAACAAAGCCAAATGCGCAAACTGCGGCATCGTATCCGCCCAACCGAAATAACGGTACAGCAGCACATGAAGCGGAGCGCTCGGCAACCACTCCTCACCACGAATCACGTGAGTGACTTCCATCAAATGGTCGTCCACGATATTCGCCAAGTGGTAAGTAGGCAGCTGGTCGGCTGATTTGTATAATACTTTATCGTCAAGGATAGAAGAGTTGATAACCACTTCGCCACGAATCAGGTCGTTCACATGGATATCTTCGTCCGGTTCGATCTTTACACGGACTACATATTGTTTACCGGCGTCTATCAGTGCTTTCACCTCTTCTTCGGAAAGAGTCAGCGAGTTACGCATCTGCATACGGGTAGATGCATCATACTGGAAATTGGGGATTTCCTTCCGCTTGGCTTCCAACTCTTCAGGCGTGTCGAAAGCGATATAAGCACAGCCGTTATTCAACAGCTGGTCGACATACTTCTTGTAAATATCCCGACGCTCACTCTGACGGTAAGGGCCGTAATTGCCTCCGAAACCCACACCTTCGTCAAACTTGATTCCTAACCAGGTAAGAGCCTCTATAATATAGGCTTCCGCTCCGGGGACGAAACGTTGTGAATCGGTATCTTCTATACGGAGAATCAAGTCTCCACCATTCTGTTTGGCAAACAAATAATTGTATAAAGCTGTACGAACACCTCCGATATGCAGCGCTCCCGTAGGACTCGGTGCAAACCGGACTCTAACTTTCCTTTGAGTCATAATTCTTTCATTCTATAATAATGCGGCAAAAGTAGCCCTTTTTTTTCTCTTAGTAAACTTTTTTATGTACATTTCGCCTTTCAATGGATTTTACCGGACGCAGACGGGCACAGACTACGCAGAAGAACGCAGATTTATTTTCTTTTAAAACAAATTAATGATCTGCGTTCTTCTGCGTCATCTGCGATATCTGCGTCCGGTAATACAAACATAGTAGTCAATTACAAAAACAAGTTTTATGAAAGTAAAGAACTATAGCATACATCCCAGCGTCTATTTTATTGTGGCGGCATTGTTGATCGCTTACTTCTTTCCCCGGGAAGGGAAGTTCCGTTACCAATTCTACGAAGGGAAACCCTGGCGATACGGACTGCTCACAGCTCCAAGCGATTTTCCCATTTATAAAACAGATGCCGAAATACAATCCGAACGCGACAGTGCGCTGAAGAAATTCGAACCCTATTACCGTGTGGATGCCACCATCGAATCCACCGAAATAGACAAGCTGCGTACGGACTACCATAACACGCTCAAAAACCGGGCGACTCCGACTTATATGCAGTATATCGAAAACAGCCTGCAAAAACTATACCGAGACGGCATCGTTTCCGCCCAAGACATGGAAGAACTCAAAAAAGAGGGATATCCCCGTATCAATCTGCTCGATAACAACGTGGCCCATCCCCGCCACAGCAGCGAGTTATTCACAGTCAAAACAGCCTACGAGTTCATCATCAACAACTGTCCCTCTTATCTGGAAAAGTCGGTATTGCAATCCTGCGATATCAATAATTACCTGACCGAGAATATCACGTATGACAAAACAACATCGGACAAGGTTAAAGAAGACATCCTGAACAGTGTCCCATTAGCAAACGGGATGGTGCAAGCCGGCGAACGCATCGTCGACCGGGGTGAGATCATCGACAACCATACATATAACGTATTACGTTCTCTCAAGATCGTACACGAAAGCAAATCCGGAGGGACCCAGCGGCAAAGTATAATCCTCGGAGGCCAGTTCGTATTGGTATTCGGGATTCTCTTTTGTTTTTGGCTTTACCTGTGGTCTTTCCGGGTGAAGATACTACACAACAGGAGGAATGCACTGTTCCTCATCTTATGTGTATTTGTCAGTTGTATCATGACGGAACTCTGCGTGACCTACGGACTGTTTAATGTCTACATTCTTCCGTTTGCCATTGTGCCCATTGTGGTGCGTACTTTTTTCGATTCGCGTACAGCCTTGTTCACGCATCTGATCATTGTGCTGATCTGTTCGCTGATGGTTCCTTTCCCTCACGAGTTTCTGTTGTTGCAAGTCATTGCGGGCATGGTGGTCACGTTCAGCCTGAGGGATTTGTATGAGCGCTCACAGCTGATCCGTTGTGCTTTCTTCATCTTTATGTCGTATGCGCTCTGCTATATCAGCCTGTCTATTTACCAGGAAGCGGATTTCAAGAAAATCAACTGGATGATGATGCTCTATTTCGGTATCAACTTCATCTTGTTGATGTTTACCTATATATTAGTGTATATGTTGGAAAAAACGTTTGGCTATGTGTCGAGCATCACACTGGTCGAACTGTCCAATATCAACACGCCGATCCTGAAAAAGCTGTCGGAGACATCACCCGGGACTTTCCAGCATTCCCTGCAGGTCTCCATCCTTGCATCGGAGGCTGCGGCTGCCATCGGAGCCAACGCACAGCTTGTCCGTACGGGAGCGATGTATCATGATATCGGGAAAATGGCAAACCCGGCTTTTTTCACCGAAAACCAGAGCAGCGTCAATCCGCACAGCCAGCTCAGTTTCGACCAAAGCGCCAAAATCATCATCAACCATGTGAATGACGGCGTGAAATTTGCCGAAAAGGCTATGCTGCCGAAAGCAATCACCGACTTCATCCGTACCCATCACGGACGCGGAAAAGCCAAATACTTCTATAACTCCTTCAAGAACCAATATCCCGACCGCGAGATCGACGAAGAGACCTTCACCTATCCCGGTCCGAACCCGTTCTCGAAAGAGACAGCCGTTCTTATGATGGCCGACTCCGTCGAAGCAGCCTCCCGCAGCCTGAAAGAACACACCGAAGAAAACATCCGGGGATTGGTCGACAAAATCATCGACGGTCAGATAGCCGACGGCTTGATGAAAAACGCCCCGCTGACTTTCAAAGATGTGGAAACCGTCAAGAACGTATTCGTAGAGAAACTAAAGATCATGTACCATACGCGGATCAGCTATCCGGACCTAAAGAAGTGAGATTTCCTCGAGCAGCCCTCCACAGGCATCCTCCAGCAAATCGAGCACCAGCTCGAAACCTTCCGCGCCGCTGTAGTAAGGATCGGGGACATAGTCATACAGCTTATTACGGGAATATTCCGTCATTTGATGTATCTTGGCAACCGATTCCAGATCCGGAGCTTTCCGTTTCAGGTCGTCTATGTTCCGGTTGTCCATGCCGATGATCAGGTCGAAATCGAAGAAATCTTCCGTACGCACCGGGCGGGAAATGGAATCCAGCTTATATCCCCGGCGGGCAGCATGCGCACGCATACGCGGGTCTGCCTGTTCTCCTTCATGATAACCGATTATTCCGGCCGAGTCCACCTTAATCCGGTCACTCAATCCAGCATCCTGCACCAGCTTTTTCATCACTGCCTCCGCTGACGGAGAACGACAAATATTGCCTAAACAGACAAACAAAATCTTATATTCTTTTTTCTTTTCCATAATTTATCATCTATTAAGATGAGACGCACGGCCGTGCGTCTCTACGCCGGATCCACGTCGTAATGCACAATCAATTGCTTGAATGGCAGGTAACGTTGCATCTCCGCATGCACGGCTTCCAGAATCTCGCGGACCGGAGCGATAGCAGCGGCTATTTCTATTTTCAAAACAATTTTCCGGATATGAAGCGTCTGCACTCGTGTAATGGGCGGGGTGACCGGCCCCAAGACACGTTCACCCAAACGACGGCGCAAATTGTCGGCATATAAAACTGACAATTCCTGCAAGATCGAGTCATTGCGGCTACGCAACACAATCACGATCAGCCGGTAATAAGGCGGATAACGGAACATACTGCGCTCACCCAATTGCAGGCGGACCATCTCTTTATAAGCAAAACGCTCCACCATCCGGATCAACGGATGATCCGGCCCGGACGTTTGCAAGATTACTGTTCCGCGTTTATCCCGCCGGCCGGCACGTCCGCTGACCTGCACCATCAACTGGAAAGCCCGTTCATGGGCACGGAAATCCGGGAAGTTCATCAGGCTGTCGGCATTCAGGATACCGACCACGCTTACATTTCCGAAATCCAGTCCTTTCGACAACATCTGGGTCCCGATCAGTATCTGCGTCTTTCCCTTCTCGAAATCGGCGATTATCCGTTCATAAGCCGTACGGGTACGCGCCGTGTCGAAGTCCAGGCGTTCCACTTTGGCTGCGGGGAAAAGTGTGTCTATCTCCTCTTCCACCATTTCCGTACCGAAACCCATCGTCCGCAATTCCGGAATTTCGCACATTGGACACTGGTGGGGCAACTGGATCTTATACCCGCAATAATGGCAAACCAGTTCGTTACGGAACTTATGGTACGTCAGGCTGACATCGCAGTTTACGCAATGGGGCACCCAACCACAACTCTTACACTCGATCACCGGAGCAAAACCACGCCGGTTCTGGAACAAAATCGCCTGCTCTCCCCGTTCCAACGCCGTATTGATCTTTTCGACCAATATCGGAGAGAAAAGCGTATCTTTCATAATTTTCTTACGCCGCAGCTCCTTGATGTCGACCGGCAGTATCTCCGGCATCAGACAGTCGCCATAGCGGGTGGTAAGCTCGACCAAGCCATATTTGCCGGTAGTCGCATTAAAATAGGAATCGATAGACGGGGTGGCAGACCCTAAAAGTGTCTTCGCCCCATGCATACCGGCCAATACAATCGCAGCATTGCGGGCATGGTAGCGCGGAGCCGGATCTTGCTGCTTATAGGTATTCTCGTGTTCCTCATCCACTACAATCAGTCCCAAATCCTTAAACGGCAGAAATAGCGAAGAACGGACACCCAAGACCAGCATCGGCCCATCCGTATGCAGCAGGCGATTCCAGACTTCCACCCGTTCGTTGTCGGAAAACTTGGAATGATAGACCAGCAACTTATCGCCAAACAACTTGGCTAACCGTTCGGTGATCTGTGTCGTAATGGCAATTTCGGGAAGGAGGTATAAGACCTGGCGGCCCATCTTTAGCACCTCATCTATCAGGCGGATATAAATCTCCGTCTTTCCGCTGGATGTCACGCCATGCAGCAGGCAAACATCTTTCGTGCTGAACACATCGTGTATCTCCCCGTAAGCCTTTTCCTGTGCCGGACTGAGCGAACTGGGCGTCTGCAAACGGCAGACCGGCACCTGAAGGCGGCCTACCTCCTTCTCGTAGCTTTCCAAAACGCCCCGCTTCAACAAACCGTCCAACGTAGCCGGTGAGCAATGGCTGTTTTCGAGCAACTCTTTTTTCGATAGTTCCCGCGTCAGAGCCGGATTAAGCGCATGGCTTAAATCCAGAAAACAAACCAACAGCAGCTCCTGTTTCTTCGCCCGCTTAAGCTCATCAAACACAGATTGTAGAGACGCACGACCATGCGTCTCTGCATCCTTATAGGCTTCGGAAAGACGGATGAAAGTCTGCATCTTCGGCGCAAAACCACGTTTCAGTTCCTCACTGACTTCGACTGCCCCTTTCGCCATCAGGGAGGCGACAACAGGCACAACATTACGGAGCCCGGTTTTCTTTTCCAGTTCGGACACCGTCAGTTTCAGGACTCCCGCAAAGGCATCCAGCACCACCTGTTCGTTCGGGCGCAACGGCCCATCCGCTTCAAAGGCTTCATTATAAGTGACAGCCGTCTCGCTTTCCAGTTTCAACCCGGAAGGTAAGGCGGCCTTATAAACATCTCCTAACTTACATAGATAATAAGACGCAATCCATTTCCAGAAACGAAGTTGCGGACGGCGAAGCACGGGAGTGGCATCTAAAAGGGCATAAATCTCCTTTGTCTCGTATTGGCTGTCCGGCTTACGCTCATGCACCTCCATCACGATAGCCGTATAGTAGCGCTTCTTTCCGAAATGGACAATCACCCGGCAACCCGGTATGACCGCCTGTTCCAGATCGGCCGGAATACTATAGGTATAGCTATTCTCTAACGGCAGGGGTAGTATGACGTCTGCGTATTTCATATTTCAATTGAAGTCCCAAAATTAGTAAAAAGAACAATCATAAACAAAAATCCCGGAAAGCCATAAAGACTCTCCGGGACAGAAAAAACCCTCAATTTATTAACTTTATCTATAAAACTAAGGCCTCACGGCTTTTTCTGCATAATAAACATGTAATTGTTGCTGCTTCCACTCCGGAAAACCTCCTATCATTTCCTTCAAACCGAACCTCAAATCGGTATCCGAAACCAACTCTAATCGAGCTTTTGCGGAAAGAGGAAGCTGCATATCCGAGACTTTAAACATTACTTTCAAAAGAGCCACATTCGAACCTTCACATATAATATATTTGTGTAAACAAATGGGAGTATGAAGTTGGAACAAAAAATAAGCCGAACGTTCATACGCACACCACGTATTCCCCTCTAAGTACAAATAGATCTTATTTCGGTTATTGATCTCATTTGCCAATATATCTTTGAATCTATTCGATGTAGACATCATAAATACGGAATTTAATTGAAACTATCAAACAGGGCATTATCGGCGTTCTTTCTCTCCAATTCATCCAAGTTTGAAGCAGCCTCCGAAACACCCATTTCTTTTGCTTTCTTCAATAAAACCAAAGCCTCTTCCAGATTACCTTCCAACAAGTTTAAAACTCCGCGTGCATGAATCGCTTCAGGAGTTTCCCCCGCTTTCGATAAATAATGACGGGCGGAAGAATAATCACCTTTTCCCATCGCAATGTTAGCCGCATTCAAATTGGCGATTTCATCTTCCGGATATAACCGGACGGCAATATCAAACACCGAGTTATATTCATCACTTGCAACCGGATAACTATTCGCTACGGCAAACATCTCGCTCAGGCTTAACTGTTCAGGATGCGTTTTTATCACCTCACGTCCTTCTTCCACACTGAAAGAACGGACTATATAGTTTATCCGATATTCGGAACGCCGTAAAGAAGGGAATATGTTTTCCAGAACATACCGGTAAGCAACGCCGCCATTCAAAGACCGTAAATCCGATTCCTTCCGGTCCGGTTCGTCCGAGCTGTTAATGATCTCCAATACTGCATCCCGGTCCGGGATATTGGCATCGGCCTCTGTTTTTACCTTAAATCCATCCCAATCCTCAGGTTCATTGTCCAAGACAAAGAAATCTTCTTTAAAATTATGCTGCCGGCGAATATAATCGCATAAAGCCTTCACCCGGTTTTCAGATAAACGGTCATTGCTGGCATAACTTCCTTCAGGGGAGGCATATCCTTTTAAGACGATGCCTTGAGGCGTAATATTCTTATCTGACAAAACGGTTTGAATCGTTTCATCGATCTTTTTCAGTTCCGACCTGTTATTCCGAAAATCCGGCAGAATCTGGGAACGTCCTACCTGAAAATCCAAATAGGCCGATCCTACTTCCGCACGATGTTTTTCAGTTTCTGCCTGAGGAGTAATATAAGCAAATGCCGGAACTACTTCATAACGTTTATCCGGACGGCGACGAATTTTATCAGCAATCAGCAAATCGCTCGTTTCCTGTCCGCCACAACCGCATAAATCAGCGGAAAGAAGAATCCGTGCATCTTTCATCCAGTCTTCCCAACCGATAGCCGAATTATACCGAATGGTTTGTTCTGTCTCTCCCACCACCTTTAATACCGTGTAATAAGGAACAGGTTGAAGATTGCCCAATGCTATTTCCCGATTATACACCTTATCCCGTATCCGGCCGTTTAACAAGACAGGCAACATCCCGGCTTTCCGGCTTTCATTCGTGACAACAGGCACAAGTTCCAACGATTTACGCGTCTTCAAGGCTTCACTTTTCACCGTAATAAGAGCCTCCACATATAATGAATCCCCCCGTTGCAGAGCCTCTTTACATACGACCTCCACCAAATCGGCTGTTTCCTGCGCACTTAAATTCAATAAAGTGGTAAACAACAGAACAATCATATATATATTTTTCTTCTTCATACTTCCTGTTATTTAATGAAATAAATAATTGAAACAGCAGCTTTTGTCACGCCAAAATAATCTTTCGTATCATTCTTCAGGACTGAACCGCACGATGCACAAGGATATTTATCCTGATCCAGATGCGCCCAACCGATTCCTATAACAGCTTCCATACTCCAACGGTTACTCAATAACCACTGATAGCCATAAGAAAGACCTGCTCCATACAAATGTCCCTGGTAACGATGTTTTTCCATATTATCCGAAAGGAATTTCATTCCTCCCACATTATAATCAGCATAATGTGCATGCAATCCGAAAAAATGGCCATTGAATTTTTCACACAACCAATACCGGGCTTCCGGTTGGACCAACCAATGCTTCCAACGGGCATCATCACCCATTTTCCAACCGTTATAGTTTCCAGACAGGTCTAATGACCATTTAGGAGCCAAGCCTACTTCCACTCCCAGGTTAATCGTTGCGGTTGCATCATATAACAGATTCGACTTCACGGCAACTTTCTGGGCATGTAGTGCATAAAAACCGGTGATGAATAGAAATATAATAATAAGCTTTCTCATGTTACATTTATTGTTTCCCGTTAATTAATCGAAAGAAGGAGTCTGAACGACATTCCCCCATGCAAATACTTCGGCGTAAACCGATATATTCGTCGGATTTTCCGGTGTCGGAGGTGTCGGAGGAGTTGGAGGTGTCGGATCAGGATCGGGATCGGGCACCGGATCCGGGTCAGGTACAGGGTCTGTTTTCTCTACATTCGTAAAGCTCTCTCCCGTGAACGCAACATTCAATGCATAGACATAATTTCGCTTGATAAAATTATGATCATAGCCATTTGCCAATCCGTTTTCATTAATCCGGACAAGGAAATCATGCGTTTGCGCCAGGTAGTCGTCCGTTTCAAGTAATGTAGCCCGAATCGACAGGCAAGTCGCGTCTTCCGAAGCGCCATTCTCCATCACATAAACAAAACCTCCGACATTACCAAAGCCGATACCGTCCACAAAGTTTCCCGGCATTTCGACTTCTCCCCAATGATCCACACTGAAATAACGGGAAGCGTCCTTTACCCGGACTAACGAAACAGACTCAATCCTTACCTGACGTCCGGCAAGCGCAGTCCCGGCAAAACGGGTTTCCACACTCCTTAAATCGATACGGGCGGCAATACGGGTAATATAGACAGGCTCATTCATCCCGTCTATATTATCCAGTGTAGAGAAACCGATATAATTATCGCCTTTCTGTAATGCGTCGTTCGTCGAAATCACCCGGCTGCTCATCGTCAGATTCGTCTGGCTCTGATTTGCGAGCGTGGCATATGCATCTTGAAATCCCGTATATGTCTGGACAGAAGCAAAAGCATTTTCCGGAACATTCGAAACGATCACGATGCGTGCCTGTCCGGTTTTTGTCTCTACATTATTAATCGTAGCCGAACCGTGAACGCCTTCCAAACTCTCCCACTTATAACCTGTCCGGTTTCCGGCATAGTCAAATATCAACACCGCCAAATTATTAATGTTCGTCTCACCCTCTAAAGCATGCACATCTCCATCTACCGCCTTCGTCGAACTTATTTTATTTTCTATTTTAACGGCAATGGATAACCGGGCATCTTCCTTCTGCTGAAGAGCCCCCCCTGCGTCTTCATCGTTCGTACACCCGACCAGCGCAGACAAAGCAAGAAAGAATATATATAAACTCTTAATCTTCATAATGATACTAATTTACAGGTTTCAACTCTGAATTATCTTCTACATATCCCCAGGGAGTCACGATGATTCTTGCACCTAAAAAAGCGCCGTTTTCACCCCACTGAAAAACAACGTGCGTATTATGCTCCGCGGAGATTTCAATCGGTCCGACCGTATCATCCATATATTGGCCTTCTGTGACTTCCTGTATGAACTGACCTCCGACATAGAGCGAACCAGACATATTCTGCCCCTCGCACAAAGTCTGTGCATGCGTTGTCACCCATTCCGAAGCAGTCAAAGGGTTCCACATACCTTCCGGATTATAATAGACACTGTCTCCAATCTGCTTACCTGTATAATCAAAACCGCTCAACGTACGGTTCATATAGAAATCACAATCTCCGGATGCTTTAAGTCCACGTGCCCCCAAAGCATAAGAAAGCCCTTTGGTTTCCATCGTGACAGTACCTATTTTCGGAACAATCACGATCTCCTGATTACCGCCGGCCACACCTGTTCCGCGGGTTGTCACCTCTTTGCTACCGAAAAAGAGGCTATCCGGAGAAGAAGCTATACTTTCCTGCGTTTTCAACATAACTTTCAATTCATCTGCTTTCGTTGCTTTGGATACGGTCTCTTTACCACCGCCCAAATTACCCCAGGCAACAATATGCAATTTCGTATTTTCAGGATAGTTCAATGTGATAACTTCACGGCTCGTAACAAAGTCCTTCTCCAATTCACGCGTTTCCAGAAAGTTCAGATTCCCATCGAAAATATAAAGGGTGGCATCCGAAACGGTTCCCAATGCCGTGATATCATCCCCGCTAACATTTTCGACCTTCAGACGTAATGTATAACATTCGTCCAGATCTTCATGAATACTACAACCGCTCATCAAGGCCAATGCACCTATCAGGGCTCCGATATATCGTATTGTATTTTTATTCTTCATAACCATAGTCATTTTAGACATTTATAATTACATGGCTGTAACTTCTGTTTCCGCAACACAAGCAGAATTGTTGCTACCGCTTTTTGTCAATACATCCAATGGAGAAGATGCGCCAGGTTGCGTTATGGTCATTGTTATGTTATATCGAACATTACGCAACAATCCTTGTAATTCTCCTTTTTCCCGATTACCAACAGGTAAGGTATTCAACGTTAAATGATCAACTCCTTCCCCGATTTTTACAGCATAATAGCAATTTTCTATAGAAAGTCTTTTGCCCTCTTCTTCCGGATTGTCATAAGTGAAGTTTCCCTGAACGACCAATAAGGTAGGATCGTTAACATCTGTATTTTCATACAAAAAGAACTCTTCTATACCATAACGGCAACGTCCGGATTTACCACTTTTCCCTTCTACCGATACGGTACCGTCAATACCATGAGGATTCCGAAAGTTCGAAGGAACCTGAATATTACCAAAATCAGGATATCCTAAAGATACATCCTTACAATTACTATCTAAGAAATACAAGCATTCATTTTCAAATATCAATGCTTCAGGATCTGTCTCTCCTATTTTTCTCGGCTGAAACTTTTCTTTATAAGTACTTGATAAAACTTCCGCACCTTTATAAACAGAAACAAGTTGATCCGAATAAGCATCCGAAGCTCCTTCTATTCCACTCAAGCTATTTTCTGCCACAAAAGTGGTACCCCAAGCCTTTCCATCTTTACCGACAAGCTTAGTTTTATTCTTCGCGTTCAAGACAAAGATTTTCGTCACATCCAAGCGTGCATTGGGATAAGCCTTCTTGTCCGCTACATCTACAGTAATCTTGGATAACTGAACCGAAGCCGTGTTAAAGTAAAGACCAACAGAAGCAGAAGGGTCCAAATTGTGTCTAATCGATGCTATAGGTTGCAGTGCCCCATCTGTTATGTCAGCACCATTCATCTTTTCATCAGTCATTCCCAAGCAATTCACTTTATTCGGTAATATCTCAACTTCATAAATTTCACTATTCAATGACAATCTACAAGGTCTCCACAATGGGTCCGTTTCATCAAGCCAAAGACGGGTGACACCATGCTCCATAATCTCATTCCCGAGATTCGTATCTTCATACTGCTTTACCAGAGCCTGTACATCTGCAAGCGTTTGCCCTTCTCTAAAAAAAGAATGTACAAATTCAGTATGAGTACTATTAAGGAACGTTTCACCGATATTAGCGCATAACATAATTTTCTTTTTACCAGGATTAACACTAAAAGCTCTTATAAATCCCCTTATAGACTCACCTATACTTTGACTTTTATCTTCCAGCGTAGTACGCGCACCTACAGTTTCAAGCACATCCTCTTCATTAAAGACAAGTACACAAATAGACGATATGGTTTCCGTAGACCTTAAATTTTTAAAAGCCATTGTTTTTGTTTGCGCACTCTGATCTGAATTACCCACTTGGATAAACAGATACGTGCCCTCATCCTGACCTTGCCCGATAGAAGGCTCACTATCGCCTATCTGATCGGAACATGCTATCAGGAATAAACCTGAAAGCAGGCCTATATAATAATATAAATTTCTTTTTATCATTCCTGTAGAGTTTTTAAAATTTCACATCCTGTGAAAGTGTTTCAAACGGAACAATTTCGGCATAAACAGATAACCAACTTTGCTCATCCATACCATGAGGATAACGAGAACCTGGCCCTGTTATGGTCAGTGTTATTTCATAATTTATATTGCGTAATACACCTTT
>ERZ791875.934-NODE-934-length-23562-cov-9.255669_pt1 | contig 23562 bp, 20 predicted proteins | sample MGYA00510278_ERZ791875 | MGnify/ENA primary metagenome ERZ791875 (study PRJEB30046, sample SAMN00792078) | human gut metagenome | study: EMG produced TPA metagenomics assembly of the A metagenome-wide association study of gut microbiota in type 2...
TGACAAAGTCATCGGGCATTATCTGAACATAAAACACTATCAGTAAGTTGGAGTTATTACCATATTTTATTGATTATATAGTTGTTTTAACATCTTTATTTTTGGTGTACAACAAATATTGTCAAAACCTTGAAAATATAGTCCTAAGTTTAGATTAAACAATGCATTGTTATAACGCCCTTAAAATTATATTTAATAATATTAAACACAGTTATTATTACGTATATTTTCAGGAGGAGTTTGTTACCAATGGAACTGCATAACGTATTGACAGGATAATTAACGAAATGAAAAAAAAGAAAATATATACTTCAAAGTCATCAAGACAAAAAAATGCTAGCCATTTGCAAGCAAGCTCGTCGAATGATACGAATGTAAAGCCTTTAGAAAAAACACAGCCAGCCTCATCAGTTCGTGAAAGAGTTTCGAACAAAGAGTTGTTGCCTTCGGTTTCCAATGATTGTTTGGATATTATTAATACTCAATTACAATATAAAAAAACATCTGAAATAAATAAACTTCCTAATTCACCAAAAACTAAAAAAAAGCGTGTTGCTGCGGATAAGGAGTCAAGTGCTTATCAAAATAGCAGTGTAAACAACGAAATATTTCGAGTGCACAATAGTATTGACATGTACTTTGAAACATTAGATATAAACGCTACTGAATTAATTGCCAATGGAAATAATAATACACTGCTAAAGGATGAAAATAACACTCAAGAAAAAATTATTGAGTCTTTTAACTTAGACGAAGAAACAGCTTTAAGAATAAATGACGGGCATTCGCATAATGAATCGTCTAAACATTTTTCAATGCATCCATTGCTAGAACAAAAAATTCAAGATCTTTTAAATGATAATAGATCGTTAAAAGTGGATAACGATAGATTGGAATCGAAGATTACAGAGTTAAGCTCTGAGATTGAGAAATATAAAGACCTTATTTCCATGCTTGAAAGAGATCAAACTATCGCGGCAGAAAAAATTTCGACACTTATTAATTCTGAATTGAGTTTACAACATTCTTTACAAGAAAGATTTGATGAACTTGCAACCTTGACTAATTTATTTGTTGAAAATGAAAATAATTATAAAATAAAATTAAACGAGTTACAAAATCATCAAAAACCTCTTACTTCTAATGTAAATAATAGCCTAGCATACCGTTTAAAAAACAAATTAAAAACGATAAAACAACATAAATTAAAAGCACAGAAATTTGCTGAAAATGTAGCTCTTATTCGTAAATGTGAACTCTTTGATAGTGAATGGTATCTGCAACAATATCCTGAAGCATCTTCACATAAACATGGTGCGCCAGGTCATTACTTTGAATATGGCGTTCAGTTGAAAACAAACCCGTCACCTTTATTTGACGGAAATTGGTACTTACAAACTTACCAAGACGTTAGTGTTTCTGGCATGAACCCACTATTTCACTATATTAAATATGGAAATAAAGAAAATAGGATAACTAAGGTACTATAGTATGAAATTTACATTAGCTATAATTACTTTCAACGCAGCAGCAACGATAAACAAATGCCTCGATTCATGTGTTTCTCAATCTTATAAAGATCTAGATATCATTATAGTTGATGATAATTCGAGTGATAATACTATTGAAATCATCCAGAACTATATGCTTAAGGATAAAAGAATCAACCTTATCCGACATACTAAAAATAAATCAGCATTACAAGCACGTAAAAATGCTGTTAAACATGCACAGTCTCAATATATTTGGTTTATTGATAGCGATGATCACATCGTGCATTCTGCTGTTGGTGAATTGTCCAGAGCATTAAAAGCAAATAATTATCCTGATATGCTTACCTTTGGTTCAAATGATTATAATGAAATTGGGGATCTTAAGAGACAATTTTTTGATTGGGGTACAAATAAAACCTTAAGAGAATGGAAATTTGATTCCGATTATCGTCCTTATACCCGAATAACAAAGACAGAAATTTTAAAAAAAGCTGCGGACATCATTCCAAACGATCTATATCTTTATCGGCATAATGATTTCTTCATGTTTAATTTAGTGAAGTTATTTACCGGTTCGAAGGCATTTTTGAAAAGGGCTTTATATAATTACACATTATCTTCAACATCAGTTACTAATCAAAAAAACAACGATGCAATCAGTCGGCACGTTGAATTAATCGATATTCTTTTACTTCATTATGCATCTGTTGCCAAAACAATAAACCAACAAGAAGTTGATATAGATAGTTTTGTAAATAGTCAAAAAATTAAACTTAAAAAATACGCTATCAATCAATATCAAAGTAACCCATCGACTTATTTGCACACATTAAAAAAACTATACAAATATGACAATAAAATTATTATATCATTGACAACTTATAGTAAGCGCATTCAGACAGTATATAAGACAATAGAATCATTACTTAAGCAAACATTATTAGCTGATAAAATAATTTTATGGTTAGATGAAAATGAAATTACCAGGAGTAATTTACCTCAAAATTTAACGGTTCTTGAATCGGACGTATTTGAAATCAGATTCTGCCCTAATTATAAAAGTTACAAAAAATTAATCCCAACATTACAATTATATCCTGATGCTACAATCGTAACATTTGATGATGATGTTTATTATCCCTCAGACCATTTTGAAAAATTATTTCTTAAACACCTTGACAATCCTAATGAAATTATCACGCATGTTGCTAGAAATATTTTGTTTAAAGACGGTGAATTATTGCCGTACGGAAAATGGACCCACGTATTCAAAGCTCAAGTTGGTCAGCCACAACTGCATTTATTGCCTATAGGGGTTGGCGGGGTTCTTTATCCTACAAATGCACTACATCCAGAAGTAACAAATATCACTGCATTTATGAATTTGGCTCCACATGGCGATGACCTATGGTTCAAATGTATGAGCTTATTAAATGATAGAAAAGTAATTGCATTGAATCATGGTTATCAGCTAGCACCAAATCAAATTGCGGGAACCCAAGACGTAGGTCTTTGGCAAAATGTGAATGAGAGTTCTGATAGTAATAAACTACAACTTTGTGATATATTAAAAGCATACCCTGAAATCAGCGCTAGATTTTCTTCAACTGAATTTTCAAGCCAAGTTGTGCATAATGTTGATTACTGTAAATTATTGCAAGAAATTAAGACATTATCTTTAGAAAATAGCAAATTAAAAAAACAAAAAAATACTGCATCCACTATCAACCCTACACAATCTAAAAATAAAAAGGCAACATTAAAAGATCCCAAAAGCAATGGTGTTAATCAAATAAATGGCGAGTTCGATGAAGAGTGGTATGTTACAAAATATCCTGATGTACTTAAAACCATACTAAAACCTATAGAACATTATAACTTAATTGGAAAGAAATTAAATCGCTTACCTAGGCCTGACGCATAATGAATTTACAAGACAAAAAATTATCCTTTTTCAATAATAGTATCGATGACGCGATACAAATAAACTCTGGGCACAATATAGAATTAAATATTGTTACACCACCAAAATCAGCTGGTTTTTTTGAAAGCAATGTAAACATTCGCTCTCCCATTTTATCTACTAATATTTTTGTGGGAAGTCATTCTTATATGAATGATGGTGGTTATATTCGCGACAATGTATTTGTGGGTAGATATTGCTCAATCGGGCGCAGGGTTACTATTGGAGCCGGTATTCATTCTATAAGTGGTCTGTCAAGCTCACCAAGCTTGCGAGGTATTACATCCAGCCCTCTTTCCAATGACCAATCTAACTTATTAAAGTTTAATAAAAGGCAAAATAAAGTCATTATTGACAGCGATGTCTGGATTGGGGATGGTGTAATAATTATGCCGGGAGTAACAATCGGTTGTGGTGCTGTAATAGGCGCTAATGCAGTTGTAACAAAAGATGTAGCTCCTTATGATATTGTTGGAGGTGTTCCTGCACGAAAAATATCGAGTAGATTTCCGAAGGAAATTGTTGAACAATTGACAGATTGTAGCTGGTGGGATTATTCTCATGATTTATTAAATAACTTACCTACCTCTAATATTTTTGAATTCCTTTCTTTAATAAATGATTATGAGAAATCATCTCAAGCTACTTACAGGATTGCAAAATGAATGATTTAAATATTATTTTAACCAGATTTTCTTTGTATAACGAAAAGATAATGTCAGTTGGTTGGAAATTAGGGCGTACAAAAAGCGCTGACAAAGTTTTAGAGGAATTAATGGACAATGAGAGGCTTCAAACTAGAAGTGAAATTTTTTTCGATTACTCGTTGCCTGCGATAGATTTAGCATATAAAAATGGATTTAATATAAAACACATAGTTATGCATTATGATAAATTACCTGAATGGTTGTTAGAAAAACTCGATAATGCTTCAAAAACATATCCATGGTTCAACCCAATTGCTATTGGATTTCACGATGATGTATCCTTTTTTGGTGAAATCGAAAAATGCGTTCAGGCTCAAAATTTTGAAACCGGGAAAATTATACCAATAGCTGGAATTAGACTTGATGATGATGACGTGATTGGAGTCAAATTCTTCAATAAACTAAAAAAATATTTGAAGCCAGAATTTTGTGGTTTCTGTATAAGTTTCCCTAAAGGAATAATAGGTCTTTGGGAATCTGGGTTTAAAAAATATGCTAATTTCAAAGAAGATAAATGTGCACAGGGACTAAGTCAAGTTACACTTTTCGATACAAGCACTAATAAGTTTGCTTCACCTTATTTATTATCACCAGGTACTCATTTAACTGTTGATGAAAGAGTACCTACAATTCTTGACTCAATAGGTGAACCGGTATATTTAAGAACTCTTCACTCAACAAACGATATTATGCAAGGCGTCAGCAATGATGATATCGGCAGATATATAAATAGAATGTTGAAAGATGAAGTATTATTTACGCCTCAAACAGATCTATAAAAATCGTGCCGAAAGAAATTAAATTCAAAGAGAAACCTGATCTAGTTAAAAGGTTAGGTAATCATCATACGTTTCAAATCCCGAGTGGATCTGAAAACATTATCTCTGTAATAAATAAAATCTATCGTGCTCATGGTCTAATTGAGATTAAATATGAATCAAAAAATCATATAGACTATATATCCCTTAAAGACCCTGTAACAAAAAAAAGTAATCATCCTACTGTTGATATAATCACACCTATCGGTAAGTGTAAAGAATTCCTATCTACTGTTGAAAAAAGCATTATTAACCAAAGTTCACTATGCAATTGGATTGTCATATTTGATGACTATGAAAACAATAACATTTTGTTTAAGGATATAAAATATTTCAATCCTATTAGCTTGGGTACGTATGGTGCACGGAATTATGGGTTAAAAGTTTGCGTCGGTGAATTCATTACTGTTCATGATGCCGATGACTGGTCTCATCCTCAAAAGATTGAATTGCAACTTCAGGCTTTGATTGAAAACCCCCGTGCTGTTGCCAGCGTTTCTCATTGGGCACGATGTACTTCGGATATGAATTTTGAAACACGTGTTGACGGGACTATAGTTCATCGTAACGTTTCTTCATTAATGGTTCGTCGTGAAGTAATTGATAAATTGGGGTATTGGGATAGGGTTTCCGTGAATGCTGACACTGAATATTATTATCGAATTCTAGCTGCCTACGGTCCTGAAAGTATAGTTGAAGTGCTTCCCGGTGTACCTTTGTCATTTGGCAGGCGCCATGCAAACAGTTTGACTATGCAACCCCAGACCCATTGGAAAACCCAATTTGGCGGAGTACGCAAAGACTATATGGACGCTGCACATGAATGGCATAAAGAATGTGCTAATACAAACAATTGGTTTATGCCTTATGCACCTAAGAATCGCCCTTTTCCCATTCCAGAGTTAATTGACCGTTCAGTAATTGAACTTGGCGATAGAGTATGGCCCCACATACGTGGTCAGCAAGCAGTATCAAACGATAAACCATGTGTTTTATTATGCGGCCACGCATCCGGTAATGAACGTTTCGGAGCAGAACGGAGCCTTTTAGATTTAGCTAAAGCTATATGTAGTCTAGGCTACCGTTTAATAATAACATTACCAGAGCGTAATGTATCATATATTAAAAGCCTTAAACCTTGGTGTAGCGACATAATTTTACTACCGAGCCCATGGCAAAAAGATGATGAAATTTGGCCAGTTACGCTAGATGCATACTCGAGGCTTCTGGTACATTATAAAATAGATATTGTACATGTTAACACTTTAGTGAATCGTGTACCTGTTATAGCTGCTCGACAACAAGGCGTTCAAATTATACTACACGTCCGTGAGTTACTTAAGTGGGACTTTGACCTTCGCCAATCAATGGGTAATTACACCGACCATGCTCAGTTGCTTGATGCAGACCTTGTATTAGCTAACTCGGCATATACAGCAAACTGTATCACTAATGCAGGTTTCAATGGCAATCTTAAGGTTGTAGCTAATACTGTAGAACTCAATGGCGTATGGCGAGTACGTAATTTTGTGCAAGGAGAGTTAATACGCGTTGGTATGGTAAGTAGTAACCTACCCAAAAAAGGATTAGAGGATTTTGTAGCAGTAGCTGCTGCATCAAATGCTCTTAACTTACCTTTACAATTTGTATTAGTCGGTCCTGATAATTGTTATACGCAAAAGTTAAAAAAGGATCTGCCTGGTAATATTTTAGTATTAGGCTACTGCGATACTCCTGAGCAAGCATTTATACATCTTGATATTTTGCTAAACCTTTCTAATTTTCAAGAGTCTTTCGGGCGTACAGTCGCTGAAGCTATGCTCGCTGGCAAACCGGTTATTTGCTATCGATGGGGCGCATTACCAGAACTCATTGAAAATGGCAGTAATGGCTATTTAGTTCACTTAGGAGATATTGATGGAATTGTGAACCGCCTGAACTATCTGTGTGAGCACCCAGAATTAATAGAGAAATTAGGTGAGAACGGGCAAGCAATAGCTCATTCACGCTTTAATCAATATGACTTTCAAGCCAAGTTAGGCTCTGCATATCGGTCTATTTTGCAAAGCAAAAAACGCTCGCCCATTTACTAAAAAATGACAATAGATTTTAATCAATAGCATCTTTTTTTCTGAATCACATATAAAAGAAAAGTATGGTAAATCTTCCAGCATAAATGGCATTCTTCAATTGTATAAATAAAAATAATTTGAAACGGAATATGGAAATTATGAAAATTACTATTGCCGGAACAGGATATGTTGGACTTTCCAACGCAGTATTACTGGCGCAGCACCATAAAGTTACTGCCTTAGATGTTATACCTGATAAAGTTGACCAGATTAATCAACTTCAATCTCCAATAGCAGATAAAGAGCTTGAAGACTACTTAGCCAACAAGCCTCTTAATCTTCGGGCTACGCTGGATAAAGTCGAAGCCTACCAGAATGCCGAGTTTGTCATTATCGCCACGCCGACCGATTACGATCCAAAGACTAACTACTTTAATACCAGCACCGTCGAAGCCGTTATTCGCGATGTGATGAGTATTAACCCGCAGGCAGTTATGGTCATCAAGTCCACCATTCCGGTGGGCTTTACCGAGCGCATGCGTCAGGAATTTGGTACGGATAATCTGATTTTCTCTCCCGAGTTCCTGCGTGAAGGCCGTGCGCTGTATGACAATCTTCATCCGTCACGTATCGTCGTGGGTGAGTGCAGCGAGCGGGCACAGCGTTTTGCCGATCTGCTGAAAGAAGGCGCCATTAAGCAGGATGTACAGGTACTGTTAACCGGCAGTACCGAAGCCGAAGCGATCAAGCTGTTTGCTAATACTTATCTCGCTATGCGTGTTGCGTATTTCAATGAGCTGGACACCTATGCTCAGTCTCATGGGTTGGACAGCCGTCAGATTATCGAAGGTATCGGTCTGGATCCGCGAATCGGTACGCACTACAACAACCCTTCGTTTGGCTATGGCGGCTACTGCCTGCCGAAAGATACCAAGCAGTTACTGGCGAACTATCAGGAAGTGCCGAATAACCTGATTCGCGCCATTGTCGATGCTAATACAACCCGTAAGGATTTTATTGCCGACAACGTGATCGCCCGTAAGCCTAAGGTTGTTGGGATACATCGTCTGGTTATGAAAGCTGGTTCCGATAACTTCCGTTCCTCTGCCATTCAGGGGATCATGAAGCGTATTAAGGCGAAGGGGATTGAGGTTGTCGTTTTTGAACCTACCATCAATGAAGAAACCTTCTATAATTCCCGGGTCATTCGCGACCTCGAAGAATTCAAGGAAATCAGTGATGTGATTCTCTGTAACCGGATGGCTCCCGACTTAGCTAATGTCGCAGATAAGGTGTATACCCGCGATCTATTTGGCTCAGATTGAAATGCCCTGAAAAAGAGGGGCTATTCCCCTCTTTATTAACAATGCGTGCAGGTCATACTGTCACACATTTTTTAATTGAGAATGCATTTTGAAATTATTTGTCGCCGCAATTATCAAAAACGAAATGGAAGCCCTGCTTGAGTGGATTGCATACCACAGGGTCGTAGGGGTTAGCGGATTTATTATTGCGGATAACGGCAGTAATGATGGTTCGCGAGCTTTTCTTAATGGGCTGGAAAGACTGGGCATAGCAACTGTGCTGGATTTTCCGAATGTAGAGGGACAAAAGCCGCAGTTGCCCGCTTATCAAAGAATTTTACGCAGTTGCAGTACAGATATCGATTTGCTTGCTTTTATAGATGCCGACGAGTTCCTGGTGCCACTCGATCCTGAGAAAAGCCTCTCCAGCAGTCTGAATGAATGGTTTAGCGATCCCTCCGTCAGTGCTGTCGCCATAAACTGGTCAAACTTTGGATCAAACGGAGAGCTGTTTGCCGAAGAGGGATTAGTGACCGAGCGTTTTACTCAGCGGGCGCCTCAGAAATTCAATGCCAATAAGAATTTCAAGAGCATCGTCAGACCCAAGAGCGCGAATTACTTTAACAATCCCCACCACGTCGAACTGCGCTATGGCCGCTATATCGATACGCTGGGCAACGATCTGGTTTCCCACCCAAAACACGGCAACGGCGTTAGTGAAGAAGTGGTCTGGAACGGCGTGCGGGTTAACCACTATGTGGTCAAATCCCTGGAAGAGTTTCTGCTTGGCAAGCACCTGCGCGGCAGTGCCGCCACGGCAAATCGCGTAAAACACAAAGCCTATTTCAAAGCGCACGATCGCAATGACGAAACCTGCCTGCTGGCGGCCGCGCTGGCCCCTAAAGTCAAAGCAGAAATGGCAGCGTTGCAGGCGCAGCTGGATGCCTTGCCAGAAGAAGAGAGTCCCCAGAAGAGCGACTCCTGGCTGGCGACCCGCGTTAAAAAGTTAATCGGCTAAAAGACATTTTCCCCTTATTCGACAGGAGTCAGAAGTGGCGTTCCCCACTTCCGGGTAGTGAATCCTCTAATGCATAGCGATTATCACTGGCACCCTCTGGCGCTGCCAGACACCTCTTTATCCCGTGCGGGCTGGTTCTTACTCCAGGGCACCCTGTGTGCCCGCCAGCCGCGGGGTGAAACCCGCCTGCGCTGGCAGTGCAGCGAAGGGATCTGGCATGAACAGGTTCTCCCCATTACCCGTCGCGGCACCCTGCAGGAGCTGGTCTGGCTGCCGGTGGGTGCCTGCCAGGTGGGGCTGCTTGCCAGCAGCGAAGGGGCAGAGTGTGAGCTGAATATTACCCGCTTTGCGCAGGTGTCTGCTGGCAAGAGCCTCTGGCGTCGTTTACGCCGGGTGTGGCCTTTTTATCAGCGTCTGAATGCGCAAAAGCGCAAACGTCTGGGGCTGTCGTGGCATCTGTGGTTTACCGATTTACAGCAGGCTTACGACCTGGTGGGCAAGATCCGCGACGACAGGCCACTGCATGCCTACGAACACTGGCTGGCGAATTTTGACATCGTCCAGCCCGGTGAGCGCAGGTTGATCGATCGTCTGCTGACCCGCTGGGGCAACCTGCCCCGCGTCTGTCTGCATCTGGTGAACGGCGGCGATGAGGCGGCACGCCAGCGCACGCTGGCCAGTATCGCGGCGCTCTGTTATCCGACAACCCATATCACCGTGCTGGAACAGCCCCCTGCCGCAGGCAGGCCTGCGGGTGAATGGCAATGGGCCATTCCCGTGGGCGCTGAACTCGCCCCGGCTGCGTTAGTGTGGCTGGCACACCAGCTGCGCCAGACCCCGGATGCAAAATGGATCTATGGCGATCACGATCTGCTGGATGAGAAAGGCAAGCGCCACTCGCCAGCCTTCAAGCCAGACTGGAACGAAACGCTGCTGCACAGTCAGAACTATATCGGCTGGTGCGGCCTATGGCGGGAACAGGGCACCGCCGCCATCCCGCAGGATGGGGCTGACAGCTATCGCGGATGGTTGCAGCTGGCCCACCAGCTTGCACCGCAGGATATCGCGCATATCCCTGCCCTGCTGATGCATGTCCCGGACACGCTCCCGCAGCAGGATGGCTACGAAACGCTGGCAAGCCTGCTGCAGGACTTGCCCGTCGGGGTAACGCTGGAGCCTGCTCCACACGGGATCTGCCGCTGGCGCTGGCCGCTTCCGGCAGAGCTGCCACGGGTGTCGGTGATTATTCCCACCCGCAATGGCCTGGCGCATCTCAGGCCGTGCATTGAAAGCCTGGTGCAGCACACCCGTTATCCAAATATCGAAATCATGGTGATGGATAACCAGAGCGACGACCCCGATACGCTGGCCTATTTTGCGCACATTACCCGGGAGTACGGGGTGCGGGTTATTACCTGGGATCACCCGTTTAACTACTCGGCGATCAACAACGCCGGGGTGCGTGAGGCCACGGGCGAGCTTATCTGCCTGCTCAATAACGACACCGAGGTGATTAACCCGCAGTGGCTGGATGAGATGGTCTCCCACCTGCTGCGCCCGGGCGTCGGCATCGTGGGGGCAAGGCTCTTCTACGGCGATGGCCGGGTCCAGCATGCGGGCGATGCCGTCGGGCCGGGTGGCTGCGCCGATCATTTTCACAGTGGGCTGGCCGCCGATGAACCCGGCTACCAGCGCAGGGCGGTGAGTGCCCAGGAGCTCTCCGCCGTAACGGCGGCCTGTCTGCTCACCCATCGCCAGCTCTTTTTATCCCTTAACGGCTTAGATGAAGTTAACCTGCCGGTGGCCTTTAACGATGTGGATTACTGTCTGCGGGTCGGCGAGGCTGGCTGGCGTATCGTCTGGACGCCCTTTGCCGAGCTGTATCACCACGAGTCGGTCTCCCGCGGCAAAGATGTCACGCCAGAACAGCTGGCGCGCTCCCAGGGTGAGCTGCGCTATATGAAAAAACGCTGGGCGCAGCGGCTCACACACGATCCCGCATACAATCCCAACCTGAGCTATGACCGACCCGATTTCTCATTAAATCATGCTCCTAATGTGGTGCTGCCATGGACGAACTGATCAGAAAGGCACTCTTTAAACCGTATCTGAAGTTGAATAAGCAAAGCAGCGAGACGCAGCCGGACAGCTGGCCCGAGTGCCGTTCATTGCTGATCCTGCATGAGGGGAACTCACCGACGCTGGCCTATTTTGAAGCGGCCATCCGGAGTCGCTTTCCCGGCGCGGTCTGTCAGCTGGTGGATACCTTAACCACGCCCACTATCGACGTGGATAAAGGGGCGGCCATTGTGGTTATCCGCTTTATCTCCGCCGAGTGGCAGCGCGAAATTGCGCGCAACATCGACGATCTCTCCCAGGTGGTCTACTTCATGGATGACGATCTGTTTGACCCGTCCGCGTTAGGGGCGCTACCCAAAGCCTACCGGACGAAGATCATTCGTCGTTCTGCGGCCCAGCATCGCTGGATCACCTCGCACTGCGACAGTATCTGGGTGTCGACGCCCTACCTGGCCAGTAAATATGCCCACCTTAACCCCGATGTGGTGCCCGCGCAGCCCACGCCGCGGCTGCTGGCCGTTAAGCAACCGGTAAAAATTGCTTACCACGGCTCCAGCTCGCACCAGGCCGAAAAGTACTGGCTGCGTGAGGTGATGGACGGGGTGCTGGCCCAGTGCCCGCAGGCCAGCTTCGAAATCTTTGGCGAACACGAAATCTATAAGCTCTATCGCGATCTGCCGCGCGTGACGGTACTGCATCCCATGACCTGGCAAAACTATCTGGATTACACTCAGCATCACCGGGTTGATATTGGTCTGGCCCCGTTACTGGAGTCGGAATTTAATATGGCGCGCGGGCCGGTAAAATTTTATGATTTCGTCCGCATGGGCGCGGTGGGGGTCTACAGTAATTGCGCTCCGTACAGCGACTTTATTGAACAAAATACCAATGGCGTGCTGCTGAACAACGATCCGCAAAAGTGGATCGAGACGTTGTCGCTGCTGGTTAATTCCGGACAAAAACGTCAGACGCTGGCAAATAATGCGAAGGAATATACTTACTCATTAATGAGTTAACACAGAACAGCAAGGGGAATTCGTTATTCCCAACCTGCATCAGGCCTTGTTTCATCCTGTGCCTGCCGCTAAAACATGGTCTGAACGGATAGCAGAGACTGTGTTCTGGTGACCATTTCATTCAATAGAAAAGTAAAAATCGCTTATGAAAATCCTTGTAACCGGTGGAGCCGGTTTTATCGGTTCTGCTGTTGTTCGCCATATCATCCGTGACACTCAGGATGCGGTGATCAACCTTGATAAGCTCACCTACGCGGGCAACCTTGAGTCGCTGGCCGATGTCGCAGCAAGTGACCGTTACGCCTTTGAACAGGTGGATATCTGCAACCGCGCGGAGCTGGATCGGGTCTTTGCCACCCACCAGCCGGATGCGGTAATGCATCTGGCCGCCGAGAGCCACGTGGATCGCTCTATCACCGGCCCGGCCGATTTTATCGAAACCAATATCGTCGGCACCTACACGCTGCTTGAAGCGGCCCGCGCCTACTGGAGTGAGCTGGATGAAGCCCGCAAGCAGGCGTTCCGTTTCCACCACATCTCCACCGACGAAGTGTATGGCGATCTGCCGCACCCGGATGAAGTGAGCGCGGGCACTGCGTTACCGCTCTTCACCGAAACCACCCCGTACGCGCCAAGCAGCCCGTACTCGGCGTCGAAAGCCTCCAGCGACCATCTGGTGCGCGCGTGGCGTCGTACCTACGGCCTGCCGACCATCGTCACCAACTGCTCCAACAACTACGGCCCGTATCACTTCCCGGAGAAGCTGATCCCGCTGGTGATCCTCAATGCGCTGGACGGCAAAGCGCTGCCGATCTACGGCAAAGGCGACCAGATCCGCGACTGGCTGTACGTTGAAGATCACGCCCGTGCGCTCTATACCGTGGTGACTACCGGCATGGTGGGTGAGACCTACAACATCGGCGGCCACAATGAGAAGCAGAACCTCGACGTGGTCCACACCATCTGCGACCTGCTCGACGAGATGGTGCCAAAAGCCGGTTCTTACCGCGACCAGATCACCTATGTGACTGACCGCCCGGGTCACGATCGTCGCTACGCCATCGATGCCAGCAAAATGAGCCACGAGCTGAACTGGCAGCCGCAGGAGACCTTCGAGTCCGGTATCCGCAAAACCGTGCAGTGGTATCTGGATAACCAGCAGTGGGTCAATAACGTGAAAAGCGGCAGTTATCAGGACTGGATCGCGAAGAACTACCAGGAGCGCAACTGATGCATATTCTGTTATTCGGCAAAAATGGTCAGGTGGGCTGGGAGCTGCAGCGCGCGCTGCTGCCGCTGGGTCGTATTACGGCGGTAGATTTTGACTCCACCGATTACTGCGGTGACTTCAGCAATCCGGAAGGCGGTGCGTCAGCTGAAGCCGGACGTGATCGTCAATGCCGCGGCCCATACCGCAGTGGATAAAGCCGAGAGCGAGCGCGACTTTGCCGAGCTGCTCAACGCCACAAGCGTAGCCGCCATCGCTAAAGAAGCCGAGGCGCTGGGCGCCTGGCTGGTGCACTACTCCACCGACTACGTCTTCGATGGCAGCGGTGAAAAACCCTGGGTAGAGACAGACCAGACCGCGCCGCTGAACGTCTACGGCGAAACCAAGCTGGCGGGCGAGCAGGCTGCTGCGCTCTGCTCCCGTCATCTGGTGTTCCGCACCAGCTGGGTCTATGCCGCCCGTGGCGCTAACTTCGCCAAAACCATGCTGCGCTTTGGCAAAGAGCGCAGCGAAATGTCGGTGATCAACGATCAGTTTGGTGCGCTGACCGGGACAGAGCTGCTGGCCGACTGCACGGCGCATGCGATCCGCATCGCCCAGGATAAGCCGGAGGTCGTCGGCCTTTATCACCTGATCGCCTCCGGCACCACCACCTGGTTCGAGTATGCCCAGCGGGTCTTCGCGACTGCACGGGCGGCAGGCGTTGAGCTGGCGGTCACCCAGGTGAACGCAGTGCCGACCAGCGCGTTCCCGACGCCGGCAAAACGTCCCCATAACTCACGCCTCGATACCTGCAAGTTCCAGCGCACCTTCGGGCTGACGCTGCCGGACTGGACCATCGGCGTCGATCGCATGCTTGCCGAAATTCTTGGAAAGTAAATGCAACAGGGTATGCTATGCATGCCTTGTTTTATCGACACGGACCTTTGTCAGGGAGCGGCTCGTTTAGCTCCCTCTACAGCAATCAAACAGATGCCGGATGGCGGTTCGCCGCCCTCCCGAGCAAAACAGAAGAAATGAAGGATTATGAACAAGCGTAAAGGTATTATTCTGGCCGGTGGGTCAGGGACTCGCCTCTATCCGGTCACCATGGCGGTGAGCAAACAAGCTGCTGCCAATCTACGATAAGCCGATGATCTACTACCCGCTGAGCACCCTGATGCTGGCTGGTATCCGCGACATCCTAATCATCAGCACCCCGCAGGATACACCGCGCTTTGAGCAGCTGCTGGGCGACGGCAGCCAGTGGGGCCTGAACCTGCAGTACAAAGTGTAGCCAAGCCCGGACGGCCTGGCGCAGGCCTTTATTCTCGGCGAAGAGTTTATCGGCGACGACGACTGTGCGCTGGTGCTGGGCGACAACATCTTCTACGGCCACGACCTGCAAAAACAGCTGGAAGCCGCCGCCGCCAAACCTGCGGGCGCTATCGTCTTTGCCTATCATGTACACGATCCTGAGCGTTATGGCGTGGTGGAGTTCGACCATGAGGGCACCGCCATCTCTCTGGAAGAGAAACCGCTGGAACCGAAGAGCAACTATGCGGTAACCGGCCTCTACTTCTATGACAACCGCGTGGTTGAGATTGCCAAAAGCCTGAAACCGTCGCCGCGCGGCGAGCTGGAAATCACCGACGTGAACCGCATCTATCTTGAGCAGGGGAATCTGTCGGTCGCCATGATGGGCCGTGGTTATGCCTGGCTTGATACCGGTACTCATGAGAGCCTGATTGAGGCCAGCAACTTCATCCAGACCATCGAAACCCGTCAGGGGCTGAAAGTGGCCTGTCCTGAAGAGATTGCCTACCGTCTGAAGTTTATCGATGCCGATCAGGTGCGCAAGTTAGCCGCGCCGCTGGCGAAGAATACTTACGGGCAATATCTGCTGAAGATGCTCAAGTAGTCATTATTAACTCCTGGGGCGTAAAGCCCCATTTATGAATCAGGCTGTCATCATGAACGTAATTCAGACCGCAATTCCCGACGTATTTATTTTTGAGCCAAAAGTGTTTGGCGACGATCGTGGTTTCTTCTTCGAAAGCTTTAACCACCAGCAGTTCGAAGCCGCCATTGGCCGCAGCGTAAACTTCGTGCAGGACAACCACTCCAACGTGGCCTGCACTACCAGCTGGCACCTCATGCCCAGGGCAAACTGGTGCGTTGCGTGGCCGGCGAAGTGTTCGACGTGGCGGTGGATATCCGTAAAAACTCCCCGACCTTTGGTCAGTGGGTGGGTGTGCACCTGTCCGGCGAAAACAAACGCCAGCTGTGGATCCCGGAAGGTTTCGCCCACGGCTTTATGACCCTGAGCGACACCGCAGAATTCCTGTACAAAACCACCAACTACTATGCGCCGGAGAGCGACCGCGGCATCCGCTGGAACGATGAGACCATTGGGATCACATGGCCAGAGATCGACACCGAGATCCTCACCTCCGCCAAAGACAGCGTTGCCAAATCCTTCCCTGACGCAGAGTACTTCTGAGTCCCACGCCCCGCAGTGACGCGGGGCGTTTTCTGATTCACAGAGCGCACATGACATTCTATACAGATTCAGCCGGGATCCTGGCGCGAAAAGCGCAGCTTGAGCCGATGCTGGGCCACCCGTTACACGCCTTTAAAACCAACACAGAACTGGCGCAAGACGATGTCCTGGTCGGCTGGGGCCAAAAAGCCAATACCCGCCAAATCAGACAAAAAGCCCACGATCTAGGCCTGCCGTACTGGCAGCTTGAGGATGGCTTTATCGGGTATATTGGCCATCCCGCCAGGGGGGGCAAAGCCGTCTCCCTGATCGCCGATCCTGTGGGAATTTACTACGATGCCCGCCAGCCGAGCCGCCTTGAAGAGCTGATCGCGACCCCCTGCGATGACAGCATGCTGGCGCGTGCCGAAACGCTCACAGCTGAACTGCTACGTCTCGGCATCACCAAGTACAACTGCTATACCGCAGATAGCGGCCTGCCGGATACGCTGACGGCCCGCCTGCATAGCGACCCGCGCCCTAAAGTGCTGCTGATTGACCAAGTGGCAGGGGATCTCTCCATTCCTGGTGCGCTGGCAAGCGAAGAGGATTTTGTCGCAATGGTGGCGGCGGCCCGCCGTAATCACCCCGATGCCCGCCTGCTGCTGCGTACTCACCCGGATACCCGGCTGGGTAAAAAAAGCGGCGTGCTGGCGCGGCTGGCGCTGGACGACGTGGAGGTAGTGGCCGAACACTGCCATCCCCACGCCCTGCTGAATAGCGTAGAGGCGGTTTATACCGTCTCCTCCCAGATGGGCTTTGAAGCGCTGCTGCTCGGGAAAGCGGTCCACTGCTTCGGCATGCCGTTTTACGCGGGCTGGGGGCTGACCCACGACAGCAAAACCTGCCCGCGCCGTCAGGGGCCGATCGCCCTGCCCCAGCTGGTGGCTGCGGCGCTGATCCTCTACCCGCGCTATCTGGACCCGATCCTGGGCCAGCGCTGCGAAGTGGAACAGGTGCTCGACATTATTGCCGGTCAGCAGAGCCCAGCCCCGCGCTATCGCCGCCTCTATATGGTGGGCTTCTCGCTGTGGAAGCGCGCCTTTATGCGCGCCTTCTGCCAGCCGCTGGCCGAAGAGCTGCGCTTTGTGCGCAAGCTGCCTGAAACGCTGGCCGACGACGAACAGGTGCTGGTGTGGGGCAGCCGCCATCCTGAACGCCAGAACGCCATCCGGGTGGAAGATGGTTTTATCCGCTCCCGGGGGCTGGGCTCAAACCTGTGCCGCCCTTCGTCGCTCTCCATCGACCCGGTGGGGATCTACTTCGACAGCCGCCGTCCAAGCGGGCTGGAGCAGTTGCTAAATCAGCATGAGCTTACCGACCAGGAGCTGGCTCGCGGCGAGACGCTGGTGGATCTGCTCCGCCAGCATGGGGTGAGCAAATATAACGTTGGCACCATCAAACCGTTCACCCCACCTGCTGATGGCCGTTCGCTGGTGCTGGTGGTGGGCCAGGTGGATGGCGATGCCTCGATCCTCACCGGCAGTCCGGTTATCCGCAGCAACGAAGCGCTGCTATGGGCGGTACGTGACGCCAGACCGGAGGCGCACATCCTCTTTAAACCGCACCCGGACGTGGTGGCGGGCAACCGGGCCGGGGCTATCTCTGCCGAATGTCTGGCCCACTGCGTTGACAGCCAGGTGCTGGATCTCGGCCTGACCAGTCTCTATCCCCATGTGGATGAGCTGCACACCATGACGTCGCTGAGCGGCTTTGAAGCGCTGGTGCAGGGGGTGAACGTCACCACCTGGGGCCAGCCGTTCTACAGCGGCTGGGGACTGACCGAAGACAGACATCCTGCCCCGCGTCGTCAGCGCCCTCTGCCACTGGCGGCGCTGGTCTATCTGACCCTGGTGGCCTATCCGCGCTATATCGACTGGCAGAGCGGGCTGTGGATGAGCCCGGAGCAGTTGATACGCCAGTTGGCCGCGCAGGGTCACTCCTCATCGCAAAAAGCCAGCCGCTGGCAGCGCTGGCAGTTAAAACTGAGCTATCTCGCGCAGACGCTTCGCTAGCGAACGATTTATCCTGATGTATTAAAGAAAAGCGGTCATCAAGCCGTTAATCACCTGTCTCATCAACGGAACGGATCTGGGAAAAGAAATGGAAGAGCAAGCCATACGCCATTTATTAAATGGCCGCCGATATCTTTTATTACAAGGACCGATGGGCCCCTGCTTTGCACGTCTGGCGACCTGGCTGCAGCACAGCCACCGCGAAGTGAAGCAGGTCTGCTTTAATGCCGGAGACGCCTGGTATGCCGCAAAAGAGACGTCGCTGCACTACACCGGCCCGGTGAAAAATTTTGCCTTCTGGCTGCGCGATCTGCACAAAGAGTACGCCTTCGACACCATCGTCTGTTTCGGGGATTGCCGCCCGATGCATGTCGAAGCGAAGAAGTGGGCGCGCGGTAAAGCCATCGACTTTCTCGCCTTTGAGGAGGGGTATTTCCGGCCATTTTATATCACCCTGGAAAAAGGCGGCGTGAACGCCTTCTCCTCGATGCCCATCGATGCGAAATACTATCGCGAGCAGCCGCTGCCGGAGTTGAAAACCCCGACGCCATGGAAGCCCAGCGCCTTTAACCGTGCCGCCCACGCCATGCTCTACTACGCGGCAGGCTGGTTTGGTCGCCATCGCTATCGCGGCTACCGCCACCACAAGTCATTCTCCCCGTGGTATGAGATGCGCTGCTGGGTCCGTGCCGGCCGTCGTAAGCTGTGGTATCGCTGGAAGCAGCGCCACATGTTGAGCCATATCACCGAAACGCTGGACAACGCGTACTACCTGGCGATTTTGCAGGTCTACAACGACAGCCAGATTATTCACCACAGCCCGTATAAAGATGTGCGTGACTATATCGAAACCGTGATCCGCTCCTTTGCCCGCCATGCGCCGAAAGAACACCATCTGGTGTTCAAGCATCACCCGATGGATCGTGGTCACCGCTATTATGGTGTGCTGATTAATACGCTGTGCGAGAAGTACGGCATTACGACAGACCGGGTGATCTATATCCACGATCTCTCCCTGCCCGCCCTGCTGACCCATACCCGGGGGGTGATCACCGTTAACAGCACTGCGGGGCTGTCGGCGCTGATCCACAACAAGCCGCTCAAGGTGATGGGCAAAGCGCTGTATGACATCGAAGGCTTAACCTGGCAGGGGCCGTTGAACCAGTTCTGGCAAACGGATTTCGCGCCTGACAAACAGCTGTTCCACCGTTTTCGTACCCACCTGCTCTACAACACGCAGATCAACGCCGTGTTTTACGGTAAGTCCGACTGGCTTAACGTCCCGACCGAACTCCCCCTGCCGGATTCTATTATCGATTCCGAACTCGAACGCTAATTCACCACTCTGCCGGGGAGATTGCCCCGGCGGATCCGATCTGCCCCTCGCTTTTATCCCCTCGTTGTAAAAATAACTAAGGAGGGGGAACCGCAGAATTCGGAAAAAATCGTACGCTAAGCTAACGGTGTTCTCGTGACAGCTCTTTGACTAGGCTTTCTAAGGCCATTCTGATAGCCCTGACTTCCTGAAAAGCCATGGCTAAAATTTGTGCGGCTAAAAGGGATAACCGATGGTAAAGTAAGTTATCCCTGTCGAGATACTGAAAAGCGTTATCCTCGTTTTTCCCAAAACTGTTTTGCCAGTTCGCTCAGAGCGCTAGTTAACTGAGCGACAGATTTCGCACTTTGCAAATTATTCTGCCCGGTCTGTACATTGGTATCAGCAGCATCGCGTATATTGATAATACTGCGGTTTATGTCTTCACTTACTGCTCCCTGCTGCTCGACCGCAGTCGCTATTTGCGCGTTCATGTCGGTAATTTCGTTAACGCGTTGGCCAATTCCATCAAGAGCTGTAGCTGCTTCCTCTGCGTGAGCTACACTCGTGTGCGCTTGCCGACTACTTTGCTCCATGACTGTAACAGCGGATTGCGCTCGCTCTTGTAGAGCGCTGATCATGCTTTGAATATCCGTTGTCGATTGCTGTGTGCGAGCAGCAAGACTGCGAACCTCATCGGCGACAACAGCAAAACCACGCCCCTGCTCACCAGCACGCGCGGCCTCAATTGCTGCGTTGAGTGCCAACAAATTCGTTTGCTCGGCGATCCCTCGTATAACGTCAAGAACTTTTGATATCTCGTTACTTTGACCTTCAAGCTCATGAATAACCTGAGTGGCTTGCCTAATTTCACCTTCAAGGGCAGTGATTGACTGGCTTGTGTGGGCTACCAGACGCTGGCCAGATGCCGTCTCAGTGTCTGCTCTTCCGGCCGCATCTGCAGCATGCTGTGCATTGCTCGCAACCTCTTGAATGCTTGCCACCATTTGGTTTACTGCCGTTGCTATTTGATCTGTCTCTGCCTGCTGCTCAACTGTAAGTACATTGCTTGACTCAATATCCTTTAGTAGGCCTCGGGTGTGTTCGCTAAGCCGATTTGATGCATCACCTATGCGACCTACTATGGCGCCTGTTTCAGCTTGCATCATTCGTAAAGCAAACTCTATTTGGCCAAACTCATCGGTGCGCCCAGTGTAGAGGGATTGACTTAATGGGTTATTGGAAATATTCCTGGCTCTTTCAACCAGTCTTCCAAGAGGAGAGAGAATAGCCAAAACACTAACAGAGCTTAAGCTTCCTGACATTAAAGTGGCTAACAATAAGCTGCTTATTGATGTATCAGTAAGCATGCCGGCAGCCATTGCGCTTGATATAATACTACCCCATATGAGCAAGAGTATTTTCACGGAAAAGCTAGCAGCCAATTTCGGCCTCGCGGCCTTCCCGCTTCTCAATTGAGCATATAATTTTTCCGCAGCCAAAACCTGCTCAGGTTCAGGCTTGGTCCTTACAGACTGGTATTCAACAATCGAACCATTCTTAGCTATTGGCGTTACATAAGCACTTACCCAATAGTGGTCGCCATTTTTACAGCGATTTTTTACTAGCCCCATCCATGAGCGGCCAGATTTTAATGTACTCCACATATGCTCAAATGCAGCAGGCGGCATATCTGGGTGTCTTACGATGTTGTGAGGCTGGCCTAATAGTTCTTCCTCAGTGAAACCACTGATTTTAATGAAGTCAGGATTAACGTACGTGATATGGCTTTGAGGGGAGGTAGTCGAAAGAATATTGGCATCTTTTGGGAGTTCTAAGTTTCGACCCGTCACTGGTAAATTCTGGCGCATAAGAACCTCAAGGGTTGGCTGTTTTATTTTATTGTTTTCGGCATTAAGCCCAATTTCTTGAGCGTTACGATAAAGCTAGCATGGAAACGATAGGTGCAAGCAAGTTAAGGGTTGCATCGCGCATGTCAATCTAGGCTATACCCTAACTTGATGTCAGGCAGGGCCGCGCCGCTTCGTCAGAATAGAGTCTGCTTTCCCATTTTTTGACACATGCCCGCGAAGGTTATAGATTTCAGCCTGACAGAAATGGGCTTTGAGGCACAACGGAACAGAAAGTGCACTTAAGCCGCCTTCAACCAAGGAGACATCGTGCAGGGGCACCGCATCGGCTACGTCCGGGTCAGCAGCTTTGACCAGAACCCGGAACGCCAGCTGGAACAAACCCAGGTGAGCAAGGTGTTCACCGACAAGGCATCGGGCAAGGACACCCAGCGCCCCCAGCTCGAAGCGCTGCTGAGCTTCGTCCGCGAAGGCGATACAGTGGTGGTGCACAGCATGGATCGGCTGGCCCGCAACCTCGATGACCTGCGTCGCTTGGTACAGAAGCTGACTCAGCGCGGCGTGCGCATCGAGTTCCTGAAGGAGGGCCTGGTGTTCACTGGCGAGGACTCGCCGATGGCCAACCTGATGCTGTCGGTGATGGGGGCCTTCGCTGAGTTCGAGCGCGCCCTGATCCGCGAGCGGCAGCGTGAGGGCATCGCCTTGGCCAAGCAGCGTGGCGCGTACCGGGGCCGCAAGAAAGCCCTGTCCGATGAGCAGGCTGCTACCCTGCGGCAGCGAGCGACGGCCGGCGAGCCCAAGGCGCAGCTTGCCCGCGAGTTCAACATCAGCCGGGAAACCCTCTACCAGTACCTCCGCACGGACGACTGACACATGCCGCGTCGCTTGATCCTCTCGGCCACGGAGCGGGACACCCTGCTTGCGCTGCCGGAAAGCCAGGATGACCTGATCCGCTACTACACCTTCAACGACTCCGACCTGTCGCTGATCCGCCAGCGACGCGGCGACGCCAACCGCCTCGGCTTCGCCGTGCAGCTCTGCCTGCTGCGCTACCCCGGTTACGCGCTGGGAACCGACAGCGAGCTGCCCGAGCCGGTCATCCTGTGGGTGGCGAAGCAAGTCCAGGCCGAGCCGGCGAGCTGGGCAAAGTACGGCGAGCGCGACGTGACCCGTCGCGAGCATGCCCAGGAACTGCGCACCTACCTGCAACTGGCCCCGTTCGGCCTGTCCGACTTCCGCGCCCTGGTGCGCGAGCTAACCGAGCTGGCCCAGCAGACCGACAAAGGCTTGCTGCTGGCCGGTCAGGCCCTGGAGAGCCTACGGCAGAAACGACGCATCCTGCCGGCGCTGAGCGTGATTGACCGGGCCTGCTCGGAAGCCATTGCGCGAGCCAATCGGCGGGTCTACCGCGCCCTGGTCGAACCACTCACGGACTCGCATCGGGCCAAGCTGGACGAGCTGTTGAAGCTCAAGGCCGGCAGCAGCATCACCTGGTTGACCTGGCTGCGCCAGGCACCGCTGAAACCCAACTCTCGGCACATGCTGGAACACATCGAGCGGCTGAAGACATTTCAGTTGGTGGACTTGCCCGAAGGCCTGGGCCGGCACATCCACCAGAACCGCCTGCTCAAGCTGGCCCGCGAGGGTGGGCAGATGACGCCCAAAGACCTCGGTAAGTTCGAGCCGCAGCGCCGCTACGCGACCCTGGCCGCCGTGGTGCTGGAGAGCACCGCGACCGTGATCGATGAGCTGGTCGATCTGCATGACCGCATCCTGGTCAAGCTGTTCAGCGGCGCGAAGCACAAGCATCAGCAGCAGTTCCAGAAGCAGGGCAAGGCGATCAACGACAAGGTGCGCCTGTACTCCAGGATCGGCCAGGCGCTGCTGGAAGCGAAGGAAAGCGGCAGCGACCCCTATGCCGCCATCGAGGCGGTGATTCCCTGGGACGAGTTCACCGAGAGCGTCAGCGAGGCCGAGCTGCTGGCCCGGCCGGAAGGCTTCGACCACCTGCACCTGGTCGGCGAGAACTTCGCCACCCTGCGCCGTTACACGCCGGCCTTGCTGGAGGTGCTGGAACTGCGCGCCGCGCCGGCCGCGCAAGGCGTGCTGGCAGCCGTGCAGACCCTGCGTGAGATGAACGCC
>ERZ791875.935-NODE-935-length-23555-cov-6.491234_pt1 | contig 23555 bp, 20 predicted proteins | sample MGYA00510278_ERZ791875 | MGnify/ENA primary metagenome ERZ791875 (study PRJEB30046, sample SAMN00792078) | human gut metagenome | study: EMG produced TPA metagenomics assembly of the A metagenome-wide association study of gut microbiota in type 2...
TATCCTACACGAGGAGGCCTTTTGTCTATTGTCTACTTTTTACGGACCTGTTCAAATCCGTGCAACAGCCTCTTTTGGTTTGTATACTTTTTAGGCACTCAACAAGGCGATTAGTCTTTTGCTTTGTACGACTGGTTATTGATCCGGGTGCATCTGGCGGAAGTAGTACACCGCACCCACCATACCGGCATCGTTGTGCAGCTGTGCGGCACGTACTTCCAGCCCCTCTGCAAAGGCGGGCATGACCGATGCTTTCACCTTTGCGGCAATGGGTTCGATCAGCAGTTTCTGCTGTGTGCTCACGCCGCCGCCGATCAGGATCAGCTGCGGGTTGAAGATGTGCACCATACCCGCCAGCCCCTGTGCGATCTCGTCCGTCCATGCGTCCAGCAGCGCCAGCACCGTCTCGTTGCCTGCCTCGGCAGCGGCAAAGATGGCACGACCATCCTGCCATGCAGGGTCTTTTTCCTTGGCGGCGCGCACCAGCGCGGTGGTGGCGGCGTAGCGTTCCCAGCAGCCCTTTGCGCCGCAGGTGCAGTCCACACCGTCCAGCGCGTAGGTACGGTAGTGGCCCAGCTCGCCGCCAAGGCCCCGTGCACCCTCCAGCAGACGGCCTCCGGTCAGGATGCCGCCGCCCACGCCGGTACCCAGTGTTACGCCGATGACGTCCGTACAGCCCTGTGCGGCACCGACCCACACTTCGCCCAGCGTCATGCAGTTGGCGTCGTTGGCCACTGTGACGGGCAGGCCGAAGTCCTCTTCCAGCGCCGCCTTGATCGGGCTGCCGATGTAATTGGGAAAGTTGCCGCAGGTACCGGCCACGATGCCTTTGCGGCTGTCGATCTGACCGGTGGCCGAAACGCCGATGCCCTCAAGGCTTTCCGCCGGGATGGAATTTGCGGTCAAAAACTCTTTTGCGGCTCTGCGCACGGTGGTGAGAACAGGCGTCTGGTAGCCGTCAAAGCTGACGCTCTCTTCGCCCTTGAGCAGAACCCTGCCGGCCTCGTCCACGATGCCCAGTTTGACGGCAGTGCCGCCGATATCAATGCCAAAATACTGTTTCATCCGGCACACTCCATTTTACTTTTTTGCAGCGTTGATGGCACCGGTAAAGCGGGCCGTGATCTCTGCCGGGCGGGTGATGGCACCGCCCACCACCAGCGCGAACGCACCGGTTTCCAGCGCCTTGACCGCCTGCTCAGGGTAGTGGATGTGGCCCTCGGCGATGACCTTTGCCGGGCACTCTGCGGCCAGCTTATGGACAAAATCAAAGTCGATATCGTCAACGCCCTTTGTCTCCGGGGTATAGCCACGCATGGTGGTGCCCACAAAGTCGGCGCCCGCTTCGGCGCAGGCCATGGCGTTCTCAAAGTTGTCGCAGTCGGCCATCACCAGCTGGTCGGGATATTTTGCCTTGACGGTGCGGATGAACTGGGCGGAGGTGGAGCCGTCCGGGCGCAGAGCACCGGTGCCCTGCACGGCAAGGATGTCCACGCCGCACTCCACCAGCTCGTCCACTTCCTTCATGGTAACGGTGATGTACATGGGCGTGCCGGGGTAGTCCTTTTTGATGATGCCGATGACCGGCAGCTCCACCACCTGTTTGATCTGGGTAATGTCCCGCACGGTGTTGGCACGGATGCCCACAGCACCGCTCATGGCGGCGGCCTTCGCCATCAGGGGCATGATGCCGCCCTCCTTGGTGTACAGGGGCTCGTGCTCCAGTGCCTGACAGGAGACGATGAGCCCGCCCTTAATCTGAGCAAACAGTTTTTCCTTTTCCATACAATGCACCCTCTTTTCTTATTCAAAACGGCGCAGCTTGCTGCCATCCAGTCTGCACAGCGGCTGACCGGTGGTGTGCGCCAGCGTGCAGGCGCTGCCCGCTACATCGCCCATGTCAATGACCGTGGGCAGGATGCGGACGCTGGCCTGCATCAGGAAGGTGGTGGAAATGCAGCGACCCGCCACAATCAGATTCTCGGCTTCGTCCGTGACCATGCTGCGGTAAGGGATCTCATAATAATCGCCATGCTGGTAGGTGTTCTTGTGGAACAGCCCCTTTTTGTTGGAGTGCACATCAATGTACCAGTCGCCCTTGACCAGACCATCCGGGAAGCGTGCCTGCCGAGTGTAGTCCTCCTCAGTCAGCAGGTAGTTGCCCTTGAGCCGCCAGCTCTCGCGCACGCCCAGCATGTCCGCTGTCTGCAGCAGATAGCTGTGTGCAAAGCCCGGCATCTTTGCCTGCAAAAAGCGCACCAGACGGTCGATTTTCTCGCGGCCCTCGGCAATGGCAGCAGAGCGAGCCAGTGCATCGGTGTTCTGCTTCAGGCTGGGAAGATGCGGGCAGTTGAAGGCCATGCAGCCGGGGTTATTGGGCAGGCTGAAGCACTGGTAATAGCGCAGATCCTCCTCGGTGAGCAGGCCCTCGGCTACGCCCTCGCGGAAGATGGGCTCCAGCTTGAAGCTGCGCCCTGCCACCATGGCAGACTCGAAGAAATAGCCGGTCTTGAGGGGGGAGAACTCGTCGTGCAGAGACAGCACATATTCGCGGTATTGTTCCACGTCGATGCCGCCCATGATAAAGCGCAGACTGCTGACCTGATTGTCTCCGTTCTCATCGCCAGAGCTGGTGGGCACACCAGCCATGCGGGTGAGCACGGCGTCCCCGGTAGCATCCACAAAGTTCTCAGCTGCAATGGCCTGCAGACCGGTCACGGTCATCACCACGATATACTGGATGTGCCTGTCCTCGCACACCGCATCCACCAGTGTGGCGTCATACAGCAGCCTGCCGCCGCTGCCCACATACAATTCCTCAAAAGCATCGCTGAGCTGATCCGGTGCAAACCAGATCATTGTGGTAATGCCGTCACGGGTGGTGACGCCGTGCCTGTTCAGGGTCTCCTCTACCCTGTGTAGCACATCCAGATGCTCCACATAGGTAGGCATCATGGGGCAGACCAGCGCACGGGAAGCCGTGCCGCCCAGAAACGCCCCCTTTTCCACCAGCAGGACCTTCTGCCCGTCGATAGCGCAGCGGATGCCGGCTGCGGCACCGGCAGCACCGCCGCCCACCACAACAGTATCATAGTGGCCCAGAAGGGGCAGCTGCCTGCCCAGATATTCAATGCTTTCCATGTTGCGCCTCCAACAATTGATGATAGGTATGGGCAAAGCCGTGTGCGCCGATCTCGGAAAGGGCACGAATGCCGGTCTTGCCCAGACGGAGCGGGCCGATGCTGATCATGGGCACCTGATAGTCCCGGCTGGTCAGGCCCAGCTTGTTCCACTCCAGAAAGTGATAATATTCATGACTGAGGATCAGGTTCTCCGCTTCCATGCGGGTCATTTTGTTCTGCTGCGCCCACAGGTCCACCGATCTGAGATAGAGGGTGACGCAGTTTTTGCCCGCCACATAGTCGCTGAAATAGCGCTGGTTGCCGGAAACAAAGTCGATGTCCCGCTCCACCACCGTCAGCCCGTTTGCCTTGCAGATGGCAAAAAAGTCTGCACTGCCGCCGCTTTGTGCAAAGACATCCCTTGCCGCGGCGCAGCCTTTTTCCCACGCGGCATCCACGATGCGGACGCGGTCTGCCTCCGGGATGCGGGGGAAGCACGGGTCGTAGGAAAGCTCTTTTTCCGCCAGATCACGGCCGGGAAAAGGCAGTGCATAAGACGACATGGCAGCCTCCTTTTGTCGGTCAGGAATCGATGCGCAGGGTCGCAGCCACAATGACCGGAGTCTTGGCATCGTAGCCGTTCAGCTCCACATTGGCAAGGCTGTAGATCTGCTCCTCGCTGGACATGCCGGACAGGTCGATGATGCGCTTGCCCAGCACGATATACACATTGGGGTAGTTGGTGCCGCCATCGTTGTAGACGGTCAGCTCTTCCAGCATATAGGCGACCGCATCACGCCAGCTGCTGATATCGGCCTGACGCACCGTGGCGTTGGCCTTCTGCAGGCGGATGACCCCCTCTTCGTCGATCAGGCGCAGCGGATGAGAGGTCTTTTTCATCAGGCCGAACAGCTTTTTCTCCACCTTATCCGCCGTCACCGCGCACATGGTCTCGCTTCTGGCTGCGATATGCAGGGCCTTGGGGTCCATGCTCAGGTTCTCTGCCGCCAGTTCCAGCAGCTTGTCCTCGGTCAGTTTTTCGGCGCTGCGGTTCTTGCTGCGCAGCTCGGTAGCACCCACGGCGATGGCGCGGATCACGTTGCGCTGGGTATCCACCTCCACGGTCACTTCCACAGAACCGGGCGCGGCTCCGTTCCGGATGGCCTTCTGCTCGGCCTCCCGGCGCACGCTGATGATGTCATTGTCGGTGGGGTTGGAGACGCTGCGCTCCACCATATCACGCACCATGGCCAATGCCACGCCGATGGTGGAAATGACCGGGCCGTTCTTTGCCAGACGGCTCTTGTGATGCATGGTCTCGGCCAGATGCGGCACCACACTGGCAGCACCACCGCCGCCGCCCACGAACACGGTGTGCTGGGGGTCCATGTGGTAGTCCTTCATCAGCTGGGCAGCTACCCTGCTGTTTTTGGCGGCGGCAAAGCCCAGCACCTTGCGGGCAGCTTCTTCCACGGTGCAGCCCATGTTGTCTGCCAGCGGCTTCCACGCCTTGCGGGCGGCTTCCACGTTGCCATAGGCATAATCGCCGGGCTTGACGTAGCCCGCAATATTGGCAGCGCCGGACATGGTAAGGCAGACCCTGACGCCGTTGTCGCACTCGATGCTGGCGTACTCCGGGTCGCCGGGCATGGGGCTCACCGGCACCAAACGGGGGTTCTGGATCTTGTCGGCATCGGTGAACACCTCATAGTCCAGACCGGCGATGTGGGCGCTGCGGGGACCGGTATCGCAGGCCTTGCCGTCCTTCACCTCCACCATGCTGCCGCCGCCGACGCCGACGGTGCGCACGTCCAGACTGTTCAGGTAGGTCTTGTGGCCGCCCACCTCGGCGTACTTGATCATCACCTTGCCGTCCTTGACACAGGAGATGTCGGTAGAAGTACCGCCCACCTCAAAGAACAAGCCATCGGTCAGCTTTTCGTACATCAAAGCACCGGCAACGCCTGCGGCAGGGCCGGAGAGGATGGTCAGGATGGGTCGGCTGCGCACCTCGTCCACGGTCATCACGCCGCCATCGCAGCGCATGACCATCAGCGGGCTCTTGATGTCTGCATTTTTGATGCTCTGGTCGGTCATAGTGGCGGCATCCAGCATCTTGGGCATGATGCTGGCATTGATCACGGCGGTGCGGGTGCGGACCTTCAGGCCGTACAGCTTGGAGATCTCATTGGTCGCTGTGGCAGGCAGGCCCATTTCACCGCAGATCTCGACCACCCGGTTCTCGTTCTTCGGGTCGTCCACGCTGAAGGCCTCGGCGGCAACAAAGGTCTGTGCCCCCTGCTCCTGCAGCTTCTGGATAGCCGCGCGGATGCTGCCGTCCAGATCCGGTGCATTGGTGTCCACATATTCGTTGTAGCTGCGCAGGTACTTGCCCTCAGACAGCTCGATGTCCCCCATGGTGGTATCACCCTTGCTCTTTGCGCCCTGCAGGCCGCTGCCCAGCGTGATGATGCCGACGGGGGCCACATCGCCCTCCAGCAGGGCGTTGGTTGCCTGCGTGGTGCCGTGGGCGATGAAGATGACGTCCTCCGGCTTGATCTCGCACTGGTCCATGACCTTATGCAGCACCTGCACGATGCCGGCGGCAACGCCCTCGGCGGCGGCGTGAGTGGTGGGCACCTTTACGCTTCCAACGACCTCAAAGGTCTCATTGTCAATGGCAACGGCGTCGGTGAAGGTGCCACCGACATCAATTCCGATACGGACTTTCATAGAGCAAAAACCTCCTGTTTTTCCTTCTTCTTGCTTCATTGCGTTTCGGTCCCGGGCAGATCCGGGTATTAAGAATGGGCGGTCCCAGCATCTCGCGAATACGGAACTGCAAAAGCGCGGGATACTCGGACCGCCCATGCAGCAGGCTGCGTTCAGCACAGCCCGCTGCAAGACGGTTTGCAGGGGAGAAAATGACTTAGAAGTAGAGCACCGCGCCCAGAATGACACCGATGATGGACACTGCCCACAGATACGGCAGCATCTTCTTGGTGCAGGTGTTCACGTCCACTTCGCAGAAGTTTGCTGTCCAGACGTTCTGGGTGTTGGTGGGGTCGCCGCCGCACTGGATGCGCTCAGCCGCCAGGAAGGCAGCCATGACAGCCAGCGGGTTCAGGGTGCCCAGACCAATGATCAGCGCTGCGATGCCGGAGCCGAGGCCAAACATGTTCATGGGGCCGCGGTACAGTGCCAGAGGTGCCAGAATGGCAAAGAAGATGATGTAAGGCACGCGGCTGGTGGGCACGATGGCCAGCAGCAGCGGGTTCAGAACTTCCTTGACGCTTGCGTTGGTGACAGCCAGGAACAGGATGCCGATGCCGACCATCAGGATAACGGCGGGGCCTGCATCGGTGATGCCGTCGTAGCAGGTCTTGGTCATCTGGTTCATGGCCTTGCTGAAGCTCTGCGAGGTGAAGAGCAGGCACCAGATGATACCAACGGTGAATGCAGGCGTGACAGGCACTTTCAGGAAGGCGACCAGCACGATGGGAATCAGCGGGGTGATCATGGCCAGACCGCCGCGCACGCCGGTGAGCTGCTTTGTAGGCTTTGTGTTGTCCACGGGAGCGGAGAATGCGAACTTGATGCCGTTGCGCTTGAACTCCATGATGACCATGATGAGGGTGGCGATGGCAGTCGCTGCCATCAGGTAGATCTCAAAGCCCTGAATGTCGGCGATGTCCAGCGAGAAGATGCTTGCAAAGCTCTTCCAGTTTGCAATGTTGCAGGCAAGGCCGGTGGTGAATGCCATCAGGAAGATGCAGGCTGCGCTTGCAGCAGGCACGCCGACAGAGATGAGGATGGGCAGCACGATGGAGCCTACCATGATGATGGAGCCCAGACCGCTCAGGGTGGTGAACAGGACAGCGGTGGCCACAACCATGATAAGGGTGACTACCAGCGGACGGTCGCCGCCCAGCTCAGCGCTCTTTTTGATGATGTTCTCGGTGACGCCGGTCTTGTTCATCAGCTGACCCAGCCATGCACCAAAGATGGTTGCCATGATGGCGCTGCCCATACGGACGGTGCCGGCTTCAAACACGGTGGTCAGCCAGCCGATCTCTGCGCCGTCCGCGTTTTTGCCGAACATCGGCACACCGGCGATGATGCAGATGACGACAGCCATCAAAGGAAGCGCCAGCAGAGTAGGGATCTTCTTGGTCATCATCAATGCCGCGACGACCAGGAATGCCACAACGATCAGAATGCCTTGTAACATAGTTCTGCTCCTTTTTTTTTGCGGGGGCAAGCCCCCTTTATTCTCACCGTAAACCACGGCAAGTTTCATTTTCAGGCGTCCGTGCTGCACAGCAGGCTCTGACGCAGATCCGTTGCCATAAAGGCAGGCGTATGGGCAGGGTCCGGATTCAGCACCACCGGACGCACCTCCGGGCTTTTCAGCTTCTGCACTACCCCGCACATGAACGCCGGGCTTGCAGCCGCCGGGCCGGAGAGATACAGCTTTTCGATCACGAACAGCGAGCAGAGCATCCGCGCCACATTGCTCAGCCGCACCGTAAAGCAACTCACCGGGCTTTGCGCGTTTTTCAGCGCTGCCGCCTGCTGAGCGGGCGGTGCAGCTTCAAAGTTCTGCGCCAGCTCCAGCAGAGAGCCGCCTTCGGGCAGTAGCAGACCTGTGATGTCTGCCTGTCCCTCGCTGCGCAGTGCCACCGGCTGCTCCTTCTGCACGATCTGTACCACGGCCCGGTCGCCAAGGTCGATGTGTGCATAGTTGGAACCTACCGACTTGCCGGCCTCTGCCAGTGCACGGCTCACGGTATAGACCCGGCTGTATTCCTCCACGATCGGCACTTTGAACTGGGTAAACAGCGCCTCCCGCAGAGAAATGGTCGCCGCGGTATAACCGGTGGAGTACATCACGCGGAACTCGCTGATTTCGGTGTCGTCCTGAAACAGCAGCCCGATGCTCTTCATCCTGCCTGCATGGAGCTCCCCCATGGAAAAGCCCTGAAAGATTGCATCAGAGATCGAAGTCAGCAGCTCGTTTCCATCCCCGCCGTGGTCGGGCAGCACCGTGCGGAACACACACTGCAAAGCCATGTCGTAGAGATATAAAACCGCATGGCTGCGGCCGATATCCACCACAACGACCCTGCCATAGTCCGGGCAGATGGTCAGCCCGGCACGGCTGCGCCCTGCCGTTGCGGCACGCAGGCCGCTCTCCTGCACGACGCCCTCTGCCAGCAGCTCTCCCACCAACGCCGTGATGGTGCTGGGAGAAAGTCCTGTCTGTTTTGCCAGTTCGATCCGGGAGAGCCCGCCCTCGGTGAGCAGTGCCCGCAAAATCAGGCGGCGGTTCTTCTCCTTTACTGTCCGCAGGCTGGATTTTTTCATAGCTGTGATTCCTTTCAGACCCCATTGTCTTCGCTTATTTCGGATTATGAAATAAGCACTGTCTACAGAATAACACGCTGTTTGGGATACATCAAGGCTTATTTCGAATTCCGAAATAAATCAGAATTATGCACATTTCTTAGGTTGGAGTTTTGTGCATTTTTCTGTTGTAATTCTATCGCAATCTGGCTTACAAAGGCAAAAAAGGGCTAATGCGCAAAAACGCATTAGCCCATGCTGATTATCAAACGGGAAAGTCCATGTAATATGTTTCATCGTCCAGCTTGTAGAAAGTGACATCTGTCCTTCCATAAGCATCCAGATCATTTCTTGTTACAAATGCTCCATTCGCTAAACCGAGTCGATTCCTAAAATACTCGCCCAAGTCGCTGTTTCGCTCAGGCGTTGCTATCGCCTTATCATTTTGTTGTTCAACACGAAGCGTAAGCTGTTTGCGATCATCTGTTATTGCTGTAAAATGGACATTTTTAGGCGGAAAAAAACCGCTTTGAGCTATTGGCCTCGGCAATGGAATATAAACCTGATTGGGTTCACGGCGAGGCCTCTGTCCCCAGTTTAGGCCTGAACGGCTTCCGGGCTTTCCATTTTTGGTGACAAGACTTAGCGTTACGCTCTCATAATCGTCCAGTTTTGAAACAAGGTTCAACTCCATATCCAAGACTGGGTGGCTTGGTACAAGCTGGACATATTCTTCGATTTCCGCATGATTACAATATACGCTTCGATCTATCAGCGCACTGTACAGCTTCCACGCTTCCTGTACATCGCACTCGACCATGCTCTCCTGAACGTCACTTCTGGTAAATGCACTCTGAACAAAGGGAGCAGATCCCATAAACGCTTTATCGTCCCATATTTTGAACCGCTCCACTATAACATTGCAGGATATGGAACAGCATCCCAAATACATCCAAGACTTCTACCAGCATGAGTTGGATCGTGGCCTTACGGCAAACACCGTCATTCACTATCAGGCCAACATCCGCAAATGCTTACAATATGCTTTTCAAATCGGCATGATCCGTTCCAACTCGGCAGACCGCATTGAACGTCCTCGTAAGGAAAAGTTCAAGTCGGAGATTTACAGCGGTGAAGAACTGGAGCAGCTTTTCAAAGTGATTCAAGGTGACCCTTCGGAGTTTGGCGTTATCATGGCTGCATTCTACGGCCTGCGGCGCAGTGAAGTTGTTGGCTTGAAATGGGATGCCATTGACTTTGAAAACAAGAAAATCAGCATTCAGCATACGGTTGTGACCGCAAAGGTCAACGGAACGCTAACAGAAATCGCACGAGATAAGACAAAAACAAAGTCGAGCTGCCGGACACTTCCCCTAATCCCTGCCTGTGAGCAGATGCTCAATAAAATGAAAAAGGAGCAGGAGCAGAATCGGAAGGTCTGCGGCAAAAGCTATTGCACCGATTATCTTGACTATATCTATGTAGACCCGATGGGAAAACGGATTCGGCCCGATTTCCTGAGCCAACATTTCCCGGATTTTCTGGTCGCACACCAGATGAAGCGTATCCGCTTTCACGATCTGCGCCATAGCTGCGCCAGTCTGCTCTATGCCAATGGCGTGAGCCTGAAGGAGATTCAGGAGTGGCTGGGGCACAGCGACATCAGCACGACAAGCAACATTTATACACATCTGGATTTCTCCAGTAAGGTATCTTCGGCGAATGCAATCGTCAATATCTTCCCAGAAAACGCCAAAGTATAAAAAATGGGCAAAAAAGAAAAACAGCCTAAAATCTTTCGATCCTAAGCTGTTTTATGATGAAGTGCCGATGGTGGGACTCGAACCCACATGGTTTCCCGAACGATTTTGAGTCGTTTGCGTCTGCCATTCCGCCACATCGGCTGATATTCAATTTTGAGACATTCGTACCGGTTTCTGGAGATTGGAGGGATGTTCAGGAGGGATGTAAGAAATCTTGCTCCGACAAACCCTCAAAATCCAACGTATACTCGTGAATTTCTCGTACAGACACGGAAAATCACGAAGGGGATTTTGAGTCCCCCTCGTCTGCCATTCCGACACACCGGCATATTCTATTTTACAGACAACATAGTCATTATAGCGGATTTTTCTCCCAAAATCAAGATGCAGCTCACAACTCATCAAATTTCTGCAAATTTCCTCTCCCCTTTTGGGCCGCGGGCGTGTATACTGAGAGAGACAACATCATATCCAAAGGAGTACTCTCTATGAATCAGTTTCTTTCTGCCCCCGTTACCGACGCCCAGCGCCAGCGCGACGCACTGTTAGGGGTGCTGGTGGGGCTGGCCCGCTCCACCGTCAACGAGCCGAAGACCGAGGACACCGACCGTGTGCTGACCTCCGGTCTCCGGCTGGCTGCCGACCCGGACGCTGCCGAAGACGCGCTGCGTCGGATGTACCACATCGTCGAGACAGAAAAGCACCGCGTCGCCCCCAACTGCGCCACCTGCACCATGCGCTGCGGCAACACCGACAACTACGACCTCGACCGGCTCTGGGCCGCGCCGGAGGACATCCGCACCCTCAAACTGCGGCTACTGGCAGCAGTATTCCGGCTGGCACAGGGCCGCCCGGACGCCCGCGCACAGGAGGTCATTGACCAGGCCCTTTTTGTCCTCGCCGAAGACTGGGACGAGGAACTTCTCGCCCCCGTCGTGAAGCGGGCCGAGGACTGCTGTGCCGGGTAAATTCTCCGGAAATTTCTGCTTTTCCCCGCGCACTGCATTTCTTTTCTCTCCGCTGCGCCGCACACAAATCCGGACAGTTTCTTTTTTATAGGACACTCTTTCCCCTTTCTGTCGGAATTTGGTGCTCTGGGCGCAGAAATATGGGGATGCTTTTTCCAAAAAACACTTTACAAACGTCAAAGAAATAACTATTATATAAGTATAGTGCTTCCAATCGTTGGCACGAACAGAAAGCGGTCGGGCTGACCGGTAATACAGCTTCCGGCCCGGAAATCATCCACATTTTCAATTTGCAGTGGAACACAGGAAAGAAGGTATAAGCTATGTCTGAGAAAAAGTCTGCTGTCCCCGCAGCGGCCGCTGCTCCTGAGACTCCTGCGGCAGAGCCGAAGAAGCGCAGATCTTCTGGTGCTGCACAGCGGCGCGGCCGTCCCCCGCTCTCCCCGGAGGTTTATGTCGAGTTCGGCACCAACCAGTACAACATCACCGATGTCATCGAGCGCGCAAAGGCCGACTACCGCACCACCCATAAAGTGGGTGTCCAGTCCTGTAAGGTCTACGTCAAGCCTGAAGAGGGTATGGCCTACTATGTCATCAACAAAGTCTCCGGCAAGCTGGAGCTGTGATGTTCCTCAACACGAACAAAGGCGTCTGCACAGTCATTTGTGCAGACGCCTTTTCTTTTTTATAAGCCGTACAGTTCGGTGTACTTTCGGGTAAGGTACTGGATATAATCCTCAGCACTGAAATCGCCGCAGGCGTTCTTCATCACGTCGGCAGGCTCCATCAGCCCGCCGTACTGGTGGACCTTTTCCCGCAGCCACGCCGTGATGGGTGTGAGGTCGCCCCGGGCCGCTGCGCCCCGGACATCCACGTCCTGCTCCATCCGGCGGAGCATCTGAGCGCCGTAGGCACTGCCCAGCGCGTAAGACGGGAAGTAGCCGAACGCGCCGCCCGACCAGTGGCTGTCCTGCAGACAGCCATCCCGGTCATTCGGCACCTCGATGCCCAGATATTCCTTATAAAGCTTCGCCCAGACAGCCGGCACATCTTTTGCTTCCAGCGTGCCGCCGATGAGCTGCTTTTCGATCTCATACCGTACCATGACGTGGAGGCAGTAGGTCAGCTCGTCGGCCTCGGTGCGGATGAGGCTGGGCTGAGCCTTATTGACCGCGCGGTAGAACTGCTCTGCGCTCACGCCGCCCAGCTGCCGGGGAAAGAACTCCTGCACCTTGGGATAGATGGCTTCCACGAAGGGCCGCGACCGGCCAATGAGGTTCTCATAGAAACGGGACTGACTCTCGTGGACGCCCATCGAGACGCCGCCCGCAAGACAGGTGTACTGCAGGTCATCCCGGATGCCCAGTTCATACAGAGCATGGCCGCCCTCGTGGAGGACAGAGTACATTGAGGATGCCACATTGTGCTCGTCGTAGTTGGTGGTGATGCGGACATCCTTATTGTTGAATTCCAGCGTGAAGGGGTGCTCCGTCTCGCCCAGACCACAATGGCTACGGTCGAGGCCCATCACCTCCATCAGATAGTCGGCGAAGGCCTTCTGCTGTGCTGCCGGGTACTCCTGATGCAGGAAGCTGTCGTCGATCTGCGGCTTCTCGCCGATTTTATGGATGAGCGGCACCAGCCCCTCCCGCAGCGTCGCAAAGAAGCTGTCCAGCATCTTCCTATCCACGCCGCGCTCGTACTCGTTCAGCAGAGCATCATAGGGCGCTTTCGAGGCGTCATAATAACCGGCAAAGCGGCGGTTGTAGTCTACAAGCTCCTGCAAGACGGGGCAGAACAATGCAAAATCGTCCTGTGCCTTGGCCTTGTGCCAGACATCGTCCGCCCGGTTGCACAGCTCTTTGTAGGCCATATATTCGTCCGCCGGGATGCGGGTCAGCTGCTCGCAGCTGCGGCGCAGCTCCTCCACTTCGCGGCGGTGGACGAGGTCCAGCTCCCCGGCCCGGGCGCTCAGCTCATCCAGCAGCGCTTTCGTCTCGGGGCTGGTCATCAGCTTCTGGCTCTCCCCGGCAAGAATGCTCATGGCCACGCCCCTGCCCTCGGAGGTATCGCTGGGCGCGGTGGTCACGGCGTCCAGATAAAGGGAGCTGTCCGCACAGCGGTAGGCGTACAGCTTCTTTTGCAGCAATTCCAGCTGCTGCAAGGCGCGTTCTATCTCCATTGTCGTTCTCCTTTTTCTTTGATTTTTATCCCCAACCGAACAGCTTCCGCTTCGGCACCTGAACGGGGTCGGGTATCTCAAACTCGTACCGCTCGGTGGCGTTGATGACCGTCGTGCCGCCCCGGGTGCAGACGCGGGGCAGCTTCACATCATAATTCAGATGCATATGCCCGTGGATGAACCACTTAGGCTGATACTGGTCCATCAGATCATTGAACACCTGAAATCCCTTGTGGGCCTTGTCGGTGCCGTCGTTGAGGCCGGATGCCGGGGCATGGGTCAGCAGGATGTCGATGCCGCCCGCCCGCCGGGCCGCGAGCCAGAGCTTCCGGACGCGCCGCCGCATTTCAGCCTCGGTGTACTGGAAGGTGTCATCCCTGTTGTACCGATTGCACCCGCCCAGACCCATGATGCGCAGACCTTTCCAGACATAGACCGCATCGTCCACGCAGATGCAGCCACCCGGTTCTGACTCCTTGTAACTGCCGTCGTGGTTGCCGTGGACGTACAGGATGGGGGCGGTGGTGAAGTTCGTGAGGTATTCGAGATATTTTTTCGGCAGATCACCGCAGGAAAGGATAAGGTCGATGCCTTCCAGCCGCTTGCGGACACTCTCGTCCCAGAGCAGTTTAGACGGCACATCCGAGATCGCAAGTATTTTCACGATGTTTTTGCTCCATTCTTTTCTGTCCTTAGGGCTTTGCCTGTTACTGCGGCGTTCCCTTTACGATGTCCAGACCATTGACGTTCAAAAGGCTGCGGGTCTTGGCGTCCAGTTCGTCGTAGCTGGGCAGTTCGCCCTCTACGCACTCTTCCAGCCAGTCCATCTCCATCAGTTCCTTGGGCGTATAGATGCCGGAAGCCGCATGGTGAAGGGCATGGCCCTGACTGTAGCTCTCGGTCGGGAAAACATGTATCTCCCCATCGCAGAGCTGGCGCTCTGCCATCTTGAGCAGCTGCATGGTTCCGTCGTTCAGCCGGGTGGGGTATTCCACCCGCTCGGCACCGCTCTTGAGTCCCCACCAGTAGTTGATCGCCCTGCCGCCGGGGGCGCTGTCCCACGTCCCGGCGAACACGGAGCGGACGATCTCGGTGAAGAACACGTCCCACCGCCACTCCGGCAGGCCCAGCGGTTGCAGAACGCCGTCGGGCAGACGGCGGCAGAGGCCGTAATCGCGGTAGGTTCCTTCCGGCTCCCGGAAGTCCTGACTGTAGAAGACTTCGATGTCTTTCCTGTCCGAGAAATCCTGCGGGTGTGCCGCATCGCACAGGCAGGCCCAGCGCAGCACCACCCGGCTGTCGGGCCGGACGGCACGCACGCCCTGGGCAAAGGCATTGATGGCCGCAGGCACACCATACACCGGGTTTGCAGCCACATAGCCCACCTTGTCGCTGTGGGAGACGATGCCCGCCAGCATTCCCAGCAGATAGGTCACCTCATAGGTGCGGGGGTAGTAGGTGCGCACCAGCGGATGGGGCGCGCTGAGGGAACAGTTCAAAAAGCGGGTCTTGGGGTGCTGGGCCGCGACCTTCAGGCAGGCGGTGTGCATCCGGGCGCTGGTGGTGAAGACGATGTCCGCGTGGTCGTGGGCTACCTCTTCCAGCACCTGCTCTGTGTCCACCTCGGGGTTGATATTCTCCCGGCAGCTGACATAGAGCTTATCCGGGAAAGCTTTCACCAGCGCGGCACGGCCCTTGTCCTGTCCGCGCACCCATGCGCTGGTCTGGGCGTTGTGCTCGTGGAGGAACACCACCCGCAGCTCGCTGGGGCGGGAGCTGAAAATGTTCAGCTTGCTCAGCAGCGGCTCCGAGCTTTGCTTCGGCTCCAGCAGCAGTTCCGCAGCGTGGGGCTCTGCCAGAATTTTCACCTCGTCCCAGAGGCGGGCCAGATTCTCCCGCACCTCGGTCGGGGTGGACTCGCAGGCGTCGGCATAACGGTACACCGACAGGTACACCAAAAGTGCGTCGCCCGGCGTCAGGCCCAGTGAGCCGCCGCCCAGCGCATAGAACTGCTGGCTGAACATGGTGTAAAGGGACGAAAAATTCAGCCGGTCGCCCTCCGTCCACGCCTCGCCCGTGGCCTTGCAGGCCAGCGCCTGCAGCTTTGCATAGCCCCCCAGCCGGGAGAAGCCGACGTAGTTGACGCGGGAAAGCTTGTAAAAATCAAGGAACTCGTAATAGAGCTTATTCTCCAGCGTGTCGTTCTTTGCCGGGATGAGCCGGGTGACGGTGCCGGGAATTTTCACGGCCTCATAGTATTTGAGGACGGAGACGCGCTTGTTGCCCTCCTGCACATAGAATTTGTTCAGGTATTCGAAGGCAATAATAGGGGTGTGGATCCCCTCTTCCAGATGGGCGTCACAGAGGTTCGACCACTTGGCTGCAAACTCGGTGTCGTCGTCCAGAAGAGGCATGAAATTGGAGGCAAAGGCGGTGTGGCGTCCGGCGGTCTTGGTACCCACGATGTTCTCGGCCGGGATGTCCACCAGACCCAGAGGCTCCTGCGCCACGATGTCCACATCGGTGAGGATGTCGTCCAGCACCGCGAGATAGGGCGACTGCCCCCGGGCCACATTGGCCCGGTAGGCGCGCTGGCCCGCACGCTGGGCGCTTCGGTAATCTTCTATCATAAACAAAACTCCTTCTGCTTTTTCAGCAAGCGAAGAGGGATACTTTCCTCTAAGGGATAGTATAGCATGAAAATCGAAATTGTGGGAGACTTTCTCGCCGCAAGGTGTTGCTTTCGCACAAATTTTAAGGTACGATAAAAGAAACACACGTTTCTTGTGAGGTACGCTATGCTTTGTGAAACCCTTTCCCGGCTGGAAGCCGACGAATATCCCGGCGGTCTGTGGTACTATGAGCCCCACACCTACCAGCCCTACCGCTATGTGCTGGGGCGGGTGGGCCGCCGCCCGCTGGTGTGCATCGGCATCAATCCCAGCACCGCCCAGCCCGGCGCGCTGGACCCCACTCTGAAGAGCGTCGAGCGTCTGGCCAACGCCAACGGCTTCGACAGCTGGATCATGTTCAACGTCTACCCCCAGCGGGCCACCAACCCCAACGACATGGACAAAACGCCTGACCGCGCCCTCTGCGACGAAAATCTCCGCTGGCTGCAGGCCGTGCTGGCCCAGACCGAGCCCACCATGTGGGCCGCATGGGGTACTCTGATTGAAAAGCGGGACTATCTGCCCGGCCTGATGCGGGAGATGGTTGCCCTGACGCAGGAAAAGAACATCCCCTGGGTGACCTTCGGCCCCCGCAGCAAAAAGGGCCACCCCCACCATCCCCTCTACCTGCGCAAGGACTCCGCGCCGGAGCCTTTCGATGTAGAAAACTACCTCAACACCTGTTTTGAATGAATCTCTCAGGGAGGGAATTGCATGACACCGGAACGATATAAAAAACTGACAGACTGGCTCGAGGGACATCCCGCCCTGCGGGAGGGCATCATCCTGCTCAACCGCTGGCTCCCCCTCGTGCCTTTCGTCTGCTATCCGGTGCTTCTGGTGCTGCTCAACCTCCGGTGGTTCAGGATGCTCACCATCGGACGGGGCGGCGGCGCTCTTGATTTTATGCAGGTCATTGCCCGGGCCATTCTCGTTCCGGGTCTGGCGTTCTGGCTGGGGACCATCCTGCGGGCGAGGCTCAACTTTCCCCGCCCTTATGAGCAGCCGGGCTTCGTGCCGCTGGTATCTAAGGGGACCCACGGCAATTCCTGCCCTTCCCGCCACGCACTCAGTGCCGCCGTCCTCGGGATGGTGTGGCTCTACTTCTACCCTGCCGTCGGCGTCGTGATGCTGGCCATCGCCGCCCTCATCTGTCTGCTGCGGGTGCTTTCTGGGGCGCACTTCGTCCGGGATGTGCTGGCAGGCGCAGCCTTCGGGCTTACGTTCGGCTTTGTGGGGATGTGGCTGCTGTGAGAAGCCTTTTGCAAAAAGCGCAAAAAAGTTTCAGATTTCTCTTGACAGAGCCCCGGGGCTATGGTATTATACTTCTCGCAGCGTGCTTCGGCTCACAGCTGCGAACCATATCAGGACCCAATGGGATAACAACGTGCGCCCGTAGCTCAGGTGGATAGAGCAACTGCCTTCTAAGCAGTGGGCCGGGGGTTCGAGTCCCTTCGGGCGCATTGATGTGGTGCCCATAGCGTAGTCGGTTAACGCGCCAGATTGTGGATCTGGAGACCGTGGGTTCGAGTCCCACTGGGCACCCCACTAAAAAGACCCGCAAGCATATGCTTGCGGGTCTTTTTCTATTGTGGGGATGTCCAGTGGGACTCGAACAGGGCGGCGACGGCGCGTCAGCGACGGCGTAAGCAATCAGCCCAGTGGGCTGTTGCTTAGCCCGCGGGTTCCAATCTCTAGGAATGTCTATCGCAGCAACAACGTCCTTTACTCCCTCACCCATCTTATAAATAAAACTCAAACGACCCAAGGCCGCAGCCCAGAACACCTCTCCGTGTTCCACGCTGCGGCCTTTTCGTATTTCTCAGCTTCCCAGCTGCTTCAGGATATTATTGATCTCATCGTTGGAGTAGCCCTCCTTCAGCAGTTCGCTGCGGATGGCTGTGTCGCTCCTGCCCTGCCGGTAGAGGCGGGCTGCGCTGTAAGGTACGATGGTGCTGCCTCCGGACGACAGCACTGACCCGCTGCCCGAGCCTCCCGAACCGCCCGCACTCTTTGCCCCGGCGTTTGCCGCAGCCTGCTGGGCGCTCTGGGCTGCCTTGGACTGCTTGAGCGCCCATTCGCCCTTGGCGATATTCAGCTTTTCGCTGGTCACATTGTTGTTGAACTCCTGCTGGCGCAGGGTGTCCTGCCGCTGGGTCTCCTGCATCTGCTGGCCCCACGCAGCGTCAGCACGCTCGGCCGCGTAGGCGCGGTCTTTCGCGTACATATTGTATCCGGTGTTGGCCAGCGCACCCACCAGCGAGCCGATGCCGGTGGTTCCGGTGATGGCCAGCTGCACCGCGTCGCCGATGACGCCCAGAATGCTCAGCACATTATTGAACGTCTGCTGGCGCTTGGCGATGGCCTGCTGCTCCTGATTGGAATAGTAGCCGTACAGGGTGTTCAGTCGGCCCAGATAGTCCTGATAGCGGCCATAGTCCTGCTCGTAGGCAGCGTTGTAGGCGCTGCCCTTCCGGTCGAGCTGACTGTAATAGTCCGACAGCTCCGCGTTATACTGCGCCTGTGCGTTCTTCTCCTGCGTGTTGAGCTGGTCGATCCGGGTCACGACATCGTCGCCCTCGCTGTTGTAGGTGTCCAGCGCCAGCCGGTAGAGGGACGGCAGGGCGTCGTTCAGCGCGCCCATCTGCTGCTGGTACGCCTGCTGGGCCGCACTGGCCGCATAGCTGGAGCCGTCCGCAGCCTGTGCGGCGGCGTCCGCGCTGGCGTTGCGGGCGTTCTGGGTGTACTGCCGGGCATACTGGCGGTAGAGCGGATCCTGTGCATAGCTGTACTGGAAGCTGTTCCGCTCCAGCAGCTGGCCGATGAGGTCTTCGATGCGGCCCTGATAGGCGCTCTCATACTTGCCCGGCCGGTTCTGCTGCCAGTTTCTCAGGTCCGCTGCTGCGTCGGTGACGCTCTGGCCGGGGGTGTACACCGCATTTGTCAGTGCATTCTCCACCTCTTTGCGGCTGTTCAGTCCCGCCGTGCTGTAGGAGGACTGGACTGCAGGCCGGGCAGTCACATCTTCCAGCAGCTGCTGTTCTTTCTTTTTCTCGGTGCTCATAAATTCTCCTTTCTCTCTGGATGCTGTTCAGCCGGGCGCGCAGCGGCTCCGACATATTTTCCACGTCCAGATTGCAGAGCACATATTGTAATTGCTCCTGCATCTGGTATAAGTAGTTGCGGATGGCGCGGGCATCCTCCGCGTCCATGTTCTCGCTCAGATGGGGCAGTCCGATCTTCGAAAGTCCCGTGACACTTGCCATGTTCAGTTCACCTCCTGCGCCAGAATGCCGCCCTTCGCGGCGGCGCTCGTCCGGGTCAGGCTGCGCAGGGTGAGCTGGCCTCTGCCCTTCAGCCGGAGCCGCAGGCTCCCGCACCGCCTCGGCACAAACGGAACATCGAAGCAGCGCCGCCCGTCGGCGGTCAGCTGGGCCAGTGTCTCCCACGCCCCGCTGTCGTAACTCACAGCCACCTCGATGCGGCTCTTCACCTCGGCCTCGAGCCGGAGCGTCAGCCGGGAGAGATACAGCTCTTCCGGGCTGTCCAGCCCGATGTCCCCGCTGACGAGCTCGAAGCTCACGCCGTCCTCGATGCCGCCCGCCTGCTGCCAGTTCTCCTCCCGGTCCGCATCTGCGGCCCAGATGGCCTTTCCGTCCCAGAGATAGAGCTGCCCGCCGCTTCCGGCCATCTCGTAGGAGCAGACATCTTCCTCCTGCCAGAGCCCCCGTTCGGTGTCGTAGACCAGCAGCCGCACGGTCTGGGCTTCGCCGCTGCCCCGCACGAGGTGCAGATAATACCGCCCGTCCAGCGCGCCGCCCAGCGCCGACTTCACGTTCCGCAGCCGGGCCGGGTCGAGGGCCGTCGAGACTTTGGTGGGGATGCTGCCGTCCCAGGCCATCACGCCGTCGGGCGAGAGATAATAAAGCGTCTCGTTGATGACGCAGAGGCTCCGGGCAGCGCCCTTTGCCACGCCCCGGCAGCGCAGGCTGCTGAGCTGGAAATCCGAGGGCTTGGAGCCGTAAAGCTTGTGAAGGGTGTTTTCCTTGAAGAAAAGCGCGTATCCCATACAGGTAGCCGCGCCGGTAAATGCCCCGTCGCTGCCCACGGTCACGGCATAGCTGTCGGCGGCAATGCCCCGGTAGGAGAACCAGTTGGTGGGGTCGCCCAGCTTGCAGGCGTAGATGACGTTCTCCTTGTTGGAGCATCCCCACACCCGGTTGTCGCACTCGGTCAGGTAGTCCATGTCCGGCACCCGGCGTTCCAGCTCCACCACCTCTGCCGAGACGAAATCCCGGCTGACGCTGCCGTCCAGACTCACCCATCTTACCGCTGCGCCGGTGCGGGTCAGACGGCCATAGAACCACTCGCCGCCCGGGTCGGCCTTGACGCGCAGGGCATCTGCGCCGGCGTCGTGGACGATGCGGTCGCCGTCCAGCTCATTCCACTGCCCGGCCTGTTCCGCTGCAGAGCCGGTGAGGGTCACGGTGTCCTCTGCCGCAAAGTCTGTCCCCACCCCCTTTGCCGAGATGCGGCAGTAGTCCAGCACCACCGCCGACCAGTTGCCGGACGCCTTACTATATACTTCCAGCGTGCTCTCGCTGCTCCATGGCTTTTCCGGGTCTTCCACCCGCAGGAAAAGCTGGCCGTCCGTCGGCTTGTCGGGCTCAGCAGGGCCGCAGCCGCTCACCTCGTAGACCTTGCCCTCCGCGTCGCAGGGTGCAAACTCCACGCTGGTGTTTTTGCCCGACCACACCGCGCCCAGAGCGCTCACCTTCCGGCTGGCAGTGTCGAAAGCCAGCTTGTCCGGGAAGATCAGGATCCTCGTCCCGATGCCCACCAGCGTTTTCCTGCCGTCCTCCACGGCGTCTTTCAGGGTCACTTTCATCTCATCCGTGTCATCCGGCGTGTAGACGAGGTCTCTGCCGCAGACGGTCAACAGGCCGTTCAGGTGATACATCCCGTTCAGGTCTGCTTCCTCCCGCAGCTTCCGCCGGGGCAGACGGGTGCTCAGGACCGGGAAATTCCGGGCCGAAAAGTTGATGCCCGCGCTGTACTCTGCCTCGGTGCAGCTGTACGTCTCGTTCAGCCCGCCGAACACCCGCAGCATGTTCCGGGTGTTTTTCAGGCCGTTCCGGTTCGAAAGTATCATCTTTCTCCCTCCTTACCAACGCCAGCTGCAGCCACGGGCGGGCAGATTCTTCCGCCGCAGCCACGTGGCCAGCTCGGCTAAGATGCTGTTGTACTGAGCCTGCTCACCGGCGTACCGGTCGTTCTCGCCCAGCGCGGCGTCCGTCATGGCGCACAGATAGTGCGGGTACAGGCTGTCGAAGGGCGGCGGCACCAGCAGCACGTCGTCGTCCCGCAGACCGTTGTCCCACGCAATGTCCGCGCCCACGCCCTCCCGGCTGTCGGCGCTGCTGGGCCGGAAAAATTTTTCCCGCAGCATCCCGTCCACCTCGCACAGCCAGCGCTGCCGGGTGCGGGCCGCGACACGGCTGCCCGGGCGCAGCTCTTCGGCCCGCTCCATCGCTTCTCCTACCGTCATAAAAAGCCTCCTTTCGCTTTTTCCAAAAAGGCCCGGCAGAAGCGGCCTTCTCCGCCGTTTCTGCCGGGCCGCGTTGTCTTATTTTACTGGGCCGCAGTCTCTGCCGCAGCGATGCGGGCGGCGGTGTACTCGTCCTGCTGCTGGCTGTGTTCCAGCACCTCGGCCACCTCAGGCGGCACTTCCACCTCCACGCCCCGGCGGATCTTGTAGTTCACGCCGTTGACGCTCACGAACAGATCGCCCTTGTACCGGCTGTTGTCCTTGAACAGCCGGATGCGGACATTCTTCTTTTCTGTCATAGCTTCTCCTTTCTGATGGACCTGCCCTCGTAAGCAAGGCCCGCCCTTTTCTGTTTTTACTGAGCCTCTCTCGTCCAGCTCAGAGCAGCCCGGTCTGCCAATGGCTCTCCCTTTGGGAGAGCTGTCACCGCAGGTGACTGAGAGGGCTCAGTTTGCCGCCGCAGTGGTGGAATAGCTGGACACGCTCTCGATGCGCACCATGTACTGCTCCACCAGACGCTCGGCGGCGCGCATCCCCTTCCAGCCCACAGAGGCGCGCTGGTTCAGCGGATCGTCGCCGTAGCCCAGCTGCTTGACGATGTGCTCCAGGCCGCCGCCTTCCAGCTCGGTGACGCCGTAGGCGTGGGCGCCCAGCACGAGGGTGCCAAAGACGGCCAGACCCTCCGGACAGGTAGCGTCCTTCCAGATCTTTGCCTCGCTGGTCTCGATAAAGCGGATGTTGCCCAGCTTGCCGATCTCGCCGCGGTACATGGTGTCGGGGTCGGCGTACTTGTGGGCCTCGATGAACTCCTTGCAGGTCTTGAGGTCGTAGGCGGCGTAGGGATGGATGATGGCGATGTAGCTGTCGCCGATGGGGTCAGCGTTCATCGCGCCCAGCTGTGCCGCGGCCTGGAAGAACAGCTTCGGGGTCAGGGTGCAGCTCTTGTCCAGCGCCTTGCGGCTGGTGACGGCAGTCTCGGTGCCGTCTGCGGAAAGCTTCGGCGCATAGATGACGTTGGTGCCGCCGGCCAGCACATCGCGGGTGATGCTGTCCATGGTGCGGCCCGCCTGGCTTGCCAGAACGCGGGTGGCCTGTACCACATTGTTGTCGATGGCCGTCATCTGCAGCACATCGGTGAGCGGGGTCCAGCCGCCGTACTGGTGCAGGTCGCTGGTGATGGTGGTCACGTTCAGGGTCTGGCCGTTGGGAGTCACGCCCTCGGTCAGCGGGGTATCGGCCTTGGGCAGGCTGTCGTACTTGCGGAACTCAATGGTCTTGCCGCCGTTCTGGGGTACGGGATAGTAGTCCGCGAACTGGTCATGCACCAGACGGGGCTCTGCCTGGTCGATAAGGCGCTTCTCGTAGAAGGTCTTCATCTCGTTGGTCATGGTGCCGGTGGTGTTCTGCAGGCTGGCAGAAGGGTCGGCAAAGAGCTGGAGGTCCATCTTCAGGTTGTAGCTTTTCATGTCATTTGTCCTTTCTGTTATTCATCGATTCTTGGCTCCCCTACTAGGGGAGCTCCGCGAGGCGCTGACGAAGTCAGACCGACGCGGTGAGAGGTTAAAAACTGATCTTCACCCCGTGCATCGCACGGCGTTCCAGTGCCTCACGCTGGGCGCGGGTCATGCTGGCCACATCGGCCCGGGTGATGGCCGCACCGCCGGGGCTGGTACCGTTTTCCGCCGGGCGGGCCGAACGCTGACGGATGCGCTCCACAACGCCCTGCTCCACAGTCTGGGCGGTCTGACGCAGAGCGTCGTTGTAGTGGGCCAGACGGTAGGCGTCCCCCATCCGCATCCCGGGCAGCTCCATCAGGCGGCGCATCTCGGGGTTCGCCAGCTCCTGCTTGAGCGAAAAATCCGGCATATCCCGGCGAAGCATCGCCTCTTCCGCCGCCCAGCGGGCGTGGAGGGCGCGGACGGTGTTCGCGCCCTCTCTCAGGCCCGGGATGGGC
>ERZ791875.936-NODE-936-length-23490-cov-8.294303_pt1 | contig 23490 bp, 13 predicted proteins | sample MGYA00510278_ERZ791875 | MGnify/ENA primary metagenome ERZ791875 (study PRJEB30046, sample SAMN00792078) | human gut metagenome | study: EMG produced TPA metagenomics assembly of the A metagenome-wide association study of gut microbiota in type 2...
CCCGAGGCCGAGGCGGCCGTCCGCGCCGCCGTTGCCGACATGCTGGCGCACGGCGCCGACCAGATTGTGCTCGGCTGTACGCATTATCCTTTCCTGCTGCCCGTGCTCGAGCGTGTGGTCGCGGGGCGCGGCGTTACGATCGTCGACCCGTCGCCCGCCGTCGCCCGCCGTGTCGTACAACTGCTGGACAGCTACGGCCTGCACGCCGAACCGCAGCACCGGCCCGAATACACGTTCCGTACATTCGCCGACGAAGCCTACCGCCTCCGCCTGGAAAAGAAAGCCGCCGGGGCGCTGTGACGGCGGCGGATTGTTGGCGAATCCCGATTTTGCACCTCCGAATTCCGAAATGTCGAAAAAAATGCGTAACTTCGCTTGATAAAAATCAAGCGCAACACTGATGGCATCTAAAAATACATCCGCATCTTCCAACGGACGACAGAAAGTCCAGCGTTCCAACAGCGACAGCGCGCGTTGGGTCGCGGGCCTGCTGCTGCTCTTCATCGGGCTGTACGCCGCCTCGGCCGTCCTGTTTTCGTTCTTCAGCTGGTCGGCCGACCAGAGCGGCCTGCTGCTCTCGCCCGAGGAGCGCGCCACGCTGGGCGTCGAGCCGGAGAACCTCTGCGGATGGTCGGGCGCGAAGCTGGGCCGCCTGCTGGTCGACAATTCGTTCGGCCTGTTCGGTATCCTGATTCCGGTGATGATCGTGCTCGTCGGCGTTCGGATTATCCGCCAGCGCCCGCTGCTGTTCAACCACTCGATTCTTTCGCTTTTCCTCATCATGATACTCGGCTCGCTGACGCTGGGATTCGCTTTTACGGACAAATGGAGCCTTTGCTGCTCGACAGGATGGGGCGGTGCTTTCGGCATCGAGACTGCGGCCCTGCTGCGTACGCACATCGGGGTTTTCGGAACGCTGATTCTGCTCGTGGGAGGGTGGATACTGACCGGCGTTTTCATCAACCGCAACTTTATCAACAAGGTCAACGAGGCGGGCAACGCCATGGTCGACAAGAGCGGCCGCATTGTCGAGATTGTCAAACACAAGGTCGTTCATGCACATGCGCAGGAGGCAGAAGCTGCCGAACCTGCTGTAGATACGGCCCCGGCGGCGAATCCGGAGGCCGAAGCGGCGGCCCGGGCGGCGGCGAAACCTCCCGTGAAAGAGACTGCCGAAGTCGTGCGTGCCGTGCGCCGTGCGGAGCGTGCGGCAGACGAGGCGCCCGTCCTGCAGAAACCGGCTGTGCGTGACGTGCACGACGATGATCCGTTCGTCGAACTGGCACCCGACGGTACGCCTGTCGGCCTTGAAATCGCGCGCGAACCGCAGCCCGAAGCGGCGGCGGACGGGGACGGCGAATTTATCGAAGTGGATCTTTCGCGTCCCGAAGGGCGCCTGGTTATCGGCCCGAGCGGGCTGGTCGAGCTGGAGCGTCCGGCCGGAAGTCACGCGGCCGCCCGCACACCCGTCACGGACGGGCCGTTCACCGAAATCGTCGTGGGCGGAGAAGAGGCGGCCGAACCTGCGGAGGGCATACCCTCCGAAATGGTATCCACCGGAAGTGCACCCGCCGAAATTGCGGAAGACGGGCTGCCCATGCACGGCGCCGAGGCTCCCGGGGAGCCGTTCACCGAACTCTCCGCCGGGCAGGAGGGCGTTGTCGTTACGGTCGAGGCCAACGAGGCCCGCATGGTCGACGAGAAGTCGATTCCGACCGAGAGCTACGACCCGCTGAAAGACCTCGTAAACTACCGCAAGCCCCCCGTCACGCTGTTGGAAGACTATGTTTCCGACTCGGAGGTGAGCGACGAAGAGATATTCGAGAACAAGACCAAAATCGAGGATACGCTCAAGAACTTCGGCATTCCCATCCAGCGTATCAAAGCCACGGTCGGCCCCACCGTGACGCTCTACGAAATCGTGCAGGCGCAGGGGGTGAAAATATCGAAAATCCAGGGCCTCGAAAACGACATTGCCCAGAGCCTCAAGGCGCTGGGAATTCGCATCATCGCCCCCATCCCCGGCAAGGGGACCATCGGTATCGAGGTGCCCAACCGCGACAAGCAGGTGGTGTCGATGTACTCCGCCGTGCGCTCGCTGCGTTTCCAGGAGTCGAAAGCCGAACTCCCGGTGGTGATAGGGCGCACGATTCAGAACGAGAATTACGTGTTCGACCTGGCCAAGATGCCCCACCTGCTGGTGGCCGGTGCGACGGGACAGGGTAAGTCCGTGGGACTGAATGCCATCATCACCTCGCTGCTTTACCGCAAGCATCCGGCGCAGCTCAAGTTCGTGATGATTGACCCCAAGATGGTCGAATTCTCGCTTTACGCCAAAATCGAGCGCCACTTCCTGGCCAAGATGGAGTCGGAGGACGATGCGATCATCACCGATCCCAAGAAAGCGGTCTATACGCTCAATTCGCTCTGCACGGAGATGGACGCCCGCCTCGAACTCTGCAAGAACGCCGGGGCCCGCAACATCGCCGAGTACAACGAGAAATTCACGGCGCGGCGGCTCAATCCGACAAAAGGCCACCGCTACCTGCCCTACATCGTGGTCGTGGTCGACGAGTTCGCCGACCTGATTATGACGGCCCGCGAGGTCGAGGGGCCGGTGATGCGCCTCGCGCAGAAAGCCCGCGCCATCGGCATCCACCTGATTATCGCCACGCAGCGCCCCGATGTCAAGGTCATCACGGGCGGTATCAAGGCCAATTTCCCGGCACGTATCGCCTTCCGTGTGATGCAGATGATCGACTCGCGTACGATTATCGACCAGCCGGGCGCCAACCAGCTCATCGGCCGCGGCGACATGCTCTTCTCGAAAGACGGCGAGCTGACCCGTATCCAGTGCGCGTTGGTCGAAACCAAAGAGGTCGAGCGCATCGTGGAATACATATCGAAACAGCAGGGCTATACCGCGGCCTATGCACTGCCCGACTATACGCCCGATACGGGCGATTCGGCGGGCGGTATGGGCAGCGAGGATTCCGCGCCCGTGAAATACGACTCGCTCTTCGCCGAAATCGCCCGCGACGCCGTTTCGGGCGGCAATATCTCGACTTCGATGATTCAGCGCAACTACGAGGTGGGCTTCAACCGCGCCGGGCGCATCATGATGCAGCTCGAACGCGCCGGCATCGTCGGCCGCCAGCAGGGCGCCAAGCCGCGCGACATCCTTTACCACGACCTGCCGTCGCTCGAAGCGAAGCTGCAGGAACTGGGTTTATTCTGATTTTACCGCCATGAAACGATTGCTGCTCGCTATCTTGCTGCTTCCCGGTGTCGGGACGGCTGCTGCCGCGCCCGGGATTTCCGGTGCGGCCGGCGCCGGTTTTACGGGGCGTGCCTTCGCCGACGGGTGCACGGAGGCCGCACCGTCGCCGTTTTTCCCGTCTGCCGAGGCGCCGGATGCCGGAACGACGGCCTTTCCCTGCGCTCCGTCCGACGTGGCGGAGGCCGATGAAATCCTCGGCAAGGTTACCGCCGGATTCCGCGCATTGGGCGCCTACGGCGTGGCGTTCGAGGTTGCGGCGGACGAATACGCCGCCCGCGGGCGGGATGCCGTCGAGGGGGAGGGGTATTACCTCGTACTGGGCGACGCCGAAGTCTACTGCGACGGCACGGTGCGCTACGAAGTGGACAACCGTCGCCGGGAGGTGACCATCGACCAGGTCGACACGGCGAGCCGCAATATCCTCAACAACCCTGTCCGGGCGTTCGATTTCCTCGGCAGCGAATACACCGCGTCGCTGGTCGGCGCACAGCAGGGGAGGGCTGTAATCCTGTTGACGCCGACGTCGGCAAACACCTCCTCGTCGGGTACGATAACCCTGACGGTCGACACCGCCGCCATGCGGCCCCTCTCGCTGTCGTATGACTACGACGGCGAACGGGTATCCGTCGCCGTGCTCGGCATCTCCCCGCTCGCGTCCCCGCTCGAATCCTTTGAGAAGGGGAAATACGACGGGTACGAATTTATCGATTTCCGCTGATTATTTCCGGTTCAGATACCAGTAGAGGCCGCCCACGAAGAGGCCTCCGCCCGCCATGTTCCCGAGTGTGGCGGGCAGGAGGTTCGCGAGCAGCAACTCGGCCGTGGATACGGGTGCGCCGAGCATCATGCCCAGCGGGATGAAGAACATGTTGGCGATGCAGTGCTCGTAGCCGATTACCACGAAGCACATGACCGGGAAAAAGAGCCCCAGCATACGGCCCGGGGCGTCCCCGGCGCTCAATCCGAGCCATACGGCCAGGCACACCAGCCAGTTCGCGCCCACGCCGCGCAGGAACACCGTCAGCCACGGCAGCGAAACTTTCGCCTGCGCGATGCCGCAGGCCGCATCCCGCCACAGTTCCGTCGACAGTACGCCCGGCAGTACGACCAGAAAGTAGCCGAAGAACAGCGCCCCGGCGAAATTTCCCAAATATACCAGCGTCCAGTTGCGCGCCACCTTGCCCCAGCCGTACCGGCGCTCGAGCGCTCCCGGGACGAGCACGGCGTTGTTGCCCGTGAAAAGCTCCGCTCCCGCGAAGACCACCAGAATCAGTCCCAGCGGGAAGACCAGCCCCGACAGCAGGCGCTGCAGCCCGGGCGCTTCGGCCGCACCGGGAAATCCGAATCCGGCCATCAGGGAGAACAGGCCGCCCATGGCGATGTAGGCGCCGGCCAGAAATGCGAGTACGAGGGTTTTGCCTGCCGGGAGTTGCAGCTTGTACGCTGCGGATCTGCCGGCCAGTGCAAGGACTTCTTCGGGGGTGTTTATTCGTGTCATAAGGTGGAATCGAAGCCGCAAAGGTAAAAAAATCCGCCGTACCGGCAAAAAATGCCGCCCACCTGCCGGGAATTTTATTTCAGGCCGTCAGATCGCCGGAAAACGGGCAAAAACGGGGATGTCCCCGAAAAATCTTGCCCGCGTACGCGATATTTCCCGGCTTAAAGTTGTTCAAATCGGAAATAAATCGTATTTTTGTTCGTTAAAAGACCGTAATTTTAAAGAGATAAGATGCTAACTGAAGAAGAAAAGAATGCCGGTTTGGTGGGACGCGTTATTCCTATCAATATCGAAGAGCAGATGAAGTCGGCGTACATCGACTACTCGATGTCGGTCATCGTGTCGCGTGCGCTGCCCGACGTGCGTGACGGACTGAAGCCCGTACACCGCCGTATCCTCTACGATATGAGTGCGGAGCTCAACCTCTACTCCGATAAGCCTACCCGTAAGTCCGCCCGTATCGTCGGCGACGTGCTCGGTAAGTTCCACCCCCACGGCGACTCGTCGGTCTACGACGCCATGGTGCGCCTGGCCCAGGAGTGGTCGATGCGTTATCCGCTGGTCGACGGCCAGGGTAACTTCGGTTCGATGGACGGCGACTCGCCTGCGGCCATGCGTTATACCGAGGCCCGCATGAAGAAGATCACCGACGAGGTGATGGCCGACATCGACAAGGAGACCGTCGACTGGACGCTCAACTTCGACGATACGATTCCCGAACCCACGGTACTGCCCACGAAGATTCCGCTGCTGATCGTCAACGGCGCCAGCGGTATCGCCGTAGGTATGGCGACCAACATGGCCCCGCACAACCTGAGCGAGGTGGTGGACGCCTGCTGCGCCTATATCGACAACCCCGAAATCACGGGCGAGGAGATGCTCCAGTATATCAAGGGCCCCGACTTCCCCACGGGCGGTATCATCTACGGCTACGAGGGTGTCCGCGAGGCGATGCTCACGGGCCGCGGCCGCGTCATGATGCGTGCCAAGACCGAAATCGAGCATACGCCCAGCGGCCGCGAGTGCATCGTCATCACCGAGATTCCCTACATGATAAACAAGGCCGAGATGATTAAGAAGATAGCCGACATGATCAACGAGAAGAAGATCGACGGCATCTCCTACATCAACGACGAGTCCGACCGCGACGGCCTGCGCATTATTATCATCCTCAAACACGACGCCGTAGCGAGCGTCGTGCTCAACACGCTTTACAAGAACTCCCCGCTGCAGACTTCGTTTGCGGTGAACAATATCGCGCTGGTGAACGGCCGCCCCGAAATGCTGCCGATGCGCGATTTGGTGCGGCATTTCGTCAACCACCGCCACGAGGTGGTGGTGCGTCGCGCGCGCTTCGACCTGCGCAAGGCCGAGGAGCGGCTGCACATCGTGCTGGGCCTGCTCATAGCGCAGGACAACATCGACGAAATCGTGCATATCATCCGTTCGTCGCAGACTCCCGACATTGCCAAGCAGGCGATGATGGAGCGCTTCGAGTTGAGCGAGCTGCAGGCTTCGGCCATCATCGAGATGCGCCTGCGCGCCCTGACGGGACTCGAGTACGGCAAGTTGACCGCCGAGCGCGATGAACTGACGAAGACCATCGCCCACCTGAAAGAGGTGCTCGAGAACGTCGACATGCAGATGCAGATCATCAAGGACGAGCTGCTCGAGATAAAGGAGAAATACGGCGACGAGCGCCGCTCGGAAATCGTCTATGCTTCCGAGGAGTTCAATCCCGAGGATTTCTACGCCGACGACGACATGGTCATCACCATCTCGCACATGGGCTATATCAAACGTACGCCGCTGGCCGAATACCGCACGCAGAACCGCGGCGGCGTCGGCGCCAAGGGCAGCGCTACGCGCGACGAAGACTTTATCGAACACATTTACGTCGCCTCGATGCACAACACGATGCTTTTCTTCACTCAGAAAGGCCGCTGCTACTGGCTCAAGGTATACGAAATACCCGAGGGGGCCCGTTCTTCGAAAGGACGCGCCATCCAGAACGTCATCCAGATCGAACCCGACGACAAGGTGCGCGCCTACATCAACGTCAAGCGCCTGAACGACGCCGAGTACGTGAACAGCAACTACATCATCATGTGTACCAAGGACGGCACGATTAAGAAGACCAGACTCGAGGCTTACTCGCGTCCGCGCCAGAACGGTGTGAACGCCATCGTAATCCGCGAGGGCGACCAGCTCATCGAGGCCAAGCTCACCAGCGGCAACGCCGAGGTGATGATTGCGGCGCGCGAGGGCAAGGCCATCCGCTTCAACGAGTCGACGGTGCGTCCCATCGGGCGTGTCGGCGCGGGTGTCCGCGGTATCTCGATCGAAGAGAGCGACGAGGTGATCGGCATGATCTGTGTGGAACCCGATTCGGCACAGGACGTACTGGTATTGAGCGAGAACGGCTACGGCAAGCGTACTGATTTGGACGAATACCGCATCACCAACCGCGGCGGTAAAGGTGTGAAGACTATCAACGTTACGGAGAAAACCGGCAAACTTATCTCCATTCAGGCCGTTACGGACGATAACGACCTGATGATTATCAACCGTTCGGGACTTACCATACGTACGGCTGTGTCGCAGATCCGCCTGGCGGGCCGCGCTACGCAGGGCGTGCGTATCATCAACCTGCGTGACGGCGATGCCATCGCTTCGGTGATGGCCGTACCCGCAGCCGGCGATGAAGAAGAGGAAGTACAGTCCGCGGAGGCTACCGCGAACGGGGACGCAACCCCCGAAGCAGGACAGCCGGCGGAAGAGTAGATGAACTGAAATTAAAACTTTAAAATTCAATGTTGTTATGAAGAAAATCGTTTTGACGGCTCTCGCGGCGCTGCTCGTGGCAATTCCCGCCGTGCAGGCCCAGAAAGTCAACAAGGGCGCGCTTCTCTCCAAGATCGAGAAGAGCGACGCCGACATCGCCGACGCGAAGAAAAGCGCCAAGTCGGCAACGTGGATCAACCGCGGCAAGGCTTTTTACGAAGCGGCCGTGGAGCCTACGAAGAACCTCTTTGCGAATATGGACGCCGCGATGCTGAAACTGGCTGTCGGCGAGCCCTCGTCCACGGGCCAGCAAACGCTCGTCGGCACGGACTACGAAGCATGGGTGTATCCCTATTTCACGGCCTATATCAAGGACGGCAAGGTAGCTACCTGGAAGCAGACCGACTGGGTGCTCAAAGACGCTCCCGCAAAGGCTATCGAGGCCTATGCCAAGGCTTTCGAGATGGATCCCAAATCCGAGTCGAAGGTGAAGGAGGGGCTGAAACAAATCAGCGACTTCTGCTCGCAGGCCGGCAACACGGGTATCGACACGGGTGAGTACGCCGCTGCTGCCGATGCGTATGCCGAGGCTTTCAAGGCGCAGTCGATTCCCGCTTACGGGACGCCCGACCCGGCGCTGCTCTACTATGCGGGTTACCTGCGTACGGTGGACGGCTCCACGAACCCCGCATCGTTCGCCCTGGGTGCCGATTACCTGACCAAGGCCCTCGACCTGAACTATGTCGACGAGGAGGGTAACATCTACTACTACCTCTTCCACTGCTACTACGGCCAGAAAGATGCCGACAAGGCGAACATCATGAAGGCCAAGGACGCCCTGATTGCCGGTATCGGGAAATTCCCGAAGAACGAGCGTATCCTCGAGGCGCTGGTACAGCTGTACACCTCGCCCGAGGATCAGGTGGGCGACCCCGCCGACCTTATCGCGCTGATCGACGCCGCTATCGAGAACAATCCCGAGAATATCGACCTCTGGTTCGGCCGTGGACGTATCTTCTATGCGCTGAAGAATTACGACGAGAGCATCGATTCGTTCCGCAAAGTCGTGGAGCTGAAGCCCGACCTGTTCGAGGGTAATTATTACCTGGGCGTGTTCTACACGATCAAGGCCGACGAGATGAACAAGGTGATGAACGAGAAGCAGTACAGCAGCCAGGCGGCTTACGATGCCGATCTGAAAGCTGCCAACGAAGTCTATATGCAGGCTATTCCGTGGTTCGAGAAAGCTTATGAGCTGAAATCCGACGATTTCAATACGCTCGACATGCTCAAGCAGCTGTGCTTCCGCCTGCGTGACGAACCGGGCGTTCAGGAGAAGTACGACAAGTACTTCCCGCTTTGGAAAGCTGCCAAAGGCGAATAACGATTGATTCGGCCGATTATACGGCGGGACGGTGGGTGCACCGTCCCGCTTTTTTTTGTGGATTGCGCATGGAGCGTTCCCGCTTCTGTTTTCCTGTTCCCGTCCCTTGCTCTGGGACTTGTCCGGACTCCCGTCCCGACTTGGGCGTTCGTGTCGGTTCTGGTTTTGGTTCTGGTTTTGGTTTTGGTTTTGGTTCTGGTTCTGTCCGGACTCCCGTTCCGACTTTGGCGTTAATGTCGGTTCTGGTTTTGGTTCCAGCTCTGGTTTCTGTCCGGACTTCTGTTCCGACTCCTGCTCCGGCCTTTGTTCTTGCTTCGGCTCCGGTTCTTGCTCCGGCCCCGCCGGGTTACCTGCCCGGCAGGACGAAAGACCAGTGGGTGTGCACGATTTCCCACCGGCCGGAGGGGGATGCTGCGTAAACTTCGGTGCAGTGCATCCTGAATACCTGTCCGTCCCTGCAGGCCTCGTAGTCGTATGTCAAAAGGGCCGTCCCCGGCAATAACCGTACGACGGGTTTTATCATCCTGTAATTGTCGATTTTGACTTTTCCGCGTACTTTGTCGTAATACGCCTCCAACGCTTTTTTACCCTCGAGTTTGTTTTCGAGGGCCGGGTCGAAGTAGACGACCTTGTCGGACGACAGCGCTATGAATCCGTCCGGGTTCCCGTTGTTCCACTGCTCCAGCGCCTGCGTTTCCAGCGCGATAATCGCAGCTCCGATGTCCCCGCTGTCCGGGCGGGGATAGGTGCATTCAGCCATAAATACCAAAATTAAATTTCCCGATTCTGTTTTTGTCGTTTTAAAATTAGCAAATAATCGGGACCCGGCACGGTTGTGCCTTAAAAAACATCGCTTTTTCCGCTCTCCGCTGTCTGTCAGCCCCTGTTTGTTCATCCGCAAGTTGTCCGGTTGCTATCAATCCGTCCGCAATCCGTCCGCAATCCGTCCGCAAGCTGTCCGGCACCATCTGCCTGTCCGCACTGATTTGTCCGTCGCCGGCCCGCCGCCAGTCGCTGTCCGTTTGCCCGCCTGTCCGCCGTCCCGCACGCTGCTTTTCGCCACATCCGTGGCCGGGCACCTGGCATCCGCCGCCGGTTGTCTTCCGCCTGCCGCCCGTCCTTATGGCCGCCTCCTGCGGCTTGCTTTCAGATGGCCGTGTTCCTGTGCCGTCCGTCGTCCATACCTCCCGTGCGTTCCCGCATCGGGCGCTCATTCCGAAAAAATCCAGGATAAAATCGTACATAACAGGCAAAAATCGTAATCCGGGGCGCCCGCTGTTGTTCGGCGGACATTTATCCCGGAGGGCCGTTCTAAATTCGTTATGGAGGAACGGTCGTATCCGCCTGCCGTTCCCGGGACACCAACTAACCTTATTTACTAACCTTAAAATTAGTGTGTGTATGAGTCTATCTACTAACCTTTTTTTCAGGAAAGCGCTATTGCTCGTGACGGCTGTATTTTCCGCGTCATTGCTGTGGGCGCAGGCTTCCGGCATCTCCGGACGCGTGCTCGATGAGCAGGGAGCGCCTGTCATCGGTGCGACGGTCATGGTCAAAGGTACCACGATCGCCACGGCTACCAACGTCGACGGTAGTTTCAACCTGAAGAATGCAAGCCGCAACGTCACGCTGGTCGTGTCGTACGTCGGTTATGAAACGCAGCAGGTTTCGTCGCGGGGCGAAGCCTCCGTAACGATTACCCTCAAGCCCGAGGCAATCGGTGTGGAGAGTGTCGAAATCGTCTCCGTGGGCTATGGCACGCAGAAACGCGAATCGGTCGTGGGTGCTATCTCCACGATTCGGCCCGAGGAACTGCGCGTCCCCGTGCGCTCGTTGAGCCAGACGCTGGCCGGTAACCTGGCGGGCGTGGTCGCACTGCAAACTTCGGGCGAGCCGGGCAAGGACGACGCCCAGTTCTGGATTCGCGGTATCGCTACCTTTACGGGCAGCCCCGATCCGCTGATTCTGGTCGACGGCATCGAGCGCCCGCTCAACGATGTCGACCCGCTCGAAATCGAGTCGTTCAGCGTGCTCAAGGACGCCAGCGCTACGGCCGTGTACGGCGTTCGCGGCGCCAACGGCGTTATCCTCGTCAATACGCGCCGCGGTTTCGAAGGCCCGGCCCGCATCGACCTGCGCTACGAGCAGGGTTTCTCGTTCGCGAGCAAGCGCCTGTCGTTCGTCGACGCCGCCACCCGCTCCGAAATGTTCAACGAGGCGGTGGATGCCGTCGGGGCATCTGCGGCCCTGAAATACGGTACCGACGAGATTACGGCGATGCGTATGCAGAGCGACCCCGAACTCTATCCCGACGTCGACTGGCAGAAACTCCTGATGCGCAAGGTGTCGCTGTCGGAAAAGGTGAGCGCCAACATCTCGGGCGGCGGTAAGTTCGCCCGCTATTTCTCGGCCCTCTCCTTTTATAACCAGGACGGACAGTATGCCGTGCAGCCGGGCCAGTATTCGTGGGTGGACGACCGCATCGGCCGCTACGGCGAGAATGTCAACTACAAACGTTATAACTTCCGTTCCAACGTCGACATGGACATCACCAAAACCACGGTGGTGAACCTGGGCGTGCAGGGCAACGTGACCGAGAACATGGAACCCGTCGAGGGCTCGGCGGCCATCTACCGCGACATTATCAACGCGGCGCCGAATGCTTTCCCCGTCCGCTTCAAGGACGGCGAACTGGCCGGCCGCGACGGCCTGAACAACCCGTATAACATGCTCACCCAGCGCGGTTGGCAGAAGACCACCGGCAATACGCTGCGTGCCAACCTGACCATCAACCAGGATTTTTCGTTCCTCACCCCGGGTCTTTCGGCCAAGGTGAGCTATGCCTACGACGCGGTGAACTACTCGGTGGAGAAGCGCTCGCGCAACATCAATTTCTTCGAGGCTACGGGCCGCGACCAGGACGGCGAGCTGATTCGCACCGAGTGGCAGGCCGACCAGAAGCAGGAGTACCTGAATTACAACCAGTCCGGCAACGGCACCCGTACGCAGTATGTCGAGGCGGCGATTAATTACAGCCGGACGTTCGGCGAAAAACACGAGGTCGGCGGCCTGCTGCTCGGCTTTGCCAAAGACTATCGTGTGCAGGAGGCTACGAACGATTACCTCAAGTCGCTGCCCAACCGTTCGATCGGTCTGGCCGGCCGCCTTACCTATGCTTTCGACAAACGCTACCTGATTGAGGCCAACATCGGTTTCAACGGCTCGGAGAACTTCGCCAAGGGCAAGCGCATGGGCGTCTTCCCCGCAGTCGCCCTCGGTTGGGTGGCCTCCGAGGAGAGCTTCCTGCGCAACAGCCAGGTGCTGACGTGGCTCAAAATCCGCGCATCGGTGGGACAGGTAGGTAACGACCAGATTCCGAGTACCCGCTTCATCTACCTGGCGACGATTAACAACAACGCCGCCGGCTACGGAAACATCGGCGTCAACTTCGACCAGGGAGCCGGAGGTATCGGCGAGGGCCGTATGTCCAACGAGGACGTGACGTGGGAGGTATCGACCAAATACAACCTCGGTATCGAAACCGGATTCTTCAACGAACTGAAAATCAATGCGGACTTCTTCTTCGAACGGCGTGAGAACATCTTCCTCGCACCGCAGTTCTCGGAGATTTCGGGCCTGCCCAAGGACTACACCAACTACGCCAACATGGGCCTGATGGAGAACCGCGGCTTCGAGGTTTCCGCCGAATACGTCAAGCGTTTCAGCAAAGACCTCACCGTTTCCGTGCGCGGAAACTTCACCTTCGCCCGCAACGAGGTGATTGACGACGGCAAGTATTACGCCTATCCGTGGCAGGATCAGCGCGGCGTGCGCTACGGCCTGACCCAGGGTTACCGCGCCATGCACCTCTTCTCGCAGGAGGAGCTGGACAACATGCCCGACTACTATACGCAGTTCGGCCTCGACAAGAAGCAGCTGCGCGCTGGCGACATCCGCTACGAAGATTTGAACGACGACGGCAAAATCACCGAGGCCGACATGACGTGGATCGGCAATCCCAGGATGCCGGAGATCGTCTACGGTTTCGGCGCATCGCTCAACTACAAGGGCTTCGACTTCTCGTTCCTGTTCCAGGGCGGCGCGAACCGTTCGTCCTACTTGAGCGGCGGCTGGTATTTCTACCCGTTCCAGGCAGACCGCGGGCCCAAGTTCATGGGTAACGTGATGACGATGTTCAAGGATCGCTGGACGGAGGATAACCCCAATCCCCGTGCATTCTCGCCCCGCCTGTCGTACGGCGCCGACGCCAACAACTACAAGACTTCGACCTGGTGGCAGCGCGACAGCGGCTACCTGCGCCTGAAGAACGTCGAAATCGGCTATACGCTGCCTTCGGCATGGGCCAATAAACTGCGGTGCAGTTCGCTGCGCGTCTACGCTACGGGCGTGAACCTCTTTACGATCAGCAAGTTTATCTCCGACTTCTGGGATCCCGAAACAGGTGCCGATGCCTATCCCATGCAGCGCCAGGTTTTCGTCGGTGTGAATTTAACTTTCTAACACAGCCTAACGTATGAAAAAGAATATCGTATATTTACTGCTGGCGTCGTTCCTGTTGCTGACCGGTTGCGCCAACTATCTGGACCAGGATCCCGAGGACCTGAACTCGATGGATAAGATTTTCTCTTCGAAAATCGAAACCACCAAGTGGTACAACCGCATTTACAGCGACGATTTCATGGTTCAGGAGATGCATTACAGCAGCCAGCTCCCTTATTTCTGGTGTACCGACGAGTCGGCTTACATCATGGAGTCGTTCGTCCGCAACATTGCCGAGGGTAAGATGAGTCCCGACAACTACTACGGCTATACGGGCTACAACCTCTATTTCTTCGTCCGCTACTACCAGGCCATCCGCCACTGCAACATCTTCCTCGAGAATGTGGATCAGTGCGCCGAGCTGGGCGAGATAGATCGCCGCACGATGAAGGCCGAGGCCCGTTTCATGCGTGCCTACTACCACTACCTGCTGCTGCGCCTCTACGGCCCGATACCCATCGTCGAAACTAGCCGCACGGCCGACCAGATCGCCGCTTCACAGGCGCGCAATACGCTCGCAGAGTGTGTGAGCTGGATTAACGGCGAGATCGACTGGGCCTGCGAAAACGGTATGCCCGCCGCCCGCGACGAGAAATTCACGCTGGGACTTCCCACCATCGGCGCGGCCCGTGCGATTCAGTCGCGCATGGCGCTGATGGTCGCCAGCCCGCTGTTCAACGGCAATACGGCCTACAAGAACTGGACGAACTACGACGGTACGGTGCTTATGCCGCAGACCTACGACAAGGAGCTGTGGAAAACGGCCGCCGATGCCGCCAAGACGGTAATCGACATGCCCGAGTACAAACTGCTCAAACCGGCTGCTGACGCCACTTTCGATGAGATTGTGGATAATTACCGCGCCGTGACGACGACATGGGGCGCCGACAAAAACACCGAGATCATCTGGGGACATCCCAATTCGGTGCAGTGGTACGCCATGTGCGCCCTGCCCGCACGGTGGTACGGTTGGAACGGCCGCTATTCGCTTGCCATCGACATGGTCAACGACTTCTTCATGGCCGACGGAAGCGTGAGCCGCCCGCTCGAGGAGTGGTTCGCATCCAAGAAGTTTTCGAGCGAGGCCGGCGACGGTACGATTGCCAATACGTTCTGGATGTTCGTCGGGCGCGAACCGCGTTTCTACGCGTCGGTGCATTTCCCCAACCAGCGACTTTCCTATGCCTACGAGAACAAGACGGACAGCTATCAGGATGCCGACGGCTACGGCGTGGTCGACTTCTGGTACTCGGGGTTGAGCGGCAACGGCAGCACCCCGGGCGACAAGAACACCTCGGGATTCTCCGTGCGCAAGAACGTTCCGCTGGACTACCGCAGCAACAAGCAGACCAGCGAGGCCACGCGCATGCTGAACGTGCCGTTCCCCATCATCCGGCTGGGTGAAGTTTACCTCAATTATGCCGAGGCGGTGAACGAGTACTACGGTACGTCGAAGCAGGACGAGGCGCTCTATTACCTCAACGAAATCCGCACGCGCGCCGGCATTCCGGCTTACGAGGGCACCTATTCGCAGGAGCAGATGCGCGAGATGATCCGCCACGAGCGCAAGATCGAACTGGCGTGGGAGTGCAACCGCTATTTCGACGTCCGTCGCTGGTTTACGGCCCACGGCCCCAACGGCGAGTTCAACCACGACGCATACGGCCTGGACATGTCGCGCGGAACGAGCGCCACCGACCCGTCGTTCTTCACCCTGATGAAAGTCGCCAACAAGCGCTTCGACATCCAGCACTACTTCCTGCCCATCAAATCCTCGGAAGTCATGCTCAACACGCAGTTGGTGCAGGCGCCTTACTATTAGCAGCAGGGGCCTTACCGACATGTTAAACTTAAAAATGGAAAATCAGCTATGAAACAGTTTTTTAAGATACTGATGTTTGCGGCCCTGGCGCTGCCCTTCAGCGGCTGCGACGTGGAATACGACCCTATCGTCGTCCTGCCGGACGTAGTGCTCGAAGACTCGGGCATGACGACCGTTCCGACCGTTTCCATCTACCAGAACGACGCATATACCGTCACGCTCACCCGTACCGAGGGGTTGAGCAAGGCCGCCGAGTTCGACATCGTCGTCGACCAGACGCTGCTCGACGACTATAACGAATTGAACGGCGCTTCGTTCGGGATGATGCCGGCCTCGGGGTATACGATAAGCGCAGCGTCCGTCGCTTTTCCCGAGAAAGCCAAGACGGCGACCTTTACGATCCAGTTCAAGCCCGAGGCGATTGTGACTGCGGCCGGTTCGCCCCGGCAGGCCGAAAACTATGTGATTCCTTTTGCCTGTGTGCCCAAAACCACGGTCAATTCCGAATCGCAGCGATTGAGCGCCCTCGTGCGTTTCTCGTTCAGCGAACCTACGGTGACCGTCGACGCACCTGTCGCCCCCGAGGAACTGACGTTCATCTCCGGCGTGCCCGTGTCGCGCAGACTGGAGTTGTCGTGCCGTGCCAACTTCACGACCCTGCAGCCTTCCAAACTGGCTTTTGCCGCTACGCAGGAGATGGTCGACGCCTACAACGACGCCAACCAGTCGGATTGCCTGCTGCTGCCTTCCACATGTTACTCGATTGATGCCGGGACGTTCGACGCCGAGGCGCTCTCGCTGGTCTACGGCATTACGCTCGACGCTTCGACGCTCGATCCCGACTATGCGTACCTGCTTCCCCTGAAGATGGCCGGCAGTGACTATACGATTCTGCAGGATAATATCTACTACGTGAAGGTGACCATTCAGGAGATTCAGTTCTCGGTGAGCAATACCGACCGCTACGAAGCCGCAACGCGCCTCTCGCACGGGATTAAGCTCGATGTGGTGCTGAACGGTGCGCTGGCTGACGACGTGCCTGTCGAATTTGCCTACGATGCGTCGAAGATTGCCGCCTATAACGATTCGAAGGGCAAGACCTACGAGGCGCTCGACGCTTCGAAGATTACCGTCACCAACGCCACGATGGCGGCCGGCGCGGTGAAGACCTCTGCGACCGTTACCGTGGATATGACGGGGATCGCTTTCGACGACGGCAAGGAGTACGTGCTGCCTTTCGCACTGGACAAGACCAAACTGCCGCAGGGCAGCGTCATGAAGAGCGACGATGTGGTATACGTCCGGCTGAAGCGCACGCTTTACGGCTCATGGAGCAACCGCAACTCCAGCGACGACCTTCAGAAGACGAGCACCGCGGGCTGGACCAACAGCAACTATATGAAGGCCACGACCAAACCGAGCGATACGAAGGTCGACGGCAAGGCCTATCCCTATGTGAACTGCTATTACAGCTGGTCTACCGGTTACCATTGGTACGTTGCCTGGGACGAAGTTTACAACGGCGACCAGAACAAGCGCGTCGTGCATGCTTTCTCGAAAGTCACCAGCGGTTACAACGAGGGGCAGCAGGTGGCGCAGATCATGGATTACGGAAGCTATTTCGACATGGAAACCGGTACCGTCTTCTTCGATTTCCAGTACTACTGGAATGATGACGACAAGAATCAGGACAAGCGACAGACCATCAAGTGCTACCTTGAGAGTCCGCTTACGGTCGATGAATTTTAGTACTTCGAATCGATAACCCGATGCTGCATATACCGGGCAGGGGAACCTGCCCGGGTATGTGGCAGCCCGGAAAAAATACCGCCTATGAATTACCTGAAATATTGCGCTGTCGTGTTCGCATCGCTGTTCCTGTCGCTGGCCTGCCGGGCCTGCGGGAACGACGACGGGGCGGCCGTGCCCGAACCGGAAGAACCGGAACAGCCCGAAATACCCGGCCAGCCCGGGGAGCCCGAGGTGCTCGTCGTGGAGATTTCGAATCCCGGATTCGAGCAGGAAGTGGATTTTACGGGCGCTGCCGGTGCCTGGGAAAAGACGAACGCATGGCAGACCGATCGTGCCGTATTCACCTATGAGCCGCAGGGCGGCTTCAACGGCTCGGCGGGCATTCGCATCGCCTGCACCGAGGGCGATTATACGACCGACGCCGTGGTGACGCAATCCGTTTCGGGGCTGGTTCCCGGCAAACTCTACGAACTTTCGGCCATGGTGCGCACCTCGGGTGTCACGGGCGGCCGGGGCGGCAATATCTGCCTGTTCGGGCAGGGTGTCTGGACAGGGTCGGAGCCTTTTACCGGAACCAACGGCTGGACACGCCGCAGCGTGCAGTTCATCGCCGAGCAGAGCACGGCCGTCGTCGGCTGCCGGCTGGGATTCTGGGCCGGGGATTCGCGCGGAACCGTCTGGTTCGACGACGTTGCGCTCCGCACGCCCGAGGGAATGTACCACCGCGAGAGCGAGCACCTCGAAATGTACCTCGAAAAGGCGCTGGTACGGGTATCGGACGGTGCGATGGACGGCTGGCTGGCAAAACTGGACAAGGTCTACGACGCCTATACCGAACTGTTCGACTTTTTCGTGCCGTTCGGCGGCCGGAAGATGATTGTCCTTTCGAAAGTGATCGACGCCTGGGCCTATGCGGGGTATCCGATTCAGTGGAACCGCGATTACGTCGCTTCGACGCTCGACGAAGTGGTGCGCTACGACAATGCCGTATTCGGCATCATGCACGAGATGGGGCACAACTTCGCCCCCGGAAACTACGTGACGGGCGCTTACGGCCGCGGCAACGGCGAATGGAACTGGAATGAGGAGCTTTTCGCCAATTTCCGCATGTATTACGCACTCTGCAGGACGGGATATAAAGTCTATCTGAACAACACGGTCTACACCGGGGCGCAGATCAGCGACATGTACCGCAAATCGTACGAAGAAACGCTGGCCCGGGGCGTTGCAGCCGACGGCGACGGGCTGATGTACGTGATGACGCGCATGGCCGATGCCGAAGGGTGGGAGCCTTTCCGCAAGGCTTTCCGGGAGTTGTACGACCTGGCCCCGCAGACGTCGTGCGGTACGACCAAGTGGGAGAAAATCGACTATTTCTTCTCGGTGCTGTCGCGCCATGCCGGCAAAGACCTGATGCAGGAGTACTTTACGCAGTCGGAGATAAACGCCCTGAAAACTTTGCGATAAATGCAATTAAATATATGGTTATGAAAAATTTACGATTCTTTCTTTTAGCTCTGATGTCGGCGGCGATCCTGTGGTCGTGCGGCGGCGACGAAGGCGGCGAACCTGCGCCCGAGCCTCCCGGCCCGGGGGTGGATCCCAATGCCGTGGAGATTACGAACGGCTCGTTCGAGGAGGGGTTGGCGGGCTGGACGCGCGTCGACTTCCACAATGGCGGCAAGGTCGCCGTCGAGGTGGCCGAGGGTGACGGCGTGAACGGCGGACGCTGCATCAAGATACAGCAGTTCCCCGAGAACGGCAAATGCGGCGTGGGCATCAAACAGAAACTCACGGGCCTGGAGCCCGACCAGATGTACCGCGTGTACGCCAAGGTCAAATATTCGGACATCCCGCAGGGCGAGGGCCGCGGTGCCATCTTGTTCGACATGTCGCAGAAGCAGTATTGGGGCGCCTCGAAATTCCTCTACGGCACCAACCTCAAGAACTGGACGTCGCTCTACGCCGACTTCCTTTCGCAGGACGACGGCACGGCCGAAATCGTCTGTGCGCTGGGATTCCGCTACGGCGGCACGACCAACGGCGGTTTCTCGACCGGTACGGTCTATTTCGACAATGTGAGCGTGGTGAAGGTGACCGACGAACTCTTCATGCAGGAGGGCGAGCATGTCCGCCTGTTCATCGAGCCGTCGCAGGTCTATGCCTCCGCGGCGCAGATTACCGAGTGGCTCGCCAACCTCGACAAGATGTACGAGGCTTATGCCGAACTGATGGGGGCGACTCCGCACGAGGGGCGCAAACTGGCGATCCTCTCTTCGCGCGGGCTCGAAAGCGGCTATTGGGCGCTGGCGGGCTATCCGATTCTGTGGAGCAGCAACTATTCGGCCGTGACCTCCACCTTCGAAGAGCTGGCCAAGCACGGCACGTGGAGCTTCGGCCTGATGCACGAGCTGGGGCACGTTTTCAACCTCGGCAACTCGAGCTGGAACTGGAACGACGAGATGTTCGCCAATTTCCGGATGCAGTACGGCCTCGAGCAGAACCAGGGCAAGGTCTGGATGGACGAGCGGGTTTACACCGGGCGCGAGATACTCGATATGTACAAGAAGGATTACGACAATACGGTCTACACGCAGGTCAACGACAACGGCATCCATTACATGCTGGGGCGGTTGGCGGATGCCAACAGCATCGGCTGGGAACCGTTCAAGGCGGCTTTCCGCGAGCTGACGACCAAGGGCGGCGCGCCCTCGGGCAAATACGAGAAGTTCGAATACCTGCTTTCGCTGCTCTCCAAGTACGCGAGCGAGCAGACGGGCCGCGACATCGATGTCAAAACGCAGTATTTCACCGAGATGGAGCTGGCCTCGATACGTAAACAGTTGCAATAACCTCCGCCGCCTTTGTGCGGGCTGCGGGCCCGTACTGCGGTGGAAAAACCGAAACGAACAAAATGAAGAGAGTAGTAATTATACTCGCCGCCATTGCGGCGTGTGTGCTGTGCCTGTGCGCTTTCGGGGCCAAGGTGAAGGTCTTCGCCGACAATTTCGACCGGCCCGACCGCTTTGCCCGCACCTGGACGTGGGACACCGATACGCCCGGTACGGTCGAATACCTGCCCGACGGGGGCGTGAACGGCAGCGGATGCGTGAAGATTTCCAGCCCTGCGAAGACCGCGCTGGCCGTCAAACACAAACTGAAAGGACTTCATCCCGGCAAACTCTACCGCGTGAGCGCCCGGATGAAATGCGACAGTGTACAGGACGGCCGGGGCGCCGTGCTGTACCTCGAGCCCGAGGGACTGGAGCAGTCGTGGAACGCTTCCGAGTTCGCCTACGGCACGAGCGACTGGGCCGAGGTCTACATGGATTTCGTCCCCGACCGCAACGGCGAGGCCGTAATCTGCTGCGGGTTGGGTTTCCCGTGGGGAACCTACAACGGCGGCAAGGCTTCGGGTACGGTGTGGTACGACGAGGTGAAAGTCATGCCGACGCCCGAGGAGGCGATTTATTCCCGCGAGAGCGAGCACATCGTGCTGAAACTCGACCGCGACAAGGTGACCATCTCCGATGCCGAGGTCGATGCATGGCTCGCGATGCTCGACCGCACCTACGAGGCGTACCGCGAACTGATCGGCGAGGTGCCGTTCGACGGGCGCAAAATCATGATTCTCAACACGCCGGGTATCGAGCCGGGCTATTGGGCGCTGGCCGGAAACCCCATCCTGTGGAACAGCCATGTCGCCGTGTCGAAACTACTCGACCGCACGGTGGAATTCGGCGACTGGGGCTTCGGCATCATCCACGAAATCGGCCATGTATTCTCCCAGGGCAATATCAAGGGCTCGGGACGCTGGAACTGGAACGACGAGATTTTCGCCAATTTCCGCATGTCCTATGCGCTCGAAGCGTGCGACGGTACCATGTCGCAGCGCGACATCTGCTACCGCGGCGCCGACGTAATCAACTACTATAAGATTTTCTACGACGAAACCATCGGCGCGGGCATCCCCAAAAACAACGGCGACGCGCTCCACTACACGTTCCTGCGCATCAAGGAGCGTTACGGCTGGGACGTTTACAAAAAGGCGTTCCGGGAGCTGTACGCGCTGGGCGATTCGGGACAGGAGGGGCTCAAGACCCCCTACGACAAATTCCTTTTCTTCCTCTCCCATGTTTCGCGTGCGGCGGGCGAGGACGTGGTGGCGGCGACCTACACGCCCGAAGAGCTGGCGCTGATTGAGGAATCGCTTAAAAGCTGACGCCTGTGAAGACTTTGCGAACAACCTTGCTGGCCGCGATGCTGGCTTTCACCGGGTACGTTGCCGCGCAGCCGGTCTGCACGTTTCGGGTCAAAATCGGCATCGACCGCGAATCGGTCGATTCGCTGGGCGGTATCGAGCGTGTGCATCGGTTGACGGAGGATATGTTCCGGCGCGTCAACCGGGCCTTCAACTACGATGCCCGCTTCAGGGCCGTCTATGAGTTCGTCGTGGATTGGGACGCCTTCTACATTTACGACGGCGTATCGGCCGACGAGGTCCGCAAGCCGCATCCCGACCACGACTACCTCGTGGTGATGGACGGCTACAAATCCGATCCCCGCGAGGTGGGCGGCGGCTGGTACGGCGACGGGATTCAGACCATCTACCATTCGCGTACGCACAACGACCGGTTCAACAGCCCGTTCGAAAAGAATGCCATCGACGGCATCATCCACGAATTCGGCCATGCACGGGGCGTTCCGGACATCTATGCGATGAAAGTCGATGCGGACAAAAACCCCGTCAACGGCGAGGCTTTTCCTGGGGTACGCTGCATCATGAACTATCCCTACGGCGAGGAGCACTGGAGCGACTATGCGGTCAACATGATAGACCTGGCCGGCGACCGTAACATCGACATCGACGATTTGGTGGCGGGCGTGCTGCCCGACCGTATCCGCATCGAGGTGACGGAGGCCGACGGAAGCCCGGTGCGGGGCGCCGCCGTGCGGTTCTATCCCGTGCGCTGGTATACCTATGCCGTGATTCCCGAGCCGCAGGCCGAGGCCGCGACCGACCGCCGCGGACGCTGCACGGTTCCCGTCGCCCGGGTCTTCGAGCCCGAGCAGGAGTTCGGCGTGCGCTACTGCAACTGCCTGGTCGAGGCCGAATACGACGGCGTGAAAGCCTACGGCTGGCTGCCGTTGTACCTGCTGCAGAATACGCGCTTCGCCGGGGAGCGGGAATGTACGCTCGAATTGCGGCTGAAACGCAGCCGCGAGCTGTCCCGGGCGATAAAAATTGATGAATAATCGCTATCTTTAGGCTCTTTAAACCCTAAAAACGGAAACCTTATGATTCGAAGAACCTTACTGACCTGCATGTTCCTGTTGTTTACGGCCGCCGCGTGGAGCCAGCGGTGGGAGATACGTCCCGGCGGACGGGAAATCGTGTGGACGGTCGGCAGCGATATTCCGCATGACGACCACATCGAGATGAGCGGCGAGCGGATGGCGTTCGTGCTTCGCTGGGGCGTCGACTCGAACGGCGCCTTCCGGCAGGAGCGCTCGCTCGTCTTCCCGCTGCTGCGCACCGTGCCCAACAACACCCACGCCAGCCTGATGTACCGCATGGCGACGGACATTCCCTCGCTGCTGGGCGTCAACGGCCTTGCCTTGCAGGCCGAGCGTGTGGAGCAGGTGTCCATCGACGGCGCGCTGACGGTGCGGAGCCTCTGGGGAGTCGGTAAGATGAACGTGGGTTCGGCCCGGGATACGAAACCCGTACCCGTCGTGGAGATGACGCGCACGGTCTTTCCGTCGCGTAGCCTGCCGCTGATGTGCGAACGTTATGTGCTGCGCAACGTCGGCGAAAAGCCGCTGGCGGTTTATATACCCGAATTTTCGCAGGTCGTGACCACCGACCCGGCCAAAGGCGTTACGGGCAGCTACGTGGTGCGGGGCGATATCGCGGGCAGCGGTACCTTTACGCTCGCCCCGGCCGACTCGCTTGCGTTCGACGCCGTGTTCCAGGCTTACCGCAGCGGCGGAGAGCCCCTGCGGCCCGACGTGGCGGCGGAGTACGCCGCCCGGATGGAGTTCGTGCACGGATGCATCGACGCCAACCTCGTGCTCGAAACTCCCGATTCGGTCATCGACACCGAATTCCGTTACGCCAAGCTCCGCGCTGCCGAAAGCATCGTCAAAACCCGCGGCGGCTACATGCACGCTCCCGGCGGCGAGTCCTATTATGCGGCCATCTGGGCCAACGACCAGGCCGAATACGTCAATCCGTTCTTCCCCTTCCTGGGCTATGGGGTGGGCAACGAGTCGGCGCTCAACTCCTTCCGCCACTTTGCCCGCTTCATGAACCCCGGATTCGAGCCGCTGCCCAGCTCGATTATCGCCGAAGGCGACGACATCTGGAACGGCGCCGGCGACCGCGGCGACGCGGCGATGATTGCCTG
>ERZ791875.940-NODE-940-length-23465-cov-10.514267_pt1 | contig 23465 bp, 18 predicted proteins | sample MGYA00510278_ERZ791875 | MGnify/ENA primary metagenome ERZ791875 (study PRJEB30046, sample SAMN00792078) | human gut metagenome | study: EMG produced TPA metagenomics assembly of the A metagenome-wide association study of gut microbiota in type 2...
TTCGCACGCTCACGATCCATGATCTCTGTCAAATGCTCACGCAACAGGTTCATCAACCGGAGGCCGGAAGGAACCTCGCACGTCTCTCTCTCTTTTCTCATATCTTTCATTTATCGCTATGCGCAACTTTTACTTATCAACTGATCCCGTGTCCGAGCCAACGGTCGTAATCACGTAAACGACGTATCAACACGGACTTGCTCTTCTTGGGCGAGGCCTCCTCCATCCAAGGGTCAACCAACTCGTGCGCCATGCGCTGATAGAGGCTGCTGTCCGTACAGCCGTACAGCGTGACCAGCAACAAGGCACGGGATTGCCCCGCTTTTATCACCGGGAGCATGCTGCGCATCGTGGAGCGCAAACGATCGAACTCATCCGACTCGCCCAAAAGCTTATAGGCAGGAAGGAGCAACGAGTAAAGCTTGCAACGGATCACGTCGGTCTCACCACGGAGAGAGGCGTAGCCACGCAGGACCTCACGGGCCAGACGGGCATCCTCATCCACTACGACGCCGGAGGCGTGGTAACGGCCCAAGGCATCGTGCAAGCCTTCCGACAGACGGTCGTTGTCCAAATGGGTATAGACGTGCTTGCCCTTGGTATTCAGCTCGATCAACTCGTACTCCCCAGCTCTCACCTCGAACAAGGGGACCCACAGACAGTCGAGGATACGCACCATCACGTCCTTATGCCCACCGCCCGGCTGCACCACCACCTCCGCCTCCATGTCGGTAAAAGGGCCGGAGGTGATACGCACACGGTCGCCTTTCAACAAGCGGCCGCTATCTGGCACGTACACGGGAAGCTCGTTGGAGTAAGAAGCCGCGACCCAACGCAAGGTATCCATCTCACGATCCGAGAGGTACGGGAAATAAGACCGCCCGCCGGAGGAAACCCGGGGGAGGAAATTATACAGGGGAAGCGTACGCTTCAGGCGGAAGATCTCGTCCTCCGAGGCGTGGACGAACACGTAGTTGTACAACAGGGGCCGTTTCGTGTTGACCATCTTGCCGCCCACCTTCCTCGCCTCGACATACGAGGGGGAGAAATACTCGAACAAGGCCTCCCCACGACGCTCACGGCGGGAAAGCTCAGCGTCCAGCCCCTTCGAGGGGCTGATCCTGTCACGCCCGCCACCGGCGGTAGGAAGCGTGAGCACGTACCAGCGGACAGCCTCCTGATCACGTCGCTTCAGAACATGCGCCATGAACCTATCCGAGCACTTGCCTGTCAATATATCCATCTCTATGATTATCTTTTCTAGTGGTTATCCCATGGCCCGAAAACAGACCCCATGGCAATTCAGAGCCCTACCAAGAATCATTTATATCATCTTGATAAACAGCGTTTTATATTTTCAAATATGGCATTACTGAAAATTACCATCTCTCGAAATCTTAGGCTACTTGGAGAGTAGCGTAAAAAGGTAGGAGAATGGTTATTACCCGGTTGTAGAGACGGGGCATGCCCCGTCTCCCACCGTCTGGGAGTAATTTTAAATACCATTTTGAAGGGATGAGACGGGGCACGCCCCATCTCTACAGGGATACACACAGATTATGAGACATGGCGGAATGATACCGAAAACAAGGAGTCGTTTCGCCCGCATCACCGTGTCTATACGTCTAGGAAAAAATGGAAAAATCAAAGAATAGAGAGGGTCAAACACCAATAATGAACAAACAAGCGGATCTATTCGCTTGTTTTTAGCTATTTTTTATTACATTTGCGCCGTGAAAGAATACGCTACTCTCCAAGTAGCCTCACCCCGCTTGAGATTCATAATTATAGACACCGCCAAAGCAGGCGCTATTAACCTCCGTCATTTTCCCTAAAGAGAAACTCCTTAAATAAATTTGTGTTGTCTTGATAGATTTATGCCCCAATAGTTCGCTGATCATTTCAATCGGGACATTTTGTTCTTTTAATGTCATGGCAAAAGAATGGCGAATCGTATAAGAGGTGACATCTGAGGTAATTCCCGCAAATTCTTTCAACGCTTTTAAATTCCGGTTAAATCGAAATAGTGCCGCATTGTATTCGAGGTATTCCTCACGCCCCTCTCTGGTGCCACTCAGAAAGGGAAATAAATATCCGGAATCTCGCACTTTCTCTCCTGACAATTCCTTATACATTGTCTCGGCTGTCTCCAAGATCTCCAGTCTCATCGGTGTCCCGGTCTTCTGACGGTTGTAATCTAATATACCGTTTTTGATATTACCGGTCTTCAAGTGGGCAAAGTCAACGAAAGACATACCCCCAAACAGAAACATCAAGCAAAGCGCCAACTGTGTCTTTCTCTGCTTCCCATCCTCCACCGGGACTGTCATCAGACGGTGTAAATCCTCGATAGGCAAGGACTTCTTACGCTTACTTTCCACACCCGTAAAAATCCCCTTGAATAAAGTGGGAATAAATTCCGCCTTACCGTTCTCCACCGCTTTGTTATAGATACAACGCAAACGCCGCATATAAGTGGAAATCGTATTGCGCATACAGCCGTTCTCCAATAAATAAGCCTCGTACCGGCGAAGATTATCCTTATTAATAGCCGAGTAAGCTATACAGTCGGTTCCGCTATACCTTATAAAGGAGTTTAATGCGTCTTGATAACTCTTAGCCGAGGAATATCGCTTTTCTCGATTCAACTGGGCTATATACTCCCTCATACCTTCTACAAATCCTTTCTCATCCATATCCCTATTTTAAATACTGTTTTGTAAATGAATGAACAAATGTATTTAAAAAGAGATCCCCTTTACCCTATCTCACGAATGAGAATAGTAAAGGGGGAAGACTAAAGTTATTTCTTCAATTTTATCTCGATAACACCATTACGACCTTTCTCTCCGAATTTAGCGATCGCCTCGTTTCCTTTGTACACATTCATAGACGCAATATGATCGGGATTCAAATTGTCCATCCTCTCTTTAGATGATTCCACTCCATCGATATAAACAATACCGGAGAAAGAGGATTTTACCTTTGATGCCTCCTTAGCAGCCTTCTCATTGATATCTATGGCTTTCATGGCCTCCTCTATGGTTCGATTGATCTCCGGTTGGATCTTCTCCATTTCGGCGGCAATAGTCTCATTTATCTTGGCTGCCTCTATCGCCGCTTGCACAGCCTTGTCGATCTCAGCTTGGTGTTTCGCCATTTCCGCAGAAACTATCTCGTCGATATTCACCGCTTTCACAGCCTCTTCGACCGCCTTGTCAATCTCCGGCTGGTATTTCTCCATCACGGCCGAGACCTTTTCCTGTATCGCTTGCATATCTTTTTCAGAAACGACCGAATCCCTTGCGAGGGTCTCAACCTCTACATTTCTTTTAGGCTCTTTTTTTTCCTGAACCGGAATAATTTCGCTAATTTTGACACTCGAAATCTTCTCCAATTCGTGAGAGATTTCCGGACGGGCAAAGGCTACCACCGTTAAGGCTGCCAACGGGAGTACATACAGATACTTCAACCGTGCCCATGGACTTGATTTTTGTTTTAACATCATAGCTATTCGCTTTTTAAGTGAACTGTGATTAAAGCTGTTGGCCATAGAAGTGAAGCGCTGTGCACCAACAGCTTTTTTGATTAATAATAATTGATATCTTTTTGCGTCGACGCCTTGATTTAATACGCCCTCGTCGGCCTCGTATTCATGGATATTTTGTAATTCCTGCCTCAACAACCAGACAGATGGGTTGAACCAATGGGACAGGATACAAATCTCGGAGATCAGCAGATCAATGGAATGACGGGCTTTTATATGCGCCATCTCATGCGTCATGATCTCTATCCCACTTTCCTCAAAATCCTTCCGGCTTATTACGATCGTTCGCATCCAACTGAACGGGACGACTGGTTGGTCCGTAAGAATCAGATGGATTCCGTCCACCAGCTTCGGTGTACCTTGTCTCATCAACCGAAACAAGGCATAAAATGAATATGCGAATTGACAAAGCGTTAATATCCCTCCGATTATATAGGCTATCACCATAACTCGTAACCATACAGGTTGGCTAGCGGATTCTGCCGACGTTCTCATGGAAACCGCCGCTAGCAAATTCTCCAAATCCATGACCGGACGCTGAATGGCCGTCGCTTCCTCCAAAGTAATCTCACAAAATGGGATGATAACCGAAAGCATGATCAAGCTTAATAAAGCGATCCGGTTGAAACGATGGAAGGTATCACGGCTCAACAATAGCTTATAAAACAGATAAAATATCGTCAAGCACACGGATGATTTAAGGATATATACAAAGAAGATTCCCATATTCGTTCTTATTTACGATTCCCTTGTTCTACATCATCTATTAGTTTTCGCAGATCATCCACAGAGATATCCTCTTCCTTGATCAGCGTAGAGACAACCCCCAGATAAGAATTATTGAAATACTTAGCGATCACATTTTTCAACGTACCGTTGCTATACTCCTTTTCTGTTAAGACCGCATAATATTGATAGCTATTCCCGAAATTCTTATGGGCGAGGAAACCTTTCTCCTCCAAGCCTCGGACAATCGTAGAAAGGGTATTGAAATGAGGTTTAGGCTCCTCGTAATATTCAAGTAGCTCCTTCACGAACAATGGGCCTTTCTGCCAGAACCAGCCCATGATTTCTTCTTCTTTCGCCGTAAGTCGTTTCATAACCTTATCTTGTTTGCGACAAAGTAACTAAAACTTTTAGTTACCAAACTAATTCGTATAGTTAATAAACTAAAAGAGATAGTTTATTCATTGATCCAATCAAAAAAGCCGCCCCGGGAATGTCCGGGACGGCCTTTATTATATCCAGATGTTTGAATGATTAGGCGACAGGAATCGTTCCGCCAATCAAGATCACAACCAATAAGGCCAAGATAGCGTATAACTCTGGGAATACGGCCATTACCATCGTAGCACCGAATACGTTGTGTCCGGCACCAACACCAGCGATACCATTCGCACAAACTTGAGCTTGGCGGATTGAAGAGTAAAAACCAGCGAAACCTAACACTAAACCAGCGCCGAAAACAGCCGTAGCGGCCAACATGGAAATATCAGCGACCAAGAACTTCTGCATCATAAAGTAGCCCACGAATCCATACAAACCCTGTGAAGAAGGCAACGCACTTAAAGCGATGTACGTACCCAGAGCATCCGGATTTTTCTTCATCGCACCTACCACCGCATTACCTGCGATCGTAACACCATAACTACTGCCGATAAAAGTTAAACCTGTCATCAACGCAATACCTACATAAGCTAATAAAATTGGTTCCATAATAAAATGTGTTTTTAAATTATTCTTTTATTGTTTTATTTTCTCGTTTAATTGTTATGCTTTTCTGAATGGCTCATAGGCCTTACCTCCACCTTCGAACTCTGCGTTCTTGTAATATTCCACGAAGATCAAACGAAGCGGGTGTACCAAGGAGCTGATCGTACAAAGAGCGATATTGATGGAGTGACCCACTAACAAGATCAACAACATACAGATCGCACGTGCCACGATATTCATACCGTCTGTCATCGTAACCGCCAACGTATTAAATACGCCACCCAAGATGGAACCGGTCAGACCGATAGCGAACAAACGAATGTATGATAACGTATCCCCCAGCAATCCGGAGGCCATATTGTACGTGTTCCAAAGTCCGGTACCAAAGTTCAAGAATACGTTCTTGCCCGGTGTATTGTACAGATAAGCGACAACCAGACCCAAGATGGCGATTCCGTAACATACCATAACGACAGCGTTCGGCAAGTGAACGTTCAACATTGGAAGTCCGAACGCCAATGCCAAGGATATGATCACGAACACCCAAGCGAACGGAGCGATACTGTGTTTCGTTCCTTTCTGTATCTTGATCTTGTAAGCAGCGACACATTTACCGAATATGATCTGTACCAAACCGATGACAATAGAGAATGTCATCAAGTTGTCGCTATTCACAAAGTAGTTCTTGATCTTTGACAAAGCCGGGATATCCGCCAAGGCCACTCCGAAGAAAGATCCCGTACAAGTACCCACCAATAAGGCGGCGAAACCTAAATACTGGAACAAGGTCAAATAAGGCTTGAAGTCCGGGTTCACCTTCTTCTTCAAGATCGTACAAGCGATCATGACCAACAAACCGTATCCGCCATCGCCGAAACAAAGTCCGAAGAACAGCATAAAGAACGGGGCGAACAACGGGGTCGGATCAAGTTCACCGTAATTAGGCAAGGAGAACATCTTCGTGATAGGCTCGTACAGCTTACTGAATTTATTATTCCGTAACTTGATAGGCACCTTATCCCCATCCTCGATCTCTAATTGCTGGAAGAAATAACCTTGCTTATCCAGCTCGTGCTCCAAGGCCGGAGCGTTTTCCGTCGGCACCCAACCTTCCAACAACATGAGCTTATCACCCGCTTGCCGGTCTGTCTGCACTAACGCATTAGAAAGATTAAACTCGTCCTGCAGGTTCTTATCGAATTCCTCCAACGTTTTATAATCCTCCACGGCACGATGTTTCAGCTCATCCTCCACATTCTGGATATCCTTGAGACGTTGATCCAGACGGGCACGCAACTTCGCCAATCCTTGAACCGGCATCTTCGGACGTTCAGCGTCTATATCGATCAAGGTACCTTCCTTGGTAATCGTGATAAAATACGTTACCGATTGGAAGTTATTGATCAGAATGGCGTTATACAGCACGCCCCATTCCGGCTCGTACTTAGCAGTAGGACAGGTAAAGAACGTAACATCGTATCCCGCTCTTTTCAGACGGTTGATATTCTGATAACTGAACTCACCCCATATTTCCATATAAGCCAGATCCTTCTCGATCGATTGCTTGGAAGCGATCAATTGCGCTTTCTTATCTTGCAATTCCTCTATCTTACGCACCAACTTCAAGCCTTCCTCTTTCGTCAACTCACGGGCCGGGGCAAACTTAACGTCTTTCTCCGCCGCATGGAGGTTCTTAAAGTAACGCATCAGCGTATTGATCTGTTTACGCTCAGCCAGAAGCTCTTGCAACCTCTCGTTATCCATCACGGAGTTTGTCTCCTTGATATGGACGACACCTAAGTCACGAAGCGTAGAAAGGAACGTATCATACTCCTTATGGTACACCATAAAGGCATATTTACTCATCTTTACTATCATACCTCGGCCTCCTCTTTTTCTTCTTTTGCCTTACGTTTCTCCTGATTGGCTCTCATGATCTTCTGTGAGGACTTAGAAAGACTCTCCTCGTCTTCCATAAACCGTTTCACCTTACGGATCGCATCCTTATAACCCGGAATCTGTACCTTCTCAAACAGGTTCACCTTCTGAGTGGTCTTTTTCCTAGCATGCTCCAACAACTCCAGCTTCATGCCCGAGAACTCCGCCTCGATACCGGTACGAGCCAGCTTTTTCAGCAACTCGATACCATCCGTATACCATGCGGGGGCATTAAAGAGACTATAATGTCCGATCTCGAACTTGATCTCGTCCAATAACGGGACGATCACGCCGGCGATCTTCTTCGTGGAGAGCGTAACGTCCTTCACGGAGATCAGCTCCGGATTGAACTCGTTCCACAAAGCCACCATATTCTCGTAACTCTGAATCTCTCGTTCTAGCTGAAGTTCCAATTTATTCACTTCGTCCTTGGTCCGCTTCACCTCGATACGCAGGGCGCTCTCCTTGCTCTTGATCGTAGGCAGGGAGCGTTCACGCATCTTCAGTTGCTTTTCCAATTGCTGAAGAGAGGTTTTATTATATTGAAACTTTATTGCCATGTTTATTTAATTTACTTCCAGTACTTATCAACCAATCCTTGTTTGATATTTACCTCCTCCGGGCTGAAATATCTAGCGAACAATCCCCAAGCTACGTCCAGCATCTCCGTCGTATCCAAGTTTACGTCGATAGCCAACAGCTTAGAAGAATAATCCTTGGCGAAAGACAAGGTACGGTTGTCGTAGTCGGTCAAGTCGAAACCGTTCTCCAGCTTGGTCTTAGCGTTGGCGGCATCGGCATACAAACGTACGGCGGCGTTCATTACCTGTGGATGATCCTCACGGGTCTTCTTTCCGGTTACCAGCTGTTTCAAACGAGACAAGCTTCGGAACGGATCGACGATGACCTTACCCACATCGCTATCACGACGCAAATACAACTGACCTTCCGTGATATAACCCGTATTATCAGGTACGGCATGCGTGATATCACCACCGGATAAGGTCGTTACGGCGATAATCGTGATGGAACCTCCCGCCGGGAATTGAACGGCTTTCTCGTAAATCTTCGCCAAATCCGAATACAAGGAACCCGGCATAGAGTCCTTAGACGGGATCTGGTCCATACGGTTTGATACGATCGCCAAGGCATCGGCGTAGTTGGTCATATCGGTAAGCAATACCAAGACCTTCTCATTCTTCTCCACGGCGAAATACTCAGCGGCGCTCAACGCCATATCCGGGATCAAGATACGCTCCACGGACGGGTCCTCGGTCGTGTTGATAAAACTAACGATACGGTCTAGGGCACCGGCGTTACTAAATGTATTCTTAAAGAACAGGTAGTCGTCGTTCGTCATACCCATACCTCCCAAGATAATCTTATCGGACTTCGCACGCAAGGCTACCATCGCCATAACTTGGTTGAAAGGCTGGTCGGGGTCGGCGAAGAACGGGATCTTCTGACCGGTTACCAAGGTATTATTCAAGTCGATACCGGCGATACCCGTAGCGATTAATTCAGAGGGTTGTTTACGACGTACCGGGTTCACGGACGGACCACCGATCTCGACCTCACGTCCCTCGGGGATCGGGCCGCCATCGATAGGCTCACCATAAGCGTTGAAGAAACGTCCGGCTAACTGGTCACCTACTTTCAAGGAAGGGGCCTTCCCCATGAATACCACCTCGGCATTCGTACGGATACCTTCCGTTCCGGAGAATACCTGCAACGTCACCTCGTCGCCGATAATCTTTACCACCTGAGCCAGCTTTCCGTCTACAGAGGCCAACTCATCATACCCAACTCCCGTTGCTTTCAGCGAACAGGTAGCTTTTGTGATCTGGGTAATCTTCGTATATATTTTTTGAAATGCTTTTGTTGCCATAACTCTTTTAATTTTCGATTCTCTCCTTCAAAAGTTCATCCAGTTCCGTATTAAACTTCTTGAATTGGTCACTCTCATATTCCGAATAGTTCATCTGCTTAAAGATGTTGATCATCTTCTTAAAGTAGTCCATAACCTCAAGGAAGTTATCAAACTTAAACTCTGAACGGCAAACATTTACGACTCTATCCAGCATGAATTCCTGACGTTGCAACGGAGTAACCGCATCGATGGCATCGAAAGCATCCTGTTGCAAGATCACGAAGTCGATCAACTCGGACTTCCAGAATGTAACGTGATACTCGACAGGCACACCATCATCACCCAAGATATTGATTTGCTCGGAGATCTCCTTACCACGCAACATACGGGTCTTGATCTCGTTTACTTTCTCGATCCATTCCGGGGAGATATGTTTAGCGATGTATTCCTGAAACTCCGGATACTCGATATACTTGGAATAACTCTCGATCGGGTTTACGGCCGGATAACGTTTACGGTCGGCACGCTCCTGCTCCAAGGCATAGAAACAACGGGCCACCTTCTTCGTATTCTCGGTCACCGGCTCCTTCAAGTTACCACCGGCCGGCGATACCGTACCGATGAAAGTGACGGAACCTGTAGCGTTGTTTTTCAAATGGACGAATCCCGCACGAGCGTAGAAGTTCGCCACGATAGCGGACAAGTCCATCGGGAAGGCATCCGGTCCGGGCAACTCCTCCAAACGGTTGGACATCTCACGCAAAGCCTGTGCCCAGCGGGAAGTAGAGTCGGCCATCAACAGAACCTTCAAGCCCATGCTGCGATAATACTCGGCGATGGTCATCGCCGTATATACGGATGCCTCACGAGCGGCTACCGGCATGTTGGATGTATTGGCGATAATGATCGTACGTTCCATCAATTTACGTCCCGTATGCGGGTCTACCAATTCCGGGAACTCCGTAAATACCTCTACGACCTCATTCGCACGCTCACCGCAGGCGGCGATAATCACGATATCCGCTTCCGCTTGTTTAGAGATAGCGTGCTGAAGCACCGTCTTGCCCGTACCGAACGGACCGGGGATAAATCCGGTACCACCCTCAACGATCGGGTTCACGGTATCGATCGTACGAACGCCCGTCTCCAGCAATTTGAATGGACGGGGCTTTTCCTTATAACAAGTGATGGCTTTCTTTACCGGCCATTTTTGGATCATCGTCACGTTTACGTCCGTGCCATTTTCGTCCGTAAGGACAGCCATCGTATCATTGATGGTATATTGTCCGGCTGGAACCACCGATTTCACAGTATAAGATCCCTCGAACTTAAAGGGGACCATAATCTTATGAGGTTGGAAATTCTCGTCCACCTCTCCCAGCCAATCACCGGCGCTCACGGTATCGCCCGCTTTAGCCAGAGGCTTGAAATCCCACTTCTTATCATTGTCCAACGCAAACGTATAATCGCCACGTTTCAAGAATACACCTTCCATCTTGTCCAAGTCATTCTGCAAACCGTCATAGTTGCGGGACAACATACCCGGACCCAGCGTAACTTCCAACATATGCCCTTGGAATTCAGCCTCGTCGCCGACACGCATACCACGTGTGCTCTCAAATACTTGTACAAAGGCATTCTTACCTATCACCTTGATTACTTCCGACATCAGCTTCACGCCTCCGACAGAAATGTAACAGATCTCATTCTGAGAAACCGGACCATCCACCTCTACGGTTACTAGGTTGGATACGATTCCTTTTACAATTCCTTTCGTAGCCATAATTTATTTTATATTGTTTCTTTTAAATTCTTCCAACGCATTCTCACTACCCATCTTCATGGCGCCTACCAATTCACGGAAAGTCTTCTCGCCTCTCGCCTTATCCAAGGTTACCCAGCGCTCTATCATCTCCAATTTCAATAAATAAGCGAATACACTCTCTATGTCGAATGTCTTGAAGAAGGTATTATCGTCCAGCCATTTCCATTTCAAAAGATCGATTTTCTTCTCACGAACGATCAGATCGGTCTCTTCGGCGATGCGTTGTAACTCGGGCAAATATTCCACGGAATCGCCCAAGCCGAAATCACGGGCGTTCGACGTACGGATATTTTCCGCTATCTCATTATGCCCCACGATATAATTGGCCTTATCAAATCCATATTTACGGCAAGTGATCGCAGTAAGAACATTGTTGATATTCAGGTTAAGCTCGAACCAATCGGCCACGAACTTATTCCCACATTTCATGGCATATTCATAATATAACGCAGCCAAGCGGTCTTCCCATGATATATATTCTTTCTCGCTTTTGGTGTCCTTAGCCTCTTCGGCTAGATACAGTTTAAAAAAGTCCACGAAATAAGGCGGGAGATTATCATTTTTGGGAATTTTTTCCTCATCCTTCAACGCTTTATATAAAGTATTGAACTCATCATACGTTATTCTTCCTCTTTGATCCGGATCGGAGTCCGGCCTTTTAGCGTGAGCCAGCAGATTTATATTATCATATTTCAAATAAAATAAATCAATCAGCTTTTTGTCCTTAGAAGATAGCATATCCTCTATTTCTGTCCGGAACTCACAGACCGAATAGGCTAGTTTACTATCATCCAACGCTATGTTAGGAAGTCCGGAGATTAAGTAGTAATACTTACTCATATCAGAACAGCATTTCTACTAATTGCGGACGCAAGAACTCTTTAAAAAACTCGATGAACTCGTCTTCGCCAAACGTCACTTTATAAGACCCATCCGCCGGGATAATAGAGAAAGACGCTTTCTTTCCGCTTACCTTCTCGATCTTATACCCTTTCTCTAGCAAGCCTTTGGCATTGGCCTCAAAATACGCCTTCAAGCCATCGGAATCAGAAGCTTGGATAGTCAAGAACTCATTAGCGGGCCAGCTTTTCACAAGCTCAAGGATCACTTTCTGCATATAGGCGGGATCCATCAACGCCGCTTTCACATTCGAACTAGCGATATCACCAGTGATAAGGTTTGTCACCTCGCTCTTTAATGCCTCGACAGACTGGGTGGCGAACAATTTCAATTCGGCTTCCGTATTCTTCTTCAACTCGGCAGCTTGTTTCTCAGCAGCCGCTACGATACGTTTCGCTTCCGCTTCCGCATCTTTAAGAATCGTATCCTTTTGAGCATTGGCCTCGGCGATTATACGCCCCGCTTCTTCGTTCCCCTTCTCTACACCTTCCTTGTAGATCTTGTCTGTTAGTTCCTGAATCTTTGTATCCATTTCCTATTATGTATTTGAATTGTATTTTTCAATAGTAAACGCCCACAAAGTTATTATTTTTCGCGGATTAACATGAAAATAAGTGTGAAATCAAGCTAAAAAATAACACTAGTCAAGTAAAATTCTATTTACATTCGTCTATATTGTATTTTTGTTCGTCTATTTGTATCTTTGTGAGTCAAAATACAAAATTAACATGTTTACGATTAGAAAAGCGACTATTGATGATCGTTCTCTTATTCATGATCTTGCCTCACGCATTTGGGAGAACACGTATGGAAAGATACTTTCTAAAGAGCAATTGGATTATATGTTCGATATGATGTACGCTCCGGATAACATTCTTAAACAAATGGAAGAGTTACATCATCAATATTTTATTATATTGGCGGACGATATGCCGGCAGGCTATTTATCCATAGAGAAAACAGGTGAAAACACGTACAATTTTCAAAAGATCTATTCCCTACCGGAAATGCATGGCACGGGAATCGGGCGTTTTATCATCGAACAAGGTATTAATTATTTGAAGGAGGTACATACCGGGCCTTTCACTATAGAATTATACGTAAACCGTTACAATCCCGCCATAGGCTTCTACAGACATATGGGATTACGGGAAATAGGCACACGGGACCATCATATAGGAAACGGCTATTTCATGAACGATTATATCATGAGCATGGAAGTGGAGAATAAATAGACAGTCATCCCCTATTCATATATTTATATATAGAATAGGGGATGATGATTGTCAACGGGTCTTCCCTCTTTTCGGATTACGAGGTTTCTCTAGGATTCGTACACTACTAACTTTTACAGAGTAAATAACAGCGATCCTATCATTCTTCGGATTCTCAATCGCAAGTTGAGAGTTCCAGATTTTCTTTTCTTGTTTTTTATCCATAACGCTACAATTTAATAGTTCATATTTAATAAGTCAAACCTTGACTGTCTTTTTCTCTTTTCCTTCCGCTATCTCAACCAGATAAACCCCGGCGCAAATACAGATAATGGCGAACGTCTGTGTCCAACTGAAACGGTCTTGCCCGATCAATAGGGATGTAATCGTTGCCACGATCAAGATCAGATAGCCATAAATAGCCACCAACGTAGTTTTCAAATACTTCAATCCGATAGGAATCAACAGATAACTGATTACCGTAGGGAAAATAAGCACAAACATCAATACGGCAAAAGGCCACCAATGAAATGGCTCCGAGAATAAAGGAGCATGAAAGCCTTCTATCGGCAAAATCAATAGACTGGAGAAAGCGGCGCCCGTGAATGTATATCGAAGCATCGTCATCGTCCCTACTTTTTGTAAGATCCGCTGGCTTAAGACCAAATACACGGCATAAAACACGGAGCTAGCCAAGCATAGCATATTTCCATTAAAAGCGTCCGCCGCTAAATCGTCGCTTTGCTGGGTCAAGATGCAAACCAAGGCCCCGGATAAACCAATCAAGATACCGAGTATTTTCATCCAAGTAGCCTTTTCCTTATAAAAGAATACCATAATCAAAAATACCCAGATCGGTTGCAAGCTCGTGAAAATAGAACTCGAGACCGGCGTTGTCTTACTAAGCCCCACTAAATAAAGAAACATAAAACCATAGATACCGATAGCGCCTAGTAAGAATAGCCACACCTTATCTTTCGTCGTAGAAACCTCCGGTTTCATAAACCAGCCGATCACCCAAAACGCCACGGCCGCAAACACGCATCGGAAAGAAGCGCCCGTCAACGGGCTCATCCATAAGGGAAGCAAGTATTTCAAGGCGTTCATATTCAATCCACTGAAAGTTTTTGAGACCACCATGCTAATATTAGCTTCTGTTTTCTTATTTTTCACTGTCTATCGTTTTTTAGTTTTATATTCGTAAATCATATTTTATCGTTGAAAAGGAACGAGTCTCGTTTTACATAAGCCCAGATCGTAGCGACCAGCGCAATACAGAGATTAAAAATAAATGCGAATTGCTGGCTCTTGACATGGAGCATAGACTGGAAGAAATCGATAATAAACGGACAAAGTAATATCGCCAAATAATTCATCGCCATCACGAAAGCTAATGCCAATGTAACTTTCTCAGGAATGGCCGTACGAGTCGTTTTATCATAAGCGATTGGCTGGATAACACCATATCCAAAACCGATAAAAATACATCCCAATCCAATTAGCCATTCCGTACGAGATATCAAAATCAAGGCCATCCCTAAAGCGATCGCCAATAGACTGACAAATTTTGTCTTTTGCTTAAATAAATCAACGATCTGATTCAAGATAAAACCGGGAGCCATAATAGCCAAGAAAAACAATGATATCATTAATCCGGAATTACCGCTTGTAAACTTATATTCCTTCATTAAAAACGGTAAGTTAAAGCTGACTATAATCACTAAATACGTAGCCAATCCATAAAAACACATGATTTGTACCAGATGCTTTATATCCACACCATATTTACCCGGAACCGTGACGGGATCTGCCGCAACAGGGGCTTTCACTTCTGATTTCGATACGATCGCCGGCTCATTCTCCATACTCCTTTTCAAGTATACGGAAAGTACGATGGAAATCAAGGGCAATAGATAAACGGCAAACGGTAAATGCCAATTCACCTCCGCCAGATATCCCGTTAAGATCGTGGCTAATACCAACGTTACATTTGTAATAGCAGAACTTAAACCAAATTGCTTCGTCCGGTATTTCCCGATAAAGAAACGAGAAATCAAACCGGTCGATAAGGGTACGATCAAGCCAGATCCGATTCCCATTAAGGCGCTCACCGCTATCAACTGCCACATCTTATTAGAGAGTAAGTATAGAATACCACTTAGGGCAAAGATCACCAAGCCTAATTGCAATAGACGTATCTCATTTACTTTCTCCGTTAATTTACCCGACAATATAATAAATGGAATTATCAATAACGATGGCAAAGAGGAAAGCATCTGAATATCCAGTTCCGTAGAATGAGGAAAAATAACGGAAAGTTTCCCTAATATCGGAGAAACCGCTAAACCCGGTAATGCATTTAAAGCGGAGATAGACCATATCCCTACCAGAGTTATAAGGGGAATTGTGCCCCGGCCTGTCTGTATTCTCATAAAGATTTAGTTTTACGTTTTTATCTAATCAAAACAAACATTTTATGTGAAAGTTCATCATTTTCGCTCTTTCCAAGAGGACTGGGCTTGTATCGCTAATAAACCCCAAATAATGTAAATCCAAAAAACATTCCAATCCATAATCTGTTTTGGCATAAACGCTCAGTGGAAGCAGTATTCCATTGACTCAAATCATTTTATTAACAAAAAAACTAAAGAAAAATGAAAGACTCAAATTTCAGAAATGGCGATGCCAAAACAGCGATTTTTGGCTCAGAAGTGATGTTGACACCCTCTCCAGTAGATAAGATTCCTGATGGCCCTACAACCCCGGAGATCGCTTATCAAATGGTTAAAGACGAGACTTTCGCACAAACACAGCCTCGCTTGAACCTAGCTACATTCGTTACTACGTATATGGACGAGTACGCGACAAAATTGATGAACGAAGCTATCAACATCAACTATATTGACGAAACAGAGTATCCGAGAATCGCTGTTATGAACGCCAAATGTATTAATATCATGGCGAGTCTTTGGAATTCTCCCGAGCAAGAAAAATGGAAAACCGGAGCCTTGGCTATCGGTTCTTCAGAGGCTTGTATGCTAGGTGGTGTAGCCGCTTGGTTACGTTGGCGCAAAAAGAGACAAGCACAAGGTAAACCAACTGACAAGCCTAATTTCGTGATCTCTACTGGCTTCCAAGTCGTATGGGAGAAATTCGCCCAGCTATGGCAAATCGAAATGCGTGAAGTTCCCTTGACTTTAGACAAGACGACACTTGATCCGGAAGAAGCGCTTAAGATGTGTGACGAGAACACGATTTGTATCGTTCCTATCCAAGGTGTAACATGGACAGGACTGAACGATGACGTAGAAGCCTTGGACAAAGCGCTCGACGCATACAATGCCAAGACCGGTTATGATATACCTATCCACGTAGATGCCGCCAGCGGTGGTTTTATCCTTCCGTTCTTAAGCCCGGAGACAAAATGGGACTTCCGTTTGAAATGGGTTCTTTCTATCAGCACATCCGGACATAAATTCGGATTGGTTTACCCGGGATTGGGTTGGGTTGTTTGGAAAGACAAGAAATATTTGCCGGAAGAAATGGCATTCAGCGTAAACTATCTTGGAGCGAATATCACTCAGGTTGGTTTGAACTTCTCTCGTCCTGCCGCACAAATCCTCGGACAATACTATCAGTTTATCCGTCTCGGATTCGAGGGTTACAAACAAATCCAATATAACAGTATGGAAATCACGAAATACATCCACCAAGAAATCGGTAAGATGGCCCCATTCGTTAATTACAGCAACGAGGTTGTGAATCCATTGTTTATTTGGTACATGAAACCGGATTACGCTAAGAACGCCAAATGGACACTTTACGATTTGCAAGATAAATTGCAACAAAGCGGTTGGATGGTTCCAGCGTATACACTACCGAAGAAGCTGGATAACTACGTGGTTATGCGTGTCGTAGTTCGTCAAGGTTTCAGCCGTGATATGGCCGATATGTTATTAGGTGATATCAAGAACGCTGTAGAGGCATTGGAGAAACTTGAATATCCGACTCCTACTCGCATCGCTCAAGACAAGAACGTTCCGGTTAAGGGTAAGGTATTTACTCACACCGCAATGAGCAACGCTAAGAAATAAAAACAAAATTCATCAAGGCGTGCATGAAAGGGCTATCAGTGTTTTCATACACGCCTTCTTTAATCCAATTCATATATGGACAAAAAAATAACGATCGCCCAAATTAAGGAAGTAGCTCAACAGGCTTACGATCTTTACAAGACAAATACGGATGGTAAGAATGCCGATTACATTCCTTATCTGGCGAATATCAATAAAAATCTATTCGGAATCAGTATTTGCCTTTTAAACGGACAAACCATCGAGGTGGGAGATTCCGAATATCGTTTCGGTATTGAATCCGTATCGAAAGTACACACCGCTATCTTGGTACTGCGCCAATACGGAGCGAAAGAATTATTGGAGAAGATTGGTGCCGACGCTACCGGATTGCCATTTAACTCCATCATCGCTATCTTATTGGAAAACGACCATCCTTCTACCCCATTGGTAAATGCCGGCGCTATCACGGCTTGTAGTATGGTGAAGCCTGTCGGTGATTCCAAACAGAAGTGGGATGCTATCGTAGCCAATATCACGGATTTGTGCGGAAGCGCACCGCAGTTGATCGACGAACTCTATAAATCCGAGTCCGCAACGAACTTCAATAACCGCTCCATCGCTTGGTTGCTAAAAAATTACAATCGCATTTATGACGATCCGGATATGTCTTTGGATCTGTATACCCGTCAATGTTCTTTGGGTATCACGGCTAAGCAACTATCTGTCGCTGCCGCTACGGTCGCAAATTTAGGTCTTAACCCTGTGACAAAGAAACAAGTATTCGATGCAGAGTTATCTCCGAAGATCACTTCCATGATCTCTACCGTAGGTTTTTATGAACACACCGGTGATTGGTTGTACACTTCCGGTATTCCCGCAAAAACTGGCGTAGGCGGTGGTGTCATGGGTGTACTTCCCGGACAATTCGGTATTTCCGCATTCGCTCCTCCTATTGACCAAGCTGGTAACTCTGTAAAGGCACAGCTTGCTATTAAGTATGTAATGAATAAACTCGGATTGAACGTGTTCAACGGGCACCGTGTGACGATCGTTGACTAATAGACTGAATCAGTTTAAACGAGAAATAGTATAGAAAAAGTGTTTCATTACGATGGGCAGTTATACCATCTAAATGAAACACTTTATTTTTTGTATCAATAAAAATCGGATCAATTCTCCGACACGACCCAAGCCGAATCGTATACTTCCGTATTCGGGGTCTTATAATACATATCCTTTTCTTGAGGAATGCTTAATTTATAGGTCTTCCCACCTGTCACCAACTTACGATCACGGAGCCAAGGATTAAAACGTTTCAAGTCCGCATAAGTGATCCCATGCTCTTTAGCGAAAGCCGACAGATTCTGTATATCTTGGCTTACAGCCACGTCTACGGTAGGGATCGGCTTATACAGGTCACGGGCACGAAGCACAAAACCGTACTTCGACGGATTCTCGAAAATTTGCTTGATCGCCATGATTCGATAAATATAACGGGTAGTCTCCTCCACCAGCCAGAGATCAAAGGAGGAATCCGCATCTTGTTTGACCAGCTCACCGGATATACGTCCCATGCCGCCATTATAAGAAGCGGCTACCGCCGCCCAATCTCCATATTTCTTATAGGCGGCCTTCAAATAGCGGCAAGCCGCCCCGGTCGCTTTCTCCACATGGCAACGCTCGTCGACCGTCGGAGTAATTGTCAAACCATACTCCCTTGCCGTGCCCTCCAGTAATTGCCACATCCCGACAGCACGAGCCGGAGAGGATACACGGGGGTCCAAATGGCTTTCTATCACCGCTAGATATTTGAAATCATCGGGAATGCCGTTCGCCTTCAAGATCGGCTCGATCACCGGGAAATAACGGTTCGCCCGCTTGATCAGAAGCATCGTCGTAGAATGGAAATAAGTAAAGCTACTCAATTCACGGTCATAGGCTTCCCGCATATCATAGCGGGTAATATCGATTAGTTTCCCACAAAAAGGAACCGAGGACGGAACATCCGGCGACAGGGTCATGGATGAGACAACCGGACGGCTCTCTATCACTTTTTCCACGTCATTCGAACCCATCGAGATACATGCGGTCAAGCAAACGACGCCTCCACATAAAAAACTAGCTAAATTATTCTTGGATATTCTCATTTTCATCTTGAATTGTTTTAGGTCTAAGAATGTTTATATCGCCTTTTTCCTTGTACTTAATACCATCGGAACCTTCGGCTTCTATCACATAAAAATACACACCCGGCTGAACGTATTTACCACCTTTCTTACCATCCCATCCTTGGGCCGGATCTGTCCAGTAATACATCTGTAGGCCCCAGCGATTAAATATCCATGCCTTAAATTTCACCAACGACTTATAGGCAACCCGGAACTCATCATTAATTCCGGGCGTGGTACCCGGGGAGAATGTGTTCGGTATCATCAGATAAGACTCCGAGATATCAATCTGAACCTCATCTTCCGTGCTGCAAGTAGTGCTTTGGTCGCTTACTTCCAACTTGATGATAAAAGTCCCGGATTGGTTGAACGTATAATCCACTTCCTCACCCGTAAAACGAACAACCGGATTATCTTCTTCCCCTTGCCGATAGATTTTCCAATTAAACAGGGCGGCTGTCGGCGTATTCGCGATAGCCGAGAATTGAACAGTGGCGGGAGCGCAATAACCGCTCTTCGTCGTATTCATATTCGGGGCCTCTTGCTCAATCAGCAACGTGTCTATATGAGCATCTACCGCAGCGGCCTGATATTCATCGATACAAAGCGTAACCTCCTTTCCAAAATGACGAGCGAAATAATCGCCTTTCACACAGATCTCCGTATCACACCAAGGAGCGGGAATGGATTTACCGAACAAATTGCCCTCGATGACCGCCGTCTCTTGTTTAGAGGTATATTCTTTTTTATCCGAATTATATTCCAATGTATTATAAATAACATCAAATTGGCGAGGCAGTTCACGTCTTGTTCCCGTATTCGGCCAATAATAATAAATAGGTTGGATCGTACCTGTCCCAGCCAAGACCAATCCGCTACATGGATCGCTATTATCGGAGACATGCAGGTTGGATATGTTTAAGGTGTACTTGCTGTAATCAACGATCCAGACGTAACGAGATACGGCTCCTTCCTCGACAAAATAGCCATATCCCTCCTCTACATTCCGAATGGTGGAAGTAGTTCCATTTTGGGTGGAAGCGACTTTCTCAGCCTCCAATCGTTTGGTTTTATAACGGTACCATTGATGCGAAGAAGAAGATGAAGTATAACTAATCGTCACATTATCCATTCCATACACCAAGTAGACCTCAAGCCGCTCGGCGGAATCGCCGGAACTCTGCGATGCTTTCATCGGACTACCACTTCCTCCCGTGACCACATATTGGGCATACGAGACAGCCACTACAAACACAAAACTTAGCGATAACAGTATCTTTCTTAATTCCTTCTTTAGCATATATAGTCTAAAAATTACGGTTCCAAAATTAGGGAAATAAAAGGACATACGTAGCATGATAAGCAAAATTCACTATCTTTGTCACAAAATACTCCGAACAGCAAATGAACAAGATTAGTATATACGCATTGACGTTCTTTTTAAGTTTATCGAGCGTAACCGTTTATTCCCAAAAGAATAATAAGCAAGTTATTTTTACTAACGAACAAGGGAGCGATATATTTTATCATACCATCGAACGCGGACAAACCGTATACGCCATAGCGACCATGTATGGCGTAAGCGTAGAGGATATTTATCGGTTGAATCCGGAAAGTAAAGAAGGGATCAAGGCCGGTTCTACGTTAAGAATCCCGCAGAAGGACTCCGCTATCGCACCTTCCGGCAAAGCAGATAACTATACATACCATACGATCCAGCCGAAAGAGACCTTGTACTCTTTATCCATTAAATATTCAGTGCCCGCTACGGATATTATCGCCGCCAATCCGGGTCTCTCCACATCGACCTTTACGATTGGCAAGAATATCCGGATCCCGCCGACACGACTGGAAACCTTGCCTACTACGGAAAAAAAGACCGTACAGAAGGAAATGGAATATACCATACAGAAAAAAGAGACCATGTACCGTATCTGCCGGAAGTTCGATATTTCCAGCGTGGAGCTTTTAAGACTCAACCCCGAGCTGAAAAACGGAGTGAAAGCGGGCATGGTTATCAAGATACCGGTAGCCAGTGAAGAAGTAATCACCCAAAACATAAGACAGCCGGAAGAGCGTGAGGTGAACGCCCTCCTCTCTACTCCTAAAGATATAAAGAAGGTGAACCGTATCCAAGTCGCCTTATTGTTGCCGTTCATGACGAACGAGACAACGCAATCATCCGCGACCTCCCGTTTCGTGGAATATTACGAGGGATTGCTATTGGCGGTCGACAGCTTACGAAATATGGGAACCTCTATCGAGCTATCGGTATATGATACTGGAAACGGTACGAAGAAAGTCAAGGAGATATTGAAAGAAGATGCGTTATCAAACGCTAATTTGATCATTGGCGCCGTACAGAACGACCAAATCGGATTGATCGCTGATTTTGCCCAAAAGCATAATATCAAATACGTGATCCCTTTCACCTCCAAGAATGATGATGTCTTGTCAAACGCGAATGTTTATCAAGTAAACACACCTCATTCCTATTTATACTCCAAGGCGGCACAAGCCGGATGCGATTTATTCTCGGATTACAATATCATACTTGTCAATATAAAGGATAAAGAAGAAAAGCCGGAATTTATCAAAGCCTTCAAGACGGAGATGCAGCAACGCGATATCCCGTTCAAGGAAGTAACTTATAAAGGGGATACTTTCGCCACGGATATAGAGGCAGCCATGGTAAGGGACAAGCGGAATGTGGTATTGCCAACCTCCGCCTCCTTAGATGCGGTGAATAAGATCAAGGCACCGCTCCGTATGCTTTCCGAGTTGAAAGAGGAGGAGAAAGAGCCTTATATGGTCAACCTATTCGGTTATCCGGAATGGCAGACCTATACAAGAGAGTGTCTGGAGGACTTCTACGCATTGAACACCTATATCTATAGTAATTTCTATGCGGACAACTTATCTCCGGAAGTCCATGGTTTTTATTCCGATTATAAAAACTGGTATAGCAAGAATTTAATCAACACATTCCCGAAATATGGAATCCTAGGCTTTGACACGGGTATGTATTTCCTAGGCGCCATCAATAAATATGGCTCGAACTTCGAGAATAATTTAGACAAGATCCATTATAAGAGCATCCAGACCGGATTCGATTTCCATAGAGTGAATAATTGGGGCGGTTTTATCAATACGAACTTGTTTATTGTACATTACAAGAATGATTATACGGTAACCCGCGGTGAGGTAAGATAATTGATATGATGACGAAAAAGATATTTGTAGCGATATTTCTGTGCATGGCAAGCTTATCGATTTGCTATGCGCAGAAAAGTACTTTTAAGCAAGAGCTTGCGGTTGGAGCGTCCTTCGGATTAAATTTCTCTAGCGTAAGTTTTGCCCCAAAAGTCCCTACGAAGATGAAACTTGGGTTTAACGGGGGAGCGACGATACGTTGGAATACGGAACCCAATTTAGGCATACAGGCGGAATTGAACTTTACCCAACATGGATGGGAAGAGAAGTTTGAGGAGAAACCTCAATATAAATATAGCCGTACGGTAAACTATATGGAGCTTCCGTTCTTGACGCACATCCATTTCGGAAGCAAGCGAGTGCGTGTATTCGTCAATCTAGGGCCTAAAATCGGTTATGCGCTGAGCGAAAGTACGGAGTCGAACCTTAATGGCGAGAACCCGAACGCGAACCGTCCGGACGAACAACATACAATGGAAGTCCAAAAGAAGTTCGATTGGGGGCTTTGCGGCGGACCGGGAATCGAGCTCCGCACCGGAATAGGCTCTTTCCTGTTGGAAGGTCGTTATTACTATGCGCTGGGCGATATGTTCAATAGCCGTAAAGGAGACACTTTCTCTAAATCTTCCAGCCAAATAATATCCGCGAAACTAACCTATCTGATTCCCATCTTTAGTAAATAAAGGGGATGGACTCGTGATATCGTAACAATCAATTGAAGATCTGTGCCGCAAGTAATCCCACTCACGGGATAAGAACGGTGGATAATATAGCCAAGCTCCGGACGATCTGATCTTTTCACGGATGTGAAGAGATCTTTTCACGCTCGTGATACGATCGTTTCACCCTTGTGAAAAGATCATTTCACATCCGTGAAAAGATCTTTGGATACAGGCGTACAAGCTACTTCCGATAATACCTTTATCCAACAGGAAGGTTCTACAGTAATAAATCATGAACTATAATAAGAAAATTGAATACGGTTAACGATAATTAGCATG
>ERZ791875.948-NODE-948-length-23265-cov-2.896639_pt1 | contig 23265 bp, 10 predicted proteins | sample MGYA00510278_ERZ791875 | MGnify/ENA primary metagenome ERZ791875 (study PRJEB30046, sample SAMN00792078) | human gut metagenome | study: EMG produced TPA metagenomics assembly of the A metagenome-wide association study of gut microbiota in type 2...
CCGCCCCTACGATATTTAATTGTGTCTTTATTAAAAAAGCTCCACCCCGGAAGTTCCGGAAGGTGGAGCTTTTGCTTATATCATTATTACAATCTAACTCTTATCAATTGAATTTCTCAACTGTATAAGTGAAGATCAGGGTTGAACCGGCAGGAACCGGAACATTCCCATAATATCCGTAAGCCAAATAAGCGGGGATAATAGCCTCTACCCGTTCACCGACAGTATTTTCTAACCAAATAGCCCCCAATCCTGGTATCACTTCTGCCGGAGTAAAGTCCATTGACATTTCTTTTTGGAAATTGGTTCCGTTAATCAAGTCACCTTTCAAAAGCGTTGTAATCTTTGTCTGTCTCGTCGGCTTCTCCGTTTCCGTTCCTTCCTTACTCAACACACGATACAATGCGGTATCGCCACCTAAAACGACCTGTTTGTAAAGCAATTCCCCGTCCTCACCCTTAAGGGCTTTCTTCTCGCGGATATAATCGCGGTTCTTTTCGAAATAGGCGATCTGCTCGGCAGAAAAGTTGTTGTCATCATCTCCACAGGCTGTAAACCCAATCAGCAATACCATCATCAAACAGGCTGCCGCATAAATAGTTCTCTTCATTTGTTCTTCAGTCTTTTATTGTTTTGAAGGCACAAAGATAACATTCAGAGCAATACGGCGCAAATGGGAAAGATCAGTTTACGACAAAGCTATAGCTCCCTGAACCGATCTTTCCGGCATACAGGAACGGTTCGCCTTTGACGCGGGAAACCTTTACAGGAGTCCCATTCTTCGTTACAGCGTACTTACCGGAGGGAAGCGGCAGATAAACTTCAGCGGACATATTGGCCGGGATCGTCACTTTCAGCGTATAAGAGCCGGCCTTGTTTTCAACAGACATCCGAACGCCACCCCGGATCGTCGGGATCGTAGCTTCAGCCCAGTCCAAAGAGGCAAGCTGCGGTTTGATACGGATCGTACCGAAACCCGGCGTCAGCGGTTCGACACCCATCAGACGGCGCGGGATGATATTGGCCGGGGCAGCACCCCAGACATGGTTCCAGTCCTGGTTCGGTTTATATTTGTTATCCCAGGCTTCGAGCGATATGGTCGAGCCGACACGGATCATATTATACCAACTCCGGTCGTCCGTTTTCGTCAGCATATGCAAGGCATATTCGGCATCGTTCGCTTCATAGAGGGCATCCATCAGGAATTGCGAGCCATACCACGGGTTTGGAGAAAGCGGGTAATCCCTTCTTTCTTCCCTGCCGGAACCAGGTCGAACGTCAGCGGAAACATATTGCCATGCAGGGACGCATGTTCGGTATCGGCAGCCAGCCCATCGATGAAATACCCTTTACGGGCGTTGAAGAAAGAACGGGTGTACAACTTTCTGAAAGCCTCCGATTCGGAAGTAAAGAAAGCAGCTTCCTCCGTCTTGTCGAGCACGCCGGCAATACGCCCCATCAGTTTCAGGGCTTCATAATGCCAGGCATTCGTCACAGCGTTATAGTCGGTAAAGACAAATCCGTCGGATTCTCCCCCCTCCTGTTTTCCTAAACCGAGGATACCGGTATGAGGCCAATCGACGATATCCCGTATCTTATCTTTAAAACGAATGGATTTTAGAAAAGCATCCGTCTGCAAGCCGGTTGTCGTACTGATCAAACCGTTTTTCTCACGAAGCTGCAACAAGGTACGGGCTTTCAAAATATCATAGCTTGCCTCCAACGAGCGGCTGTCACCCGTGTACAGATAATCATACCAGGCAATCGACACAGCCTGCAAGATCCACTCGGTAGGCCAGGTAGGATATTGCAACAAGTATTCATGCGAACGCCGTGCTATCGCATATTCGCGATCCACGCCATAATGGCAAAGCTGATTGATCAAGGCATCCGCCTCATACGGGATTCGTTCACGATCCCCATCCACATAAATACCAGTAAAAGAGGTTGCACGGACTGAATATTTACACAGATCCCAAATCTGGTTCAGCGTATCATTGGAACAACGGAAAGAGGAAGCCGTCTCGTCAAAAGGATAGTGCACCGTTTCGCGGACAACGGCAGCAGGTGGTAAAGCACCCTCATATCCTTCAATCTCACAATAGCGGAAAGGCATGACCTCGCCGACATACTCCGGCATCAGCACAGCCGCCGGACCGGTATTCCGTCTGTCTTTATCGATCTTGATACGGTAGGTATTGGTCCCCTTCATCAAAGCCAACGGATAGCGATGGTAACGGATCGTTGACTTTCCCGGATCGCGCAGGATACGTCCGTTTTCCAGGCACTCTCCCAGGTGTACGATCACCGTACCGCATCTCCCGTCCGACGTAAGCGTCAGCACTAACTGTCCGAAAGCATCCTTACCGAAGTCGATCAGTCGCGTACCGGGACTAAGTTCTTTCACTCCGGCCGGATATTCCATTGTTTTCACCTGCGGATAGTAAGTCGTTTCATATTCGGACAGGCGGTCGGCCGTACGGAATGCTTTCACCTCAGACCAGTCGCTCTCGCCTTCGGTATTCGTCGTCGTCTTCACCCGCCAGAAGTAGGCAGTGCCGGGTTTCAATGCCTCACCGGCATAACGGACAGCCACCGAACGGTCACTTCCGACCTCCCCGCTATCCCATACATTGCCTTTTCCGGCGGCGGCATCAGCCGGGTTATCAGCCACGATCAACCGGTAGGCCGTCTGGCACGTCCCCTCGGTTTCACCGGGTACGATCCATGAAAAGGCGGGATGCGCCGATCGGATAGCGGCATATTGCAGGGGTTCTATCGCAACATCGAGTTTCCAGACCGGCAGGTTCGACGCATAGCCGTTCTGCCAGGTCCGTTCAGTATGTTCAATCAGATCAGTCATTAGCCCGGAAGGCTTCCTGTCAGCAGCCTGCAGGCAAAACGCAGAAAGGGCGCAAGAGGCAAACAGGGTGAATCGGTTCAGTAATTTACTCATGGTATTCTTCTTTTTGTGATTTGAGGACAAAGGTAAAATGAGTGAAAGAATTGTCTATTCTTATATCTGACATTTTTCTTTTTAAATATGGGAAAGAAGAGCATGTTACACAAAAGCATTATATTCCCTATGCGCCAAGTTAATTTTTTTCTGTTACATAAACATTTAAATTCTTTCTTTTGTCCATCTCGTAAAACATTCCGTTCTTTGCAGGCAGCAAACTATTAAAACTAATATACATGAAACTAAACAAACTCATTCTTCCGGTAGCCTGCATACTGTTTGCCGGAAATGTCTGTATGGCACAAATCATGCCTTGGGAAAACCGGACGGAGACGGACAATGATCCGTTTGCCAAAAGCGAAACAGCCAAAACGCAAGGCAAGCTGCACCTCGAAGATGTCGTAGCCGGACGGTTGGTGCAGACCAGAGGAATCGGCGCCATGAACTGGATGAAAGACGGCGAACGCTACAGCCGGATGGAACCGAACACTGAGACAGGCGGCGTGGACATCGTTGCCTACCGTGCCAAAGACAACCGCCGCGAAGTCATCATCCCCTCTTCCATGTTTATCAACAAAGAAACAGGAAAACCGATCGCCATCCGCAGCATCTCCTGGAGTGCCGACAATGAGAAGGTTCTGATATATACCAATACCCAGCGGGTATGGCGCTACGACACACGAGGCGACTACTGGGTGCTGAGTTTGAAAGACGGTTCCCTCCGCAGGTTGGGTAAAGGGCTTCCCGAATCGTCTATGATGTTCGCCAAGTTCTCTCCCGACGGAACGCGTGTGGCCTATGTTTCACGCAACAATCTATATGTGGAAGATATCGCCTCCGGCCAGGTCACACAGTTGACGCACGACGGAAGCGATACGATCGTGAACGGGACATTCGACTGGGTGTATGAAGAAGAGTTTGCCTGCCGCGACGGTTTCCGCTGGAGTCCGGACGGACAATACATCGCCTATTGGCAGAGCGATACGAAAGGAACGGGTGTGTTCGACATCATCAACAATGTGGATTCCATCTATCCGACCATCCTGCATTTTCCTTACCCGAAGGCAGGAAGCACGAACTCGGCTGTCAAAGTCGGCTATCTGCCGGTGGCCGGCGGAGCGACTACCTGGGTGGAGATTCCCGGTGACCCGCGTAATAACTATATCCCGCGTATGGAATTTATCCCCGGAAGCAACGAACTGTTTATCCAGCAGTTGAACCGCCCGCAGAATACGAATAAGGTCTGGATTGCCCGCATCGGCAGTGCCACGCCCGAAAATATATTCACCGACACGGATGCCGCCTGGTTAGACACGAACGACAATATCCAGTGGTTGAAAGACAACACCTGGTTCACCTGGGAAAGCGAACGGGACGGCTGGCGCCATCTCTACCGCATCAGCCGCGACGGGAAAGAGATTCTGCCCATTACGAAAGGCGATTTCGATTACATCTCGCCGGTCGGGACAGACCTTCAAAAAGGGTTGGTCTACTTCATTGCTTCTCCGGATAACTTCACACAGCGTTATCTGTACAGCGCTAACCTGTTCGGCAAAGGCGATGTGAAACGCCTCAGCCCGGCAGACCAACCGGGACAGCACCGCTATAATATGTCGCCCACCGGGAAATGGGCCGTCCACACCTACAGCAATGCGGCTACCCCTTCGGTGATCGATATGGTTTCTTTCCCCAAACACCAGTCCGTACGGGTCATTGAGGACAACGCCAAGGCACGCGAACAATATGCAGCCCTCGGCCTGAATCCGAAAGAGTTTGTCAAAGTGACATCGGGCGACCTCACGCTGGATGCCTGGATGATCAAGCCTGTCAATTTCGACGCGACAAAGAAATATCCCGTTATCATAGAGGTCTATGGCGAACCGGCAAGCTCAACGGTACAGGATGTATGGGGAGGCGGCGACCTGTGGAACCAGTATATCGCCAACCTCGGGTACATCGTGGTCAGTATCGACAACCGGGGAGCCAATACGCCGCGCGGACGCGAATGGCGCAAGTGCATCTATGGCGAAGTCGGCACGTTTGCTTCCGAAGACCAGGCACGCGGCATCCAGGATATGGCACGCCGTTATCCGTTTATCGATACCGCCCGCATCGGCATCACCGGATGGAGCGGCGGAGGAAGCCAGACGCTGAACTCCATGTTCCGTTATCCGGAGGTGTTCCACACAGGTATCGCCATCGCTTTCGTCGCCGACCAGCGCACCTACGATACAATCTACCAGGAACGTTATATGAATACGCCGCAGAACAACCCGGACGGCTACCGTAAAGGTTCGCCGATCACATACGCATCCGGTCTGAAGGGTAATCTGCTGCTGATACACGGCACAGGAGACGACAACGTTCATTACCAGAACTGCGAAATGCTGGTGAACGAGTTGGTGAAACACGGCAAGATGTTCAGCCAGGTCAGCTACCCGATGCGTAGCCACGGCATCTACGAACGTCCGGGGACAACGCTCCACCTGCGCATGACAATGGCTAAATACTGGCTCGATCACCTGCCGGTCGGCGGCAAATAACAAACAAGCAGATATACAGTAATAGTTCGACATGAAACAATTAGTGGAATATTTCCTGATCTTTATCGGGATATTTGCTTTCTATTCTCCGACCCAGGCCCAGTTGATCGAAAAGGCTGAAAAGCTGATCCAGACAGCCATCAACGAGCCTCACCCCGATTCTCTTCCGACAGTCTCGGCTGACACGCTGACTGTCGAAGAGCGTCACCGCCAGGATTCGATCCGTATCCAGGAGATGACGCTACAACTACAGGAAATGAGGCTGAACGAGATTGTTCTGCGCACGGAATTAGATGACGCACACAACCGGAATCTGGCAACCGATTCACTGAAACGCGTAGAGCAACGTCGCAGTATAGACTCGCTCCGTGCCCTCACGCCCGGCGTGCCGGTCCTCGTGGATGGCGATACGCTTTTCACCCTGTATGCCAAGCGGGGCGGACATTCAGCCCTCGACCGTGCAGCGAGTGTCAACGACATCATCCTGAAGATCGGGAAAGACCGCAAGCTGCACAAAGATTCGGTCTATACGTTCGACAGCGAATATTACGTCGACATCATGTATGGCGACAAAGTGATCGCCAGCATTACCGACCAGGATGCGCTTTGGCAGAACACGACACGCCAGGAACTGGCACAGCAATATGTGCCCGTCATTGCCGAAAAAATCAAGGAGCTGAAAGAGGAAAACAGCTTATTGCAGATTGCCAAGCGGGCGGCACTATTCGTGTTGGTCCTGGCAATCCAATACCTGCTGTTCCGCGTGACCAACTACCTTTTCCGGAAGCTGCGCCGGCAGATCATACGGCTCAAGCAACAACGGCTGAAATCGATTGTCATCCGGGATTATGAATTTCTGAATACACACCGGCAAGGGCGTATCCTGATATTCTTCAGCAATGTATGCCGGTATATCGTCCTGCTGATACAGTTGATGTTCAGTGTCCCGATGCTGTTCGCCATCTTCCCTCAGACAGAGAAACTGGCGCTCCGGATATTCATCTATATCATGGAACCGGTCAAGATGGTTTTCAAGTCGATCATAGAGTACATCCCGAACCTGTTCATCATCCTGGTAATCTGGTACTGTATCAAGTATATCATAAAGGGAATGCAATACATCGCCAACGAGATCGAGAACGAAAAGCTAAAGATCACCGGCTTCTACCCGGACTGGGCGCAGCCGACGTTCAATATCATCCGCTTTTTGCTCTACGCCTTTATGATCGCAATGGTCTATCCTTATCTGCCGGGATCCAAATCCGGTGTGTTCCAGGGGATATCGGTATTTGTAGGTTTGATTATCTCACTCGGTTCCAGTACGGTGATCGGAAATATCATTGCCGGACTTGTCATCACCTATATGCGCCCCTTCAAGCTGGGTGACCGTATCAAGCTGAACGAGACAACCGGTAACGTAATCGAAAAGACACCTTTTGTCACCCGCTTGCGTACTCCCAAGAATGAGGTGGTAACGATACCGAATGCCTTTATCATGTCGTCCCATACGGTTAACTACAGCGCTTCGGCACGCCAGTTCGGACTTATCATCCACACAACGGTAACAATCGGTTATGACGCACCCTGGCGGCAGGTCCACCAGTTGCTGATAAATGCAGCCCGTTCCACCCCTGGCGTTCTGGCTCATCCGAAACCATTCGTGTTGGAGACTGAACTACAGGATTATTATCCTTGCTATCAGATCAACGCCTACATCAAAGATGCCGACCGACTGGCACAGATCACCTCCGATCTGCACCAGAATATCCAAGACACCTTCAACGAAGCCGGTGTCGAAATCATGTCACCGCACTATTTTGCCGGACGCGACGGAAGTGCCACGACAATCCCGGAAGACTATCTGAAAAATAAATAAAAGGAGCTTTTCCCCGAAATAGTTAAAAAGACCCTCTGCAAAAACAAAATGCAGGGGGTCTTTTGTTATATCCCCAAAAGTCACTAAATCATCAAATAAAAAGCAGAATAATGAAAAAGTATTTTATCGCAGTAGCAGCACTGGCATTTTTGGCTGCATGTAGCGGGAAAGCAGCAAAAGACGCTCCCGTATTAGTAGAAGAAGAAAGTCTTGCCGTAGCCGAAGCAGCTCCAGACGCTCCTTCTCTTCCGGAATTACCGGTTGTAAAGGCAAAGCCTGCAAAGCCGATCAATATGCGTGACTCCCTGAAAACGGATCCGAAAAAGGGTGCAGTCGTACAGAAAAAATATAAAGGCACGGTTCCGGCTGCCGATGGTCCCGGTATTGTTTATGATCTGACTCTGTATTATCAGCAAGATAGCGATGATGGTGTTTACGAACTGGATGCCACTTATCTGGAAGCGGAGAACAACAAGGATCAGACATTTACTTCCACCGGCAAACGCAAAGTGAAGAAAGGCACTCCGGCCGATGCAAGCGCAGTTGTATATGAACTGATCCCAAGCGACGGCAGCATGGTCTTCTATTTCCAGGCAGAAGGCGACAGTCTGACAATGTTGAACCAGGATTTGCAGAAGGCTGCTTCCGATCTCAATTATACGCTGACACTCGTACAATAGACAAAACATCTTCGCTACACATCTTTATATAAAAAAACAGAGGCTTCTCCCGTTCCTATGGGATAGCCTCTGTTTTTTATATGGATTCCGTCTCTGTTTATTTAATACCTAATTTAGCCTTGATAGCTTTAGGAAGTGCATCTTTGTGAACAACGATGTTCATGGTTTTGTAACGGACAAAAGCCTTGGATGCATACCAGGTTCCTTTATATTTGTTATCCGTACCCCAAGAGTTCTTCACCATATAGTAGTCATTACCTTCCTGATCTTTCGCAATACCATAGATCTGCATACCATGGTCGTCTGTCGTTTCGTAGTTATCATAAGCCAACTGACGTTCTGCCTGCGTACACCATTTCTGTGGTTGGGGCTTCGTATTCAGTTTCTTTTCTTCAGGTTTCATCTTCAACCAATGAGCCATGTCAGAGCCACTCAGTTCCTGGATCTTTTCACCATCAGGCATAACAGCTACACCATCGCGAGTAAAGCCGGCTTCGCTCACATCAGCTCCCCAAGCAATCGTATAACCGGTATTAACGGCATTGTCAAATACTTCCATCAGTTCGTCGATTGGCAAATTGTAAGACATACCATGACGCCAGTTATCCTGGACTTCGATCGGGAACTCCGTATAGAACGGACGATGCGTATAAGACGTCAAAGACACATAGTCAGAAGGATTCAGACCTGTAGATTCATAGAATGACTTCGGAGTATATTCCTTTCCTTTATAAGTGAACTTTTCGGGAGCTTTGCCCAAATATATTTCATGAACGGCAGCAACCGCCTTTTTCCACAACATAGCGTTATTGTCGTCCGACTGCAATTTACGCAGTCTGCCTTTGGCAACAGCTGCCACCATTGCATCCGTAAGAGCGGAAAGTTCGGTATGATTGCTCAATGTATCGCCATACATCACGCCCGGACGCATCTCTGCTTCCGGAACCAGTCCGAATGTTTTCATGCCATACATGACATCATAGAAAGAACCTCCCTGTGAGAAAGATACATCTCCATGAGTACGAACTGCTGCATCTGCACGATCCAGATAAGTATTGTAAACTATATACATTTCGGATAGATCATATTCACCCTTTCCCATACGAAGCAATTCCGATTCCAGGAATGCCATCGTTGAATAACACCAGCAGGTTCCGGCACGATTCTGATTTTTAACCGAGGTTATCGGGTTTTCCTTTACCGTCGTAAACACAAAGCCTTCTTCATTGTCTTTCTTCTCCGAATCCTGTGCATGAATGGTTGCAGACATCGTCATGGCGAACAGCATACCAACTGCAAAAATTGTCTTTTTCATGTAAATCTGTTTATATTATGTTATAAGATTAATTCTGATGGGCAAAGATACTATTTTAATTGACAACGGACAATGAACAATTGACAATTAAATTCATATCTTTGTAACCCTTAATAATTAGTAATTAAAAAGACATGAAAATAACGATTATCGGCGCCGGAAACATTGGGGGCGCTATTGCACGGGGACTGGCAAAAGGGAATATGTTCAAAGCATCCGACATCACTTGTACGGCACAGTCAGAAGCTACTTTGGAAAAAATGAAAAAGGCTGATCCCGACTTTGTCCTGTCGCTGGACAATGTGGAAGCGGTTAAAGAAGCCGACATTATCGTTATCGCCGTTAAGCCGTGGCGCGTCGAAGAGATTGTCGACCAGATCAAAGGCGTGCTCAATTACGACAAGCAGATAATCATTTCTGTTGCCGCCGGTATCACGTTCGACCTCTTGAACACCTATCTGACCAAAAACACCGGTTTCGACGATTGCCTGGCCACTCCGACGATTTTCCGTATCATGCCGAATACAGCCATCGAAGTACTCAGCAGCATGACATTCGTCGCTGCCCGTAATGCCTCCAAAGAACAGACAGACCTGATCATCGATATCTTTAATGAATTGGGAAATGCAATGCTGGTGGAAGAACGCCTGATGTCAGCCGGAACAGCTCTGGCTTCCAGCGGTATCGCCTTTGCCCTGCGCTATATCCGCGCCGCAATCGAAGGCGGTGTCGAATTGGGTTTCTACCCGAAGCAGGCACAGGAAATCGTAGTCCATACCGTGAAAGGCGCAGTCGACCTGTTGTTAGAAAACAAAAGCAACCCGGAAATGGAAATCGACAAGGTCACGACACCGGGCGGTATCACGATCAAAGGTTTGAACGAAATGGAACTTTCCGGTTTCACCTCCTCGGTTATACGAGGGTTGAAGGCGAGCAAATAAACAAGAAAAGGGGAGGGCCTTCACAGGCTTCCCCTTTCCAATATAAATGCATAAATAAAAAACAGATTCTATTCTGTGACCGGCTGCAACGAAAGCTGGAATGGTGATTCCTCTGTCCCGCTATTTCCACCATTGCTGAACTGGAATGTTTCAGCCGCCCTATAAATACCGCTTGTTTGCAAGCTGTAATATTGAAAATAGACCGAAGCCGACTCATCTTTCTTCCCGCGAATCTCAAACAGATAGACCTTTTTCCCATTCACATCCTTCAGCGTACCGACTCCACGACATTCCGCCCCGACAAAAGCCGCCAGCATATCCTTGTCACGATAATCGAACGGCACGGATTCAGGCAAAGCCACAACAGCCGTCATCACTGCCGGATACTTGCCGGATTCTTCAAACGGAGGAACCGCAGGTTTCGTCACTTTCCCGTACGTTCCGTTTTGCTCAAACTCCAACAAGTTCTGGCAAACATACGTTTTCTTATTTTTCGCACTGTAATACTTCAACGTCACCTTCTGGGCTTCAGCCGAATTACCCCGTATATAAAGGAAAAACAGCTTGACCCCGTTGTTCTCTTTTACAGTCGCAATGCCCCGGCATTCATCTCCGACAAAGGCAGATATCTCATCGTTCGCATCTGCATACGTTTCAAGAAACTCCGACAAACGGATAATTGCGGTCATACTGAATTGGTAGATTCCGCTCCCCGGAGTATTCCATGTCGGAGCCGGCTCATTCTCCACCAGATCCAGCTTCCACTCGGGTTCCGGGACCGTCACAGGTCCCGGCTCATCCGATTTGCAGCTCCACACCATGGTGGAGACTGCAAAAAGAATCATATAGTTAATTACACTTTTCATATCGATTCGATTCATTCTTCTTATTATTTTCTTCTGACTTTATAAACATTTTTCTGTCCGTTCACAACCACTACAGCCATATAGACCGTACGTGCCAATTCTTCATTACAAACCCAGCGATGATGCAAATAACCACCTGCCACACAGGTTTCCGCATGGCGGTACATCATCTGCCCGGCTAAGGTGTAGAGATAGATTTCCACCTTATCGCCCGGTGCCGTATTCATAACGAAATTCAGTTCACGTTCAAACGGATTCGGATAAACCGATATCTGCAGATCGTTCATGAAATCGAGTATCACAGGTTGTTCGATGCTACCCTGTACATTATGGGCACGATAGTCGAACACCGGAGATGTCTGGGCTATGATTTCGCCATTCCGTTCAAGGGCGAAAGATACCGTTTCGTTTCCAGTACCACCAACCGTTATGAAATATAGAGGCGTTCCGTTTTCAGGATTCTCGGTCAGCGTAGCGGCTCCGCGCAACTCGCCTTTGGAATATGCCAACAGCTTGTCTCCGGTATGGACTGGCAAGTTCTCAGCAATGGTAGCCACCACCGACATATTGGCTTCATAACGGTTATCCGGGTAAACCGGTTCTTCCGTCATCGAAGCAGAACGAGTCTGGCTATCACTCCGCAACCCGCCACCGGCGGACATATCCGGATAGACCAGCTTGCCGGCAACCGCACTGGACAACATATACCCTTTGCCCGGCTCCAGATAATTCAAGCTACCTAACCAACCGGTAACCGAACCATACATAGAGAATGCATTCTGCGATTTGATAATATCTCCATCTTTGGCTTCATAACCATTCAAAGCTTCCACAATCGGCAAGTTGACAGTAGGCAAATAGCTGATATAGTTCCACCCTTTGGCGATGTCAAGCGTCAGGCTGTCTTTATCGTGGATAGCGACACCCGACACACTCAACTTCTGATTCACAGGCGACTGTAACAGGAACATATGCTGGTTATCCAACTTGACAGGATCGCCCACCCAATCCTTAGCCACAGGATCATAAGCGGAGAATGTTGCAGTCGTCTCATCCTTGACCAGTTCGTCTCCTTCGAAGTTTAACTTTTTGAACAGGCCTTCCGGATCGGAAAGCAGTTCGCTTGCCACATTGAAGGAGATCCAGTTCCAGCCCTCTTTCAGACCGATATTCTGGATTACGCGTTCTTCCGCATCAAAGACAATCGGACTCATGGCGGAGCCTTTCACGTCATCGCTCTTGAAAGAGATCGTTTCCGACGAATACGCATCGTACACCAATCCGGTGCTGGCATCCCATACCCGGAAATCCAATTTATCACCGGTCATCGAATTGCCGTAAACCGTCATGAAGACATACCACATATCATTCGTCTTCAAATACTGGTTGTTAGCAACCCCCACACAACGTCCGTCACTGTCGAACGCAGCGATCATATCTTCGGCGTCCGTCGAGAAAAGCCTGTTCACCCGCAGCTTGCCATAGATATTCATGTTGTACTTGAAGTCGGCCGGATCGACCGTCCAGTCCGGTTGTTCGTCGAACACCTTCAGCGTGACAGGCAATGCTTCGGACACATTATTATCCCCCTTCACATAGACCACTTCGTCGTAACGTCCGACATTCGTACCTTCGTCTACCGTGAAGTTGATCGTCTGTGTTCCTAACGGATCGATCGTGCCATACATCGGTTCGGCAGACAGCCATGCCGGCAATCCCTCGATCGTGAAGTTCTTCTCCGTACCGCCCTGGTTTTCCACATCGACAGTGAAACTCATCTGGGCATACAGCTTCTTCTCTTTCGTCACGGATGCTTTGCTCCACTTCAACTGGTTACGGTTGATGTAGGCACTCCAGGTCACCGGACTTTGCATCAGGTTACCGTTCAGGTCGCTCACCTCTTTCACCGTAAAGTTGACGATTGTCTTTTCGAGCGCTTCAGGCGTATCCATCAGGTTGATGACCAAAGCATCTTTATTCACGACAAAGGTGAACGGAATATCTACTTCCGGCCCTTTGGCGCGTACAGGCGCTTTTTCGGTGGAGACAAACTTGCTTCCGTCTGCGACAAGCGTAGAATCGGTCACCACATCTTCGCCACTGAATACCATCTCTTTGACGTTTGCACTGTTCGTGATATACTTGCTGAAAGGCAGATAAGCCATCAAGCCCATTTCCGTGCCCTTCGGACACACATTATAATTATTTCCGATGTAAGTGGAAGGCAACGCCATATTCCAGAGTTGCAGTTCGTCGACCTGCCCCTTCAGATACATATCCGTATGATCCACCATCTGGGCAGCCTCTGTCCAGCGGCGTGCACCCAGGTTCAGTTCCGTAGCCGAGAAACCGCCCAGCTTGCCGGCGTCGAAATAGGTATTCAACACCCCGTCCATAAAGATCTGGGCATTACCGGCGTTCCGGTTCACGGAGACGGCAAAGTGATGCCAGTTGCCGTCGGCCCAATGGCCTGCCACTTCCTCTTCATGGTCATTATTGCGGAAGACAAGCTTGCCTCCGACGAATCCGACAAACACTTTATTATAGCTGGTGTTATTCTCCTCACCTAATCCTTTGCCATTCGATACCAAAGCGGCATCCTTCTGTCCGGTAAACGCCTTGAACCAAAATTCGAGCGTATAATCCTGCTCATCCGTCAGCGGGATGCGGGAAGAGTTGACCGTCAGGATCGTATCGCCTTTGAAAGCGACCGAGAGTCCGTCGAGCGTACTCCATTCGGCGCCATAAATCCAGGCTGTAGCTCCCTGAGCCTTATCGGTCACCTTGTCGCCCTTGCCTTCTGTCATCGGATAATAGGCCAGCATACCTAATTCCTTTCCGGTGTAGATCGTCAGTTTGTTAGCAACAAGACTGCTCGGGCTTACCACCTTGTTCCAGACGCGCGCCTCGTGCATCTTGCCGGCAAAGAAGTTGCCGCCCTTCATATCACGTCCGAAGAGCATCGGTCCGGAGCCGGTATAAGAATCCGTCTGCACGCCGGCGATCACCTCGATACCGCCGAAGTAAGCCGAAAGCTGCCGGTTGGAAGCCTTATAGCTCATAGCCACATGCGCCCAGTCGGTCGTCTTGAAGTCCTGCGGTCTGGAGGTATATTCTTTGTCACCGATCCGTACCTTCACCGACTTGTCGGCACCGATCGAAAGAACCAGCGAATTGGTCGAAGTGCCGTGACTGAACAGCGTCATCTCCTGTCCGAGCGCAGCCGGCAACACCCACATTTCGACCGTCAGGTCTTTGTTTGTCAGGTTGCGTTCCGCCTGGGTAGCCAGATAAGCGGAATCGCCGTTGAACGTCAGCGAAGTGCTGTGGTCCCCCTGCGAACCGTTGCGGATCGCCGTCACCTGGAAATTCTTCACATCCGTCATATACCCTTCGGCAATCTCCTCGTTGAAATTCAAGCGAATCTCGTCTTCGATGCCCAGCACGCCGTCGGCAGGCTGGATATTACCAAACACAACCGGCCGTTTGGTGTCTTTCACACCGGAGATGATCGGAGATGACTTCGTAACGAACTCATTGCCCACCTTGCTGAAGGTGACGGCACGGATGTCGTACTTCTGGTCTTCGGCGCCGTAGAAACGGGTCGAGATCGTCGCCCCCTCGATCATCGCTTTCTCACCCGAAGCCGCTTTGTAAGGGACGGAGTCGTTAAAGAAGCTGCAAATATTCGTCCAGTCCTTATCGGAACCGGAAGAGGGCTTATACTGTACCTCGATATGGTCGAAGCCCGTAAAGTTCACATCGAACCCGTCTATCGTCAACGGCATATAATATTTACCGGATGTCGAATCGAGCGCAGACTGCGTATTCAGTGTCCATTTATCCGTCGGGACTTTGATATTGATATCGCTGGACGACGGGATGAAGTGAGCGGAGATGTAGACTGTGTCGGCAATATCCGGTTGGTTGTCCGTCGGATCCCACTGGCATTGCGATCTCAGCACCAGAGCCAGGTTTTCATAATCGTATTCCGTACCGCGGCGAACCTCCAACACCTTGTTCATGACCTCCCCGTAAGGAACTTCTATACCGCGTCCTTCACCCAACGGAACCCCGTCGATCGAGAATTTCGCTCCCTTTTGGTTGGCGGCATCCACGATAGCAATCGTAAAGATAGCCGTCGCGCCGGACACCTGCGAATCGTTCATCAGTTTCAGATTATAGACAGCCGCCTGGTCGGACGGGACATTCGTCACGACCGGTTTATCCACTTCCAGGCTCGGACGTTCGATCTGCAAGGTCGCTTCATTCAGCAACTTCTGAGTGCCATCCTGGTATTGCGTATATTCAGCCGGTTCATAAGGGCAGGCAGTCGCACCACCACGCGTTTTGAATATAAAGTTACCATACTGTACGCACTCTTTCAGTTTCCCGGGATTAAGTTCACCTTCATCATTGAAGTCTTTCAACTCCCCATACATATCATCCCATTTCTGTTTAAAGGTCGTATCGACAGCAGCGCCACGAAGCACATCCACGCTGATATAATCGAAATCGCCTTCATCTGCCAGGACGAAACCGGCCGAAGCGGTCTCTCCTTCCGTTGAGTTCTGTTCGTCAGCACCGACACCGCCAAACTGCTGGTCGATCGTTGTAACCAACCCTGCTCCGCCCAGAGTAAAACCAAACTCGGCAGCAACTCCGGCAGTAGCCGTAAATTCAAACGAATAGCCGTCTTCCTTAGCCATTTCAAAAGACTCGGAATATTCCACCGGAGCCGCAGCATGAAACGAACGGTTGCGGTCAACTAAATCCTGCTTCTCGATAGCGGCCAGTTTCTCATCTTCATTCTGCTTCAGGACACGCACCCACTCCTTGATCGCATTATTGTACATGGAGACGGAGTCAGGCGTGCCATCCTTCACTGTTGTCTGCTTACCCAAAAGCTTCGTAAGGAAGTTATCGACCTGTTCTTCTTCCGGCACGCCCGTTGAAGGTATGATGGCCTCATAGCTTTCCGGAGAGCCGAATGTTTCATCCTCTTTCGATACTTTGGAAAGATAGATTACGCGTTTCTGTGCATTAGCCATCGACTGCGCCTCGGCTTTTGTAATCGAACCCGGTGCATACAGCAGATTGTTACGAAGTGTCTCCAGGTTCGGTATCAGAATATTCTCGATATGCATTTTCGCATAAGAGAACAGCGTCGATCCGGAGATGGACACGTTCAGGTTCGAACCCTTACATATATAATAGGTTTTGCCATCCTTCACGGCCGTAGCATAAACCTCTTTACTTGTTCCTCCTTTTCCTTTGTAAGTCGCTTCATCCAGCAATTCGATCTCGTTCACGGCTCCATAATAGATATTATTGGAGAAACCGATGAACACATCCGCAGCAGAACCGACGTTCAGCGGATCGTCACTGGTCTGGTAGCGTGAGTTTGTCGTCACCGTCATCGTTCGTGCATCCGGATGATTGGTTGTTTCCTCATGATTGATGCTTGCCTGGATGTTGTTTTCTATATCTGTTTCGGTCAGGACCATCGCCCCGATACCGATACCCGTAGCCGTCTTGACACCCAGCTTCGCCATTTCACCTTCCGTACCCACGTTGGTAAACCCACTCGTATTCATCGTATAATAGGAATAGCTCTGTCCGCTCTCCCACCAACTGTAGCTGGCGCTTCCGGGAGGGTCGCGCAGGATGTTCAGAAGCGTGATAGGGCCGGCCGTCACAAAGTCCAGGCCGTCCGTCTGCGGATCGGCGCCAAGAAGGAAGCCTTGCAATTGCGTAGCTGTGTACTTCTTTCCATCAATAGTTACGGATATATCCAAGTGACCATATTCATTGCTTGCAAAAAGTGGTTTATCCATGGTAATCCCCACATAAAGCCTGCCCTCGTCATCCAGCTTGGCTGTCTGCGGTTTGGCATTCTGGTTGAATGTATTCGTAATCGACACATCTCCGCTTTGCGTCGGGACACGGTCGACCTTTGCATCTGCTCCCGTCTGTTTGTTATAGACATAATCTTCCGTCGCCTCGATATGAAAGCCCCATGTTCCGACCGAGAATACGGGCAGACCATTTCCATTACCATCCTTAAAGAGATACCCGCTCGCCTTGTCATACAAGACAAGCGTATCCGGTTTTGCCAGCCCCTTCAGATCCGGGATGGTCACGAACGGCAAACCGAAATAGTCCACCTTCGCCCCTCTCTCGTTCCCTTGCTTGTAGGAAATAGAAGGATCGACACGCTTGATGAACTTCTCCATCCGGTTGTAGACCAGCGTCTGCTTCGCCTTTTCCTTGCCGTTTTCATCGACAGGCGTATATTCCGAGGTTTGTTCGGTGAAAACATTGCTCATGTCGAGCGTCAGGTTACTGCTGCCCAACAGGTCGTCCCATCCTGTGACAAGAACGCTCTTCACCTTGTATTCCGTCGGGTAAAGCCATGCCACATACTCACCGGTTTTTCCATCCGGGGAGATCGTAATCTGGGATTGTTGGTAAGAGACTATGTTCGAATGGGCCTGATTCCAATGCGTCATCGTGCTGTCCATTTTCTCGGGAGCATTCTCTACTTTAATGCCCTTCTCATCATAAACAGCGTTCTTATCATAAATGTAAGACGAGTTATCCAGCAGTTCCAACGTAATTACCGGTTTGTCACCCAGGTTGTTTTTCGACAGCGAGAAACCGACCGGCTTGTTTTCTTCGACTGTACCGCCGGCTACACGCCCGATCAGCTTCACCTTCGTCTGGTCCCAGAAACGCAGATTCGCTTGCGACTGCTGATAGTTCAGGTCCTGGCCGTTACTGTCGACCAGACGTCCGTTATTCCGGAAGGTATGGTTTGCCTTCACGACACGCACGGTATGCTGCCCGACCGGTACGCTGAATTCAAAGCTACCATCCGTCGTGCTTCTGTACAACTCGCCGTTGACAATCACCGCTGCCCCGTCGATCTCGAACGTCGCATCCTTCACGGGGATGGAACTGTTCTCGAAGAAAACAGATCCTGAAACCAGGATTGCTGAGTTGTTTTTAAAGTTAATATTCGAATGGCTCGGCTGTGTACTGTTAATAACCACCTGTTGCTTCCCCGGCTCAAACGTATGCCCCGGATAATAGGGCGTCAGTTCGACAGTCGTACCGTCGCCGACATACGGAATGCCGGAGATGAAGAAGAAGCCCGAAGCATCCGTCAGCCCGCGCAGGCAAAGCTGGGCATCCGTCGGAATCTCTTCCGTACCACCGGAAAGCGTAGCACTGTGTATCTTACCATGATTGGCATGGTAAACTTCGCCGACATAGGAGATGTCGTAGAACTCGTCCTTCACCGGGTCGTTGAACCGCCAATAGGCCGTCAAGCCATCTTCATTGCCGACCAGCAGGCGGTCAAACGTCTGCCGGAGCTCACTGGTGCCTTTCTTCGAAGCGGTTGTCAGGGCACGGCTCCAAAGGCGCACTTCATCTACGTAGCCGGCATAACTTTTACCGATCGTTACTTTTGAGGCGGAACCTTTTTCAGCCACATTCCTCTGTGCCGTCAAAGATGCAGCATTTTCGGCATCCACATAAATCTCAAGAGATGTAGAGGTATGGATGGCCGTCACTTGGCTGAATTTATCTGTAGGCAGAGTTTTGTCAGCCGTTGCCCAACCCGTGCCGCTGTTCGCACTGAAAGCGATCTTGCCGTTTTGCAGCCCCAAACGATAGCGCCCCCATTCAAGGATCGTCACGGTCTGGTTCGTCGTGGTCGGTTTCAGGTATGCCTGGAGCGTTGCCTGGTCAGGAATGTCGATCGTGTTATCCGTTTCCAGATAACTGTCCGCCGATCCGCCGAAATTCAGGCTGTTGCCTCCCTTCAGGTTACTACCGGAAACACGCACATCCACTCCTTGCACGGCATCGCCATACTTGAAGGTGATCTGCCCGCTTACAGCACCTGTAGGGCTGCGGAAACCGCGATCAGTCATCTTGGATATATTCTGGGTGGTTTCCTTATTACACTGGCTGCTTGCCACTACCCGGTATTCGTAGACAACTCCGGGATTCCCATCTTTGTCATCAAAGAGACGTACTGTCGCATCGACAGTTCCGGCTGTCTGATAAGTATTTGACCCATATACGGCACGCTGGACGAGGAATTGCTCTACCGGCCTGTCGTCAGCTGTCCATTCTACACGAGTATAGTTGGAGAAATAGCCTTTCGAGGCTGTAACGCTTGTTACTTCCGCCAGTTGCCTGGGTATTAACGGAGCAGAACTGACGGCAAGTTTCGATTCCGTATCATTCGGATAAGACTTGCTCCCTGGACGAACAAAGACATTGTAAAGATACTCATGGCAAAGCTGCACGTTTTTATCTTCATAAGAAGTTGCATCCTTAGCCATCGGTATAGGCATCGGGCTACCTCCTCCAACTTCTGACCGTTCAATGATCACCTGCGACCCGTCGGTCCAGACAGCATCATTCGATGTGTTTTCTAAAATCCATTTAATGGTAACGCCACTACCGTCGCTATTCAAAGCAGCCGTTGCAGAGGCGATGCCTCGATGGTGCATGGATTTAGTTATATTAGCTTTTTCAGCGAACTCCCATCCCCATTGCGCCGCGGCATCACGGCGGATACGGTAGTAGACAGTCCCATTCAGGTTGTCTTCGCCGGACTTGTCTTCCAGGGTGTAGCTATTCGTCCCTTGTAGAAACTGTACTTTCCCGACCGTTTTCACATCTTTGGCAAATCCTTCGTCAGTAGAACGCTGCACTTCGAAGTTGCCGGCGCCAAAATCTGCATCGGAGCTATTATCAACTTCCCAAAAGACTCTTGTATCTCCGCCCGTAAGATTCTCAAAGTTTATATTTTGTGCCTGTCGGAAAGGTGGCAAAGAATAGTTACTTACCGACTTTTCCATATATACATTTGCATTACCTTTACTGCCACCCTTGGAATGGATAAAATAAAGATATTTAAAGTTGATTTTTCGCGTTTGATTCTTTACAAGGAAGTCCTTATTCCCCGTAATTCCAGTTGCAATTACCTCCGCATCATTATCCCATTTAATTTTAGACCCCTCATTCGGAGTTGTTATTCCACTATAAGTTACAGAATAATTGCCCTGCGTACCAGATAAGTTATGACTCAATGTCGGTGGCGTATATTGGGTTCCCTTGATCGTTGGAAACACTTTTGTGCCAATTGCATAACCTTTACTATCATCATAATAATCCAATTTTACCCACAATTTAAACGTCAAGTCTTTACCGGCTAACCTTGCCGGAAGATACCATCTCAGATTTAAGATCGTTGTTGTCAAATCTTTTCCTCTGGCTTCTACAGGAAGATCGAAAGATTGATGATTATTAGGTCTATTGTTATCATTCCCATTCATAATTTCCCAACCTGAAGTTCCATCTACTGAAACAAAAGAAGTTCCACTTTGATCAGGACCTTCATTAGGACGAAACAATTTTACCCATCGGATACCATCCTTTGGTGAATTTTCTTCTTGAAATTCATATTTTCCTTCTTTACTATACCCCAGATCTTTCGTAAACATAGTATAAAAAGATACACAATTTGTAGAATCTCCATCCGTGTGAACGGATAAATGAGCCAATTCGATACCCTCTTTGTTATCGCCCCCTGTTCTGTATACAGGCATTTGAAATTCAATATAACCCTTGTCGATCTGACTTGTTATGGTTGCATTATCAGCAGATAAATATCCATACCCATATTGTGCCAACGCCGGCGACATCCCCGAAGCCGCGAACAGCAATAATAATACAATCCAAAAGACAGAACTTCGGAAGTCCTGTCTTCTTTTTCTGTTAGTAAGTAAACGTTTTATCATACACTCTCTTTATTAATTTATATACTTATTTATTTTAACTATCCTTCCCGGTTTATCTTAAAAAAATATAAGTCGCAAAGAAGAGCAAATAATGGTGAAGAGTATAGGACAAAACAGCATTCAAATGTGACAAAAGCCGCTATAGAGCTACTAACAGCGGACAAATGACAGGAATACAACCTACGGTGATAGGAATACCTATCATTCCGCTGAACAACCTTTTAATGGGTTTTATCATGCAAGGTAAACATCGTCTTTACAAATTTATACTATCTTTGCCATAGAAACAATTGCATATAAAAAGCACAATGAGAGTATCACTTCTCGCGCAAACAATCTTACTTGCGCTTATCACTTTTGCACAGCCCGCCCGACCAGCAGCACATCCGGCAGACAGCCTGGTCGACATCAAAGAGGTGCAACGCCTGATGGCTTCCGATCCTGACCAGGCCCTGAGCCTGCTCGAGAAGGTCAAGGAGCAGAAGCAAACCCCGCAATTCAAAATCGACTGGGTAACATACCAGATCTATGCAGCCAAAAGGCAATACCGGTTGGGTATTGCCTTCGCTAAGCGTGCGCTTAGCAACGATTCGCTGAACGCGGACACCCGGAAAAGCAGGGGCTATTACCTCAATATGTGCAAAAACTTGATTTTCGCCAACGACGCGATCGATGATTACGAGGGGGAACTCTATTATGCGAACGAGATGCTAACCAAAATGACCGAATTTGGCTATCCCGAATATGAGAAGCATCTCCCCTATTCCGCCCTCGCCAATGTGCAAAGGGAAATCGGAGACAAGGAAAAAGCTTACAAGCTGAAACAAAAAGCAATCGCACTGATCCGGCAGGCCTGCCGGAATGCGGAAGAGCACAACACGGGCAACGCATACCCGCTTCTCTACCTCTCGCAATACTATACCGAAACGGAAAACTGGCTGATGGAGGATTGCGACTACGAAGCCGCACTCCAAACCGCACTCGAACATCAAACTGCCATCGCCGAACTGGAAAAGAGGAAGGGCGGCAACCTGCCCCAAGGGATACCCGAGCCTTATGTGGAAAGCATCGTATGCACGGAAGCCGGATTTATCGCCTCCTGCTATCAGCAATTGGGACGACCGGAGGAAGAGAAGAAATGGTTCGACAAGTTCAGGAGCAGCCCTTATTCGGAAAACGAGAAAGGGCTCTACCGATCGATCAGTTATTATACAATAAAGAAGAATTATCCGGAAGTGATCCGGCTTGCTCTGAAAGTCAAAGATATCATCAAACCACAGGAAGACATCGAGACAGAAATCCAAGTCTATAAGACGCTGGCAGACGCCTACGAAAAGACACACGACCTGCCGAACGCGATCCATTATCAGAAAGAGTCGCTTGCGCTCACCGACAGCCTGAACAAAATAAGACACAAAAATGATGCCCTCGAAATGGCAACCCTCTACGAAACCCGCGAGCAGGAACTCCGGATAGAGAGACAGGAAGACACTCTGCAACACCAACGAACATTGTTGGCGGGCAGCGGAGCACTCATATTCCTGTTAGGCCTGGTCCTCTACCTGAGCGTACACAACTGGCGGACGGTACGCCGCAAGAATATCGCGATGGTCAGGCAAATACAGGAACAATTAGCATACAGCAAGAACATCGAACTACAGCTGAACCGGTTGCAACAGGAAGAAGACGCTGCTGAATCCACGGAAGCGGCTTCAGAAACACTGCCGGGACACCGGCTATCAGCTCCTTCAACAAAGAAAAACAATTGTTCACCAAATTCCGGAAACTGATTGCGGAAGAGAAACTATACACAAACCCGGGGCTTACCCGAAACGATGTCTGCACATTACTCGCGACAAACAGAAACACGCTGAACAGTGTGCTTCAACAATATACGGGCACTACATTCATCGATTATGTGAACAATCACCGGCTAATGTATGTCTTGGAGCAGTTGGTCGGCTCGAATGATACGATCGAAGTCATAGCCGAAAATGCAGGCTTCGGTTCCGCCCGTACTTTATACCGACTGTTCCGCCAGAAGTACGGAATGTCGCCAACCGACTATAAAAATGTCTTGCTGGAGGAAGAGAAAGAGAAAAAAGAAAAAGAATCCTAACCCTTGTCCCCGCGCTTGACGCGGGGCCGCAAAAGAACAGGCCTTAATCAACGTTTACTGTCAGTTCTGATGCGATCCCGCGTCAAGCGCCATAGCCGTCAAGCTAATCGAAGTAAGTGTTGTAATACTAGTAAAATAAGGG
>ERZ791875.978-NODE-978-length-22270-cov-3.665001_pt1 | contig 22270 bp, 19 predicted proteins | sample MGYA00510278_ERZ791875 | MGnify/ENA primary metagenome ERZ791875 (study PRJEB30046, sample SAMN00792078) | human gut metagenome | study: EMG produced TPA metagenomics assembly of the A metagenome-wide association study of gut microbiota in type 2...
TGGTTCAACTATAGTAACCCTTAAACTCTCCTTAGTTCTTTCAGCCTGCTTCTGGGCAAGTTCTATATTCTTCTGCTCTGATGCAATCTGAACCTGAATCTGTGCTTCTGCTATCTCTTTCTGTCTCTGCTGCTTAAGAAGTTCCGCATCCATCTGAGCCTGAATAACATCCTTCTGTGTTATGTTAGACTGGATATCGTGTGCAAGCTCTGCCTTCGCCTGTGCTGTCTGCTGCTCCTGCATATAGTTGGCTTCAAGCACTGCCTTATCCTTTGCTGCCTGAGCGATGTCTGCCTCTGCCTTTAACTTGGCTGACTCACCCTCCTGACGTGCCTGTGAAGTCTTAATCTGCATATCTCTTGCAGCTTCTGCCTTCTGGATTTCGGCATCCTTCTTTCTCTGGGCAATCATACCATCACCAAGAGCCTTAATATATCCATTCTCATCTGATATATCAGTGATTGTAAAATTCTTTACTTCAAGACCCATATTGCCAAGCTCAGTACCAACCACTTCCTGTACTCTTGAAGAGAATTCCTCTCTCTTCTGATACAGTTCTTCTACTGTCATGGTAGCAATGATTTCTCGAAGCTTACCTTCAAGTACCGCTATGGCTGTTCCCTGAATGTTATCGATAATCTCTTTCTCGTTACGTCCTGTGAACTGCTCGATGGCTGTCAATATGCTGCCTTTTTCATTTCTTACCTTGATAACTGCTGTTGTAATAACGCTGATTGGAACACCCTGACTTGAAAGACTGCTTCTTGTTGCCACGCTGAGTGGTATATTACCAAGAGATATATAATCAATTCTTTCAAATACTGGTATTACAAGTCCACCACCACCAGTGATGACTCTCTTCTTCATACCTGTTACAACACCTGCTTTGTCCTGTGGAACTTTCTTCCACATTCTTAGAACTACTGTAAGAATGAGCACTATTCCTACTACTGCTGCCACAATTCCTACAAAACTGGATTCTGCTCCATATCCCATAACTGCCTCCCATTTCTGGCTATACTGTGCATAATAAGCATATTATACATAACATACTTATTACACTATATAACCATATCCTTAATTAATTGTTACCCTGCTGATACTTTATAAACCGCTGCTTTCCTGCATCTGTACTTAAAATCCCATACAGGCATACACAGCCTTCAGGCCTATAACTATTTATCAGCATATTTATCTTCCAGATGTGATGCACTTTCTACTATAACATAATCGCCATCAAATCTTAAGATACTAACCTTTTTATCCTGCTTTATCTCTTCCCCGTCTACGGACTTTGCAGGATAGGATACATTAGAGCCTGTGCTTAACTGCACACTTACAGCCCCAACTCCGTTTACAGGTATCATATTACTCACAATTCCTGTTCTTAAAAGTATTTCTTCTTTCTCTGCAGCAAAGTTTTCAATCTTTTTTAATCTTTTGATTGCCGACTGAAGTGCCACAGCACATATATACCCTGCTACAAGACCTATTATTATGATAACCTTTTCTGACAGCCTGCCATCAAGAATAAGTCCTAAGCTGCCAAATATAAGCGACCATAAGCACAAGCTGTTAATGGAAAAAGGCAGGAAGTCCAATATCATATCCTGTCCGAATTCCAGCTGCAATACATCTATTGATATAAAATCAACAAAGCCGTCAAACAGGTTAAGCACAATACTGCAAAAAGGTATCAGAATACCAATTATTATACACGCCATGCATATTGTATGAAACATACTCCCCTCTCCCTTCGATTGTATTAACACAGTCTTTAAAAATATGGTATTATGTCACATACACAATACCATATATTTATATCTTTTACAAGTAATTAAAATCTATTATATGTATTAGTCTGCATATCATCTGTAAGAGCTGATATATAGTCTGAATACTTCTTGTTAAGTACATTAGATGCTATAGTTTCATCCATACTTCCATCATATGACTTACTTATGAAATATAATACATAATAGCAGTGTTCTGATGTATCCTCTACAACTGTAACATCTCCTGCATTACGTTCATCAGAAAGAAGCCATTCAGATGTTCCTGATTCCATATCAGAGCTTGTAATCTTTGACTTTAATGAGCCTTCATCATTGTCATACTTCGACTCGCCATCTGCTGCATTTCTTCTGCAAAGATCTATAAATGCCTCCTCGCTTGTTGCGCCTGCTGCAAACTCATCTGCCTTTGCCTTAGCCTGCTCCATCTCACCGTCTGTAGAGTCAACTGCTGTTACTGTGAACTCTCTGTAATCTACCTGATCGTAAATATCCTTATTCTCTTCATAATAGTTCTTAATCTCATCATCTGTTGCCGCAAACTCATCTGTAAGCTCACGCTGGTATGCATTGGCTTTAAGATATTCCATTACATACTTCTTTACATTGCTTTCTGTTGCATACTGTCCAAGACTCTGCTTGTAATAATCCTTAATGCTCTTTCCTGCATCTGAAGCTGCATCGCTTATCTGCTGTGTAAAGTCAGCATAGTCATCATCGCCTGTTGTGTACTCATATCCGCCTGCATCTGCATCCTTTATAAGCGCCTTGTATTCCTTGATAGTTGTAAGTGCATTGTCTGCAAAATACTCATACCATGTCTTGCCTGTCTGTGAGTTAGTCTGGCTCTTATCATTCTGTGAGCTGCTGTAACCCATGTATGAATAGTAATCTGCCATAGTCATACTTCCATAGAAGGACTGTGACATAAGCGCATTCTTTGATACATTGTAATACATATCAAACTCAATCTGGCTTATATTGCTGCCATCAACACTTATAAACTTGTTATGAATTCTGTTATATCTTGTTCCAAATATAACTGCCATGGCTATTATAATACCAGCAAGAACACCCGCTCCTACAGCCCTGAATATAACCTTTTCTCTCTGTAATCTCTTCTCCTCTTCTCTTCTTTTAGCCATTTTCCTGTCATACTTGGTCATAACCTTTTCAGTACTGACATTCTGCGCTTTATTCTTAGAATTATTAGCACTATTGCCTGCCATAATTATTAATCCTCCATTATACTTTCTTTTATGATGTCAAGCTGTCTTATCCATGCTGCACTGCTTGCATCGCTTGGCATTCTTAAGTCGCCGCGTGGTGATACAGCGACAGAACCTACCTTAGGTCCATCTGGTAAACATGACCTCTTAAACTGCTGTGCAAAAAATCTCCATGTAAATGTACGAAGCCACTTATATATAGTCTTCTCATCGTATTCACCTGCAAATGCTATCTTTGCAATTCTGAAAAGCTTCTTTGGTTCAACACCAAATCTTAACATATGATACATAAAGAAGTCGTGAAGCTCATAAGGTCCTACAAGGTCTTCTGTCTTCTGCTGTATAGTTCCATCCTCATTAGGTGGTAAAAGCTCCGGACTTACAGGTGTATCAAGCACATCTGATAACACATCTGATAATTCATTGTTTCCACATGTATCTGCATAATATCTTACAAGATGTCTTACAAGTGTCTTAGGAACTGAAGCATTGACACCATACATTGACATATGGTCGCCATTATATGTTGCCCAGCCAAGTGCAAGCTCTGACATATCGCCTGTACCTATAACCATACCATTTGTCTGGTTAGCTATGTCCATAAGTATCTGTGTTCTCTCTCTTGCCTGTCCATTCTCATAAGTAACATTATGAACTGACTCATCATGTCCAATATCTTCAAAATGCTGCTTAACTGACTTTCTTATGTTGATTTCCCTAAGTGTCGCTCCAAGCTTTTCACTCATCTTGACAGCATTATTATATGTCCTGTCTGTTGTTCCAAAGCAGGGCATTGTAACGCATGTTATTCCCTTTCTGTCAAGTCCTGAAAGGTCAAATGCCCTTACAGTAACAAGCAGTGCAAGTGTTGAGTCAAGTCCGCCTGATATACCGATAACAGCACTCTTGCAGCCTGTATGCTCAAGTCTTTTCTTAAGTCCATATGTCTGTATGTCAAGAATTTCCTCACATCTTGCATCCCTTTCATACTTGTCATCCGGTACGAATGGTGCTTTGTCAAAAAATCTCTTAAGCTTAAGCTCTCTTTGCATAATATCAGGACAGCTTACATATACATAGCCCTCATCCGCTGCTTTATCTTCATCAACTGTAAATGTAGACATTCTCCTTCTTTCAGACCATATCCTGTCAATATCAATATCTGCATATACAGCTTCATTCTTAAACTTTGTGGCTTCTGCAAGCAGTGAACCATTCTCACTTATTATGTTGTGTGCGCCAAACACAATATCCTGTGTCGATTCGCCATCACCTGAACTTGCATACACATAACCGCATACAAGCCTTGCCGACTGACCTTTTACAAGATTTTTCCTGTAAGCTGCCTTTCCTATAGTTTCATTACTTGCCGATGCATTTACTATAAGCGTAGCACCATTAAGCGCATGTCTTATGCTTGGTGGCTGTGGTGTCCACAAGTCCTCACATATCTCTGCTGCCACCTTTAACTTAGGGCAGTTGTCAAAGCTGTATATAAGGCTTCCACCAAAGTACACCTCATCCTTATCTATCTTAACAGTCACATTTTTCTTAAAACCTTCTGTAAACTGTCTTCTTTCATAAAACTCACCATAATTAGGTATGAACATCTTAGGTACAAGTCCCTTTATATGTCCGTTCATAACCGCTGCAACAACATTGTACAGCTTTCCATGATACATATATGGAAGTCCTGCCATAACAAGCATACCATCATAAGCTGATGTATAATCCCTTATGTCAAGAAGCACACCCATAGCTTCATTGATAAGTGTGTCCTGTAAGAACAGGTCATTACATGTATATCCTGTTATACATAACTCTGGAAATACCGCTACGGCCGTATCACATGCATATGCTTCGCTGATAAGCTTCTTTATCTGTTCTCCATTGAATACACAGTCACCCACTTTTATCTTAGGTGTCAACGCTGCTACTCTGATATATCCGTCTTTCACTGCTATTCTCCCTTTAAAAGTATTTTCTATCAGTATATCAAACCTACCAGACATTTACAATAGACTTACATTAAATCACAAATAAGTCACAAATCAAAAAAACAGCTATCCAGTGCATTATATCACCAGATAGCCGTAAAACTATAAATATACTATATTTATTTACTTTGAAAATGCTGACGAAACCTCTGTTGCCATCTCTTTCATTCCGTCTTTGGCAGTTTCCATCATATCTTTTGCACCTGTCGCCGCATCTGTGGCTATCTCTTTAATGCCTGTTGCCGCATCTGTAACTATTTCCTTAGCTCCTGTAGCAGCATCTGTCATAAGATTTTCTACTGTATTTCTGTTATTACTTCCTGAACCAGTATTACTCCCGCTTTCAGAGTCAGTCTTTGCTCCACAGCCCACAAGCACTGATATGACAGTAATAAGCATAGCGCCAACTACAATCCATTTCAACTTACGCATATAATATCCTCCTTTAATACCTTATCAGATTATATTATTTACATACATACGGATTATATTCACGCTGTTGGTATATTTAAAATTACAAATATATTTTTAAAACTTACATTGTCTTTTTCACATAATTATGCTTATGACTCACTTTGTCTTTTTAAATAAATATGCTTATGACTTGTTTTGTCATTATGATATAACTATGCCTTCAACTGATGGCTTAAGTACTTATACAATATAACAGTCACAATACCATCTATGAGTGCCTTTATTATGTTAAATGGCGCTACTGCAAGTGCAACAAATGAAAATACATCTGTGATTGATGCATTTACCTTTGTTCCCATTGCAATAAGGACATCAAGAGGTATTCCATATAACTCTGAGTACTTTGGCAGCAGATACCACGCATTAAGAAGCATTCCGGCTATAACAAGTATAACACCACCTGCTATAAGTGAAATCATTGCCATTTTTCTTGTTTTCTTAGTGTGATATATAATGGCTGCCGGCACAACATACATACATCCTAATATGAAGTTCGCAAAGTCACCGACAAATGCAGTTGTTGTTCCCTTCATACAGAAATGCAGTATAACCTTTACAGCTTCGATAATAACTCCGGCACAAGGTCCTAACATAAATGAACCTATAAGCACAGGTATCTCACTGAAATCAATCTTATAAAAGCCCGGTGCTATGAAAGGTATCGGGAAATCAAAGTACATAAGTATTACCGCGATAGCTGAAAGCATCGCCATAATTACTGTCTTGTTGACCTTTGTTTTCTCAGACGTGAACTTAACATCTGTCTTTTTTTCTATGAGCACCTCACTGCCCCTTGCTATGGCAAATACACCAATCATAAGAAGCAGTGATATTCCAACAAACTCAATGTTTTTCTGGATTGTATCTAATAATCCCTGCATTTATACTCCACCTTTACTTAAGATTAGAAATATTACCAACACTTACACGTAATACTCTGTGACCCTCAAGCAGCTTGTTATCTATTCTTATGAATACGACAACTCTTATCTTCTCATCTGTCTTTGTCTTGAAGAAATGTTCGTAGCACGCATATCTCTGGTCGATAAATGTTTCACGAAGCTCTGTTATTATACCTTCATAATCAACATCCGGCACAATATCCCTGAATGTAAGGCCATTTTCCATGTCTTCCTCTGTGTAACCAAGCATTTTAACAAAACCTTCATCAATATTGATTATCTTGCCGCTTCTCATCTCCATAGCAAAACGTGTGAATGGGAGTTTTTTCATTAAATTATCTGCCATAGCTTTTGTCCTCCATAATTATATGTTTTATATTATATATATTGTAACTATTTTACTGCTTATTATATTATGGTACCTATTTTGTCAGTCTGGCAAACCAATAATAACCGATTTGCCAGATTAACAGATATTACTTAGATAATGTCGCAAGTCTTTCTTCAACCTGTGCAAGCATATTAGAATACTTCTCAAGCTTAGCCTTTTCTTCATCTATCTTAGCCTGTGGAGCCTTAGATGTGAACTTCTCGTTGTTAAGCATTCCATTACATCTTGCTATTTCCTTGTGTAACTTATCTTCTTCCTTCTTAAGTCTTTCTATCTCTTTGTCGATATCAACAAGCTCTGCGAAAGGAATATATATAACTGCACCGGCAATAACTGTAGATACAGCATCTTCTGGAATGTCTGTCTTATCAGCCTGAACCTTTACATCACTTGCATAGCCAAGTGTTGCAAAGAATACCTTGCCATTTTCAAATATGCTTCTTATTCCTTCATCCTCTGAAACTACATATACAAGTGCCTTACGGCTAGGTGCAACATTCATTTCAGCTCTTACATTTCTTATGTTACGGACTGCTGTCTTAATTGTTTCGATAGCATTTTCATCTTCTGAATAATTATTATCTTCTGTATATACAGGCCATGAGCTTATCATAATAGACTCTTCCTCATCCTGAATATTACAGAATATTTCTTCTGTAATGAATGGCATATATGGGTGAAGAAGCTTAAGTGCATCTATAAGAACCTTCTTTAACGTCCATATAGCTGCTGTCTTAGTTGCATCCTCATCATTGTAAAGACGTGGCTTAACCATCTCGATATACCAGTCACAGAATTCTTCCCAGATAAAGTCATTAAGCTTGGCAACTGCTATACCAAGGTCGTACTTTTCCATATTGTCTGTAACTTCCTTAATAAGCGAATTCATCTTTGATAATATCCACTTATCGGCTGCTGTAAGATTAGCTGGCTTATCATCTGTAGCCTTTATCTTATTATCAGGGTCATTCATCATTATAAATCTTGAAGCATTCCATACCTTATTAGCAAAGTTACGGCTTGCCTCAACTCTTTCCCAGTAGAAACGCATATCATTACCAGGTGCATTACCTGTGATAAGTGTATATCTTAAAGCATCTGCACCATACTTATCTATAACCTCGAGTGGGTCGATACCATTGCCAAGTGACTTACTCATCTTACGTCCCTGTGAATCTCTTACAAGTCCGTGGAATAATACCTTGCCAAATGGCTTCTTACCCATCTGCTCATATCCTGAGAATATCATTCTGATAACCCAGAAGAATATAATGTCATATCCTGTTACAAGAACATCTGTTGGATAGAAGTAGTCAAGCTCAGGTGTATTATCCGGCCAGCCAAGTGTTGAGAAAGGCCAGAGTGCTGATGAAAACCATGTATCAAGTGTATCAGGGTCCTGCTCCATATTAGTACTTCCACACTTAGGGCATGTGCATACCTTATCCTTGGATACTACCACCTCACCACAATCCTTACAGTAATAAGCTGGTATTCTGTGTCCCCACCATAACTGTCTTGATATACACCAGTCTCTTATGTTATCAGTCCAGTTAAAGTAAGTCTTATCCATAGAAGCTGGAACAAGCTCGATATCACCATTCTTAACGCCTTCAACAGCTGGCTTGATAAGCTCATCCATCTTAACGAACCACTGCTGCTTAATCATAGGCTCAACTGTTGTCTTACATCTATCGTGTGTACCTACATTATGAACGTGGTCTTCAACACTAACTAAAAGTCCCTGTGCATCAAGGTCAGCTACCATGGCTTTTCTTGCTTCATATCTGTCCATACCTGCATACTTGCCACCAAGATTATTGATTGTAGCATCATCATTAAGTATATTAATCTCTGGAAGGTTATGTCTTTTACCAACTTCAAAGTCGTTAGGGTCATGGGCTGGAGTAATCTTAACAACACCAGTTCCAAATTCCTTATCAACATAGCTGTCTGCGATAATAGGTATCTTTCTGTCTGTAAGTGGAAGGTATACTTCCTTTCCAATAAGGTCTGTGTATCTTTCATCATCTGGATTAACAGCAAGTGCTGAGTCACCAAGAAGTGTTTCAGGACGTGTAGTAGCTATCTCTACAAATCTTCCTTCCTCACCAACCACAGGATAGTTGATATGCCAGAAATGTCCTGCCTGCTCCTCATGCTCAACTTCTGCATCTGATATAGATGTGTTACATACAGGACACCAGTTTACAATTCTTGAACCCTTGTATATAAGACCTTTTTCATATAACTTGCAGAATACTTCAAGAACGGCCTTAGAACAGCCTTCATCCATTGTAAATCTCTCTCTGTCCCAGTCACATGATGAACCAATCTTCTTTAACTGGCTTGTGATAGTTCCACCATATTCTTTCTTCCATTCCCATGTTCTTTTAAGGAAGCCCTCTCTTCCAAGCTCATGCTTGTCAATACCTTCTTCCTTTAAAGCATTAGTAACCTTTACTTCTGTTGATATACTTGCATGGTCTGTTCCCGGAACCCATAATGCTTCATACCCCTGCATTCTCTTAAAACGGATAATTATATCCTGCATTGTGTTATCAAGCGCATGTCCCATATGCAGCTTACCTGTTATATTAGGTGGTGGCATAACTATAGTAAATGGTTTCTTGCTTCTGTCTACTTCAGCGTGAAAATACTTCTTATCAAGCCACTTCTGATACAATCTGTCTTCTATTTCTGAAGGATTGTAATTCTTCTCTAATTCCTTACTCATGGTACTGATTCCTTTCTATATCCTAAGAAAACAATATGTTGTACAGGTTTAAAAGCTTTACCGTTAAGACACGGACACCTTTCAACTCTGACATCATATTATTACCTTATAATCTCAATCTGTTTAATCATAATATTACCAGAGGAAAATGTCAACACGCCTCTATTTCTTTAATGTTAAATTCACTGCCCTGAAGCAGATATGTATGCCCGCTTCCGCACTCTGGACACGTTTTCCCATATTGTATCGTGCTGTATCTGTTATGACAGTCTTCACAGTATGTTATAGCAGGAATTTTCTCTATAACAAGCTCTGACTCCACTAGCAGCTCTTCTTTCTTAATTGCCCACTTCCAGCAGTCTGTCAGGTATGTGTCTATAACTGTCGACACTTCTCCTAATTCAAGCACTACCTTTGTTATCTTTTCTATGTCATTCTGGATGGCTACTTCTTTAAGGTCATCTATTATGTGAAATACAACGCCTAATTCATGCATATTGTTTCCTCGTATTATATATGTAGTAGTTTTTACAGACCCTCTCCAAGGTCTTCATAACTATTCAGTCATAGTCCTGTCTCTCTTCAAATGTGGTGGTTTGCAATGACATAACTGTGACGGACGGACGATATAAGATATGGGACGGGAGGTGTTTTGGTAATAATGCGTAATGCACACTTGAAAGCTGTTTGTGATAGTTCTTAAACTTTCCCTTCAACCCACAGCAGCGATTTGACACGGATGTCAAATCGAGCGAAAACGAAACAGGACGTTTCGTATAAGCAGCTGCGTCCACAGAAAAGCATCTGCGGAAAGTTTTAGAAATATCCAGACAGCTTTCTGGTGCGTGAAGCTTTATTACCGAAACACCTCCCGACCTTTATGCGTCCGTCATTAATATAATAATATCAGGTAACGCAATCCTCTGACACCCTAATTCTTCTTCCCAGAAAACTTTATCTTAATAGCCTGCTTAGCCCCATAAGGAAGGATATACTTAAGCTTATCTTCACTCTTTCTCATAGTGCTGCACTCTGGAAGGTCCCTGTTAAGATGTATGGCATCAAACTCACACTTAGTTGTACATATACCACAACCAATACATTTGTTAGGGTCAACAACAGATGCACCACAACCTAAACATCTGGCTGTTTCAGTCTTAACCTGTTCCTCTGTAAATGTGAGCTTTGCATCCCTGAATGACTTCTTTGTGTCAATAGCCTTATTAACTCCCGGAACCTGTCTACTGCTGTTATCATATCCCTCAACCTTGATATTATCCTTATCAAGCTCGATGAAATCTCTTCTGTTACGTCCGATAGTAAGTGAGCTGTGTGGCTGTACATATCTGTGTATAGATATAGCTGCCTCCTTACCTGCTGCAATAGCATCTATGGCAAATCTTGGTCCTGTGTATACATCACCACCGATAAATACATCTGGGTCTGTTGTCTGGTATGTAAGCTTGTCAGCCTTTACTCTCACACCGTCAACTTCAACCTTAGTACCCTTAAGAAGGTCGCCCCATATAGTAGACTGTCCTATACTTAAGAATACATGACGACAGGCGATAGTCTTAGTATCATTCTCATCATACTGTGGGTTGAAACGTCCATTTGCATCCTTAACAGATGTACATTTCTTAAGCACGATACCTGTAACCTTTCCATTCTCTGTAAGAATTTCCTTAGGTCCCCAGCCACAGTCAAGCTTAACACCCTCTTCAAGTGCTTCCTCAACTTCTTCATCCGATGCAGGCATATTATCCCTGTCCTCAAGGCAGAACATTGACACGTTATAATCACCAACTCTTGTGCTTGTTCTTGCAACATCGATAGCAACATTACCACCACCGATTACAACAACGTCACCTTCAAGTGGATATTCGTGAGCTGTTCCAGCCTCTTTTAAGAAATCGACTGCTGATACTACACCATCTGCATCTTCGCCGTCAATTCCAGCTTTTCTTGAACCCTGACATCCGATGGCTATATAGAAAGCCTTATATCCCTGCTTCTTTAATTCATCTATAGTAATGTCCTTACCTACTTCAACACCCGTTTTTATATCTACACCCATCTGGCGTATAACGTCTATTTCAGCTTCAACGACATCCTTTTCAAGCTTAAATGATGGAATACCATATACAAGCATACCTCCAGCTTTTTCATTCTTTTCAAATACAGTTGGCTTATAGCCTTTTTCTGCAAGATAGAAAGCACATGAAAGACCAGCAGGTCCTCCACCTATTATAGCAACCTTTTCATCAAAATAGCCCTTAGTTGCTGGTACTACTGGTTCTGGGATATAGCGTGTTTCAGCCTTTAAGTCCTGCATAGCAATAAACTTCTTAACTTCATCTATAGCTATAGCCTCGTCAATAGTTCCTCTTGTACATGCATCCTCACATCTTCTGTTACATACGTGTCCGCATACTGCTGGGAATGGATTTTCCTTCTTTATAAGTGCAAGAGCATCCTTAAATCTTCCCTGTGCTGCCATCTTAAGATAACCCTGAACCGCTATATGCGCTGGACAGGCTGTCTTGCATGGTGCTGTACCTGTATCATAACAGTTAATTCTGTTCTTATCTCTATAGTCCTCTGTCCACATATGTGGTCCCCACTTCTGCTCTGATGGAAGTGGCATCTTAGGATACTTGACTTCTGCGCCATCCTTTGTACATAACTTCTGTCCAAGCTTAACTGCACCTGCAGGACAATACTCCACGCATCTTCCACATGCTACGCAGTTTTCCTTTGTAACCTTTGCAACATATGCAGAACGTGACATATTAGGAGTATTGAATAACTGTGAGGTTCTCAACGCATAACAGACATTTACATTACAGTTACATATAGCAAATATCTTATCCTGTCCATCTATGTTAGTAATCTGGTGGACGAAACCATTATCCTCAGCCTTCTTGAATATTTCAAGTGCCTCTTCCTTAGTGATATAATGACCGCCCTTACCTGTTTCTACAACATAGTCAGCCATATCACCTACTGCTATACACCAGTCCTCTGGGTCATCCGCACAACCCTCATCATATGTTTTTCTTGACTTACGGCATGAACATGGACTTGCTGCATACTTCCCTTCATACTTATCTAACCAGTATGATATCTTTTCAAGCGAAATAGCCTGATTATTCATATCTATAGCCTTTTCAACAGGTATAACATGCATACCTATTCCCGCGCCTCCTGGTGGAACCATAGGAGTTATCTTTTCAAGTGGAAGGCGGCTCATACGCTCAAAAAACCTTCCCATCTCCGGATGTTCTTCAAGTACTGTTGAGTTCATATTAGTAAATTCTGCACTTCCCGGAACAAACATAGGAAGAACATACTGCTTTTCGTGCTGTTCATTCTCCCAGTTATACTCTAAAAGTCCGTTAAACGCCATCTGCTCTAACTGCTTTTCAAGCTCTTTTTCTTCCATTCCTGTTATCTTAACCATCTGCTTAAGAGTCTTTGGCTTACGCACACCCATTTTCAAGGCAATCTCTGCCTGCTCATCTGTGCATATAGGTGCTAAGCCCCAATACTCAGGACTGTCTGCTGTCAGCTTCTCAAAGCCTAACTTGATAGGCACTCTGTCTGTTATCATCTTGCCAAGTCTTAAGACTGGCTCTCTTACCGGAAGTTCCGGATGTGGATTTTTGAATTCTTCTTTACTCATAAATGTCCTTTCTACCGCATACATATGGCGGCTTTTATCCTCTTTATATAATTCTTTATTATTAAAATTAACTAAGCATTTTTCCATTCTGTGACCTGTGACTTAAGCCATCCAGTCCACTCTGTCATACCCTCGCCTGTCTTTGCACATATAGGTATAACCTTTGCATCAGGATTTCTTTTAGCTATATACTCTTTGCATTTATCTATATCAAAGTCAAAGTAAGACAGTACATCAATCTTATTGATAAGCACAACATCACATACCGAAAACATAAGTGGATACTTAAGTGGCTTATCATCTCCCTCTGGCACCGAAAGAATCATAACATTCCTAACAGCTCCCGTATCAAACTCCGCTGGACAGACGAGGTTGCCTACATTCTCAAGTACAACAAGGTCAACATCCCCTGTGCCAAGCTCATCCATGCCCTGTCTTGTCATATCTGCATCAAGATGACACATTCCTCCAGTGTGAAGCTGTATTGCCTTAGCGCCTGTATCAGCAATCGTCTTTGCATCAACATCTGAATCTATATCAGCCTCCATAACACCTATTCTTATATCATCCTTTAACATCTCTATGGTTCTTGTAAGTGTTGTTGTCTTTCCAGAACCCGGCGATGACATAAGATTAAGAAGAAATACTCCTTCTTTTTTCAGGTCATCTCTTAGAAGCTTTGCACGTTCATCGTTACTTTCAAATACACTCTTCTTGACTTCAATAACTCTTACGTCCTTCAAACTTTACCTCCATAATATATATTTCGCCCTATCAGACGAAAGTCAAAAAAAGAGCTCTGTGCCAGCACAAGTCTTTTAGACTTTCATCCGGTACCTGCCGCCGTGCAAGTCTAAGAAAGCTTACACTTTCTTAGACTGTAGGGCGTTCGCCCTATCAGACGAAAGTCAAAAAAAGAGCTCTGTGCCAGCACAGCTCTTTTTAGACTTTCGTCTGGCACGGCTCATTGCTTACACATATCTTAACAATATGTTAATTTATTGTCAATCAAAAATAAACCGTTTTTTTTATTTTAGTTTCCGTCTTATATTATATATAGTATACAACCTCTACATAATAAAAGCCAGCATAAATGATAGCTTTTATCAATAATATATCTAAAGCTACCATACATACTGGCTTTAATACCTGTATTAACATCTAAAACTATAATACAGAAAGATAGTTATCCATCTCCTCTGACATTTCTTCAAAGTCCTTTCCCATAGACTCTGCTATCTCTCCGTATAAAAGCTTTCTTGCTGTTGTGAGCATCCTGCTGTCTGCCGACTTCATACGTCTTAATTCTTTGGCTCTTTCGTTCTTTATATTAAATAAAGCTCTTACAAGATGCATAAGCTGTACTAAATCCTGTGACTTTACCATCTCATCATACTTCATAGGATGAACCTTTTCATTCAGTTCCTCATCATCCTTGCAATGCTTTGCTCTTGCAATAAGCTTCTCGCAACTGTTCTTATCAATGATACTTCTAATCATAACCTTGCTGCTGTCAACTGGTGAATATATAATACCTTTACTGTCATACACCGGCTGAAGAAAATAGTAATCCTTATCAATACCCTTAATAGGTGGCTTTCCAATATCCTCTATCTCACACACACCTACTACACCATAAACAACTTTATCATTGACTTCAAACATATCATTACACCTCTCATATGCACTAAACAAATTATTAAATTATCTCTTACAACCAGGTATAATTATACATCAATTCGACATTTTTTTCAAAACGATTTTGCAAAAAAACAATTAAAATACAATCGTTCAGAATAAAGAGCAATACAAAATACATATAAAATGTTTATACATTAAAACCAAAATCACTATAAAAGCGCAAAATAAAACAGATTACCTGCATATACCTGCTGGTAATCTGTCTTATAAACCATATATACTATGTCCTGATTATAATTCTTTACTAAATATTCTTATGAAACATAATATCTCATACTTCCATAAATAAATTGTAATTTCCCACTTTATGTAAATACATATATTATAGCTGTTTTATAATTGTATGCCGTTCTTAAACTTCAGACATCATATTCAATAAATCTTAGAAAAGGTCAACCTTTCCTGCAAAACCATTAGCTACATAATAGCAAGCCTTATCTTCTGGCTTAATGTACATTTCAAGTTCACTGATTTCTACATTCTGGCTCTTAGCATCTTCTATAATTCTTGCAAGAAGTGTTTCTTCATCTATCTGATTTCCTTCATACTGGAAGAATACTTCCTTCTTTAAAGCCTTCTTAGCTGTAGTCTTTCTTGTTGTTCTCTTAACTGCTGGCTTTGTTTCAGCTTCCTTCTTAACTGGCTCTTTCTTTGCAGTTTCTTTCTTAGCTGTAGTCTTTCTTGTTGTCTTCTTTGCTGCTGCCTTTTCTGCTGCCGGCTTTCTGCCTCTCTTCTTAGCTGGGGCTGCCTTTGCCTCTGTTACAACAGCCTTTGCTTCTTCTACTACTGCTTTAGCTTCTTCTTTCTTTTCTGCAATATCAGCCTTAACTTCGTTTATCTTTGCTGCTACATCTTCCTTCTTTTCTGCTACTGCTTCCTTTACCGTCTTCTTTTCTGCTGACTTAGTGGCGGCTGGTTTCTTTGCAGCTGGTTTGCCTGTCTCTTTAACTTCTGTATCTGCTGTCTTGTCAGTTGTTAATGCGTTACCAAATATTTCGTTTGTTTCAACTTTTTTAGTTCTCATAATTACATCCTCCCTAATCAGTCATTACATGTTAAAAAGTTTTTAATAGCATCTGTTGCTTCGTTCTCATCGCTGCCAGCAGCTATAACTTTCACTTCGATGCCTTCTTTTAATCCAAATGCCATAATCCCCATAAGACTCTTGGCATTGATATTTTTTCCTTCGCCCTCAATCTCAATATGACTATCATACTTACATGCTATCTGAACAAGCTCAGCAATCGGATTCTTATGTGTTTTATCAATGTCTGCAACCTTAACCAATTCTGTCATCGCTAACATCCACCTATCTTTCATTTATTAATTACATTTGTAAAATATAACGCAACATTCAGAATAAGTCAATACCTAACTTAAGTCACACAATACATTATATAATCCGGCTTTATCTTTTTCAAGTACTATTTTAAAGCTTTTTACTCTGATAACCCATATGATAAAGTTCGTCCATCTGTGCATCAAATTTCGGCGTAATCTCATAATCTTTAAGTATCTTAACAAGCTGTTTTATTTTTTCATCCTGCGTATTTATTTTGTCCACATTTTCCATAACATCTTTATAAACAATGTCAAGCTCTGTTATTACAGAGTGCTCATCAAGTCCTTCAAGATAACTCAAAAGACCTAATGAATATGCGCACTCGTAATTGCCAGTCATTCTTGCATTTTCATAAAGACACTTGGTAGCTATGGCAGTACTAACAAGTTCAGTTACCATAAACTAAGAATTCATCTCCTCTTTAAATGTCTTAATGTAATCCTTAACTGCTTCTGTATCAAAGTTATGTTCTCTCATAAGCTTAATAAAATGCGAACCAACAATAGCTCCGTCTATAATATCACGAAGTGGCTCTACATCTTTAGCTGTTCTTATTCCAAAGCCCATCATAACAGGTACCGGACTGTTCTTCTTAACGTCTGCAAGATATTCTTTTATCTTTGCATGGAAGTTAGCGCCCTTTCCTGTAACACCCATCTGTGAAACACAGTATACAAAGCCCTTTGCATCCTTTGTAATCATAGGTATACGGTCTTTTGATACAGGGGATACAAGCTGGATTAATATAGGCGCTCCTTCAGCCTTTTCAAGAGCAGCCTTTAACTCTCCCTGCTCCTCATATGGAAGGTCAGGTATAATAAGTCCGTCAACGCCACACTCAGCACATATAGCTGCAAATGCATCAAGACCATAATGATATACAGTATTGTAATACATCATAAATACAACTGGTGTAGTAAGCCCTTCTGTCCTTACTTTTTTCATAAGCTCAAATACCTTTGCAAGTGTTGCGCCACGCTGTATAGCTTCATATGATGCATCCTGTATAACAGGGCCGTCAGCTACAGGGTCAGAAAATGGAACTCCAAGCTCCATAATATCTATGCCCGCCTCCTGCTGTGCGTGCATAATCTTTGCTGTTGTTTCCATATCTGGAAGACCTGCTGTTGTATATGTTATAAATGCTTTCTTACCTTCTGCCTTAAGTGCAGACATCTTTTCTTCTATTCTATTCATTACTTGTTTGTCTCCTCTCCCTTAAGATACTTCTGTACTGTGTGAACATCCTTATCGCCACGTCCTGAAAGGCACATAACTATAGTCTTGCCTTTATACTCACCCTGTGCCATCTTTAACACATGTGCAAGTGCGTGCGCACTCTCAATCGCTGGTATTATGCCCTCTTCCTTGCATAACTCCATAAATGCATCCATACACTCAGAGTCTGTTATAGATACATACTTTGCTCTTCCGGAATCTCTTAAATATGCGTGTTCCGGACCTACACCCGGATAATCAAGTCCTGCTGATATAGAATGTGCAAGCTTTATATTGCCTGCCTCATCCTGTAAAAGATAAGACTTCATTCCATGAAGCACACCAGGTTCACCAAGCGCCATGGCAGATGCGTGCTTTCCTGTTTCTATACCAAGTCCGCCAGCCTCAACACCTATAAGGTCTACATCCTTGTCATCCATAAAGTCTGCAAACATACCTATGGAATTAGAACCACCACCAACGCAAGCAACTACTGCATCTGGAAGTCTTCCTTCCTTCTCTAATATCTGTTTTCTTGCCTCTGTAGATATTATTCTCTGGAATTCCTTAACCATCTTAGGATATGGATGTGGTCCTACTGCTGAACCTATTACATAAAATGTATCTTCTGCTCTTTCAGCCCATGTTCTTATAGCCTCATTAGTGGCATCCTTAAGTGTTGAACTTCCTGTTGTAACCGGCTGTACTTTAGCACCTAAAAGCTCCATTTTAAATACATTAAGTGCCTGTCTTTCAATATCCTCAGCACCCATATATACTGTACATTCCATACCGAAAAGTGCTGCTCCAGTCGCTGTTGCAACTCCGTGCTGTCCTGCACCTGTTTCAGCTATAACCTTAGTTTTTCCCATTCTCTTTGCTAAGAGAATCTGGCCTATTACATTATTAATCTTATGTGCACCTGTATGGTTAAGGTCTTCTCTTTTAAGATATATCTTTGCTCCATATTTTTTACTAAGCTTTTCTGCATAATATAAAGGATTTTCTCTTCCTACATACTCTTTAAGATAATACATATACTCCTTTATGAATTCAGGGTCATTCATAGCATCGTTAAATGCTGTTTCAAGCTCCTTAAGAGTGTTCATAAGTGACTCTGAAACATACTGTCCGCCAAACTGTCCATAATATCTGTTATCTGCCATTGTTACTCCTCTTTTCCTGTTTTTTCATATATATGTCAGGGTTAAAATGTATTTCCCCCTGACGGATACCCACTGGTTACTATATCGCTTCACCATTCATAATTAGTTTTTACAGCTTATTTTGCTGCTCTTGCGTTACATATGAATTCTTTTACTTTTTGTTCATCCTTACCTTTTATTAAGACATCATCATATTCAACGCCTGAACTTATATCAACTACATCAGGTTCAACACATTTGATAGCTGCTGCCACATTAGAACTGTTAAGTCCTCCTGCTAAGAACAGCTTTTTCTCCTTTAATTCAAGCTCTTTGACACTGTCCCAGTCAAATGTTTTTCCAGAACCCGGAATACCTGCATCAAGGAGAATTCCTACAACTTTATCCATAGCTGTGGCACTCTCTATGCTTTTCTTTACACTATCTGTATCATCCTGTGATATATTGACTGCCCTTATGATTGGAAGCTTACATAAATTGTACACATTTTCACTAAGTTCACCATGTATCTGAACATAATCAAAGCCTTTATCCTGTATCTTTAATATCTGTTCTTCATCTGGTGACACTGTAACGGCAACTGTTTTTATGTCCGATTTTTTCAATATTTCAACCATTCTGCCAGCTTCTTCTATTGTTACATCACGCTTGCTTTTTGGATAAAATACAACCATTCCACCATAGTCGGCACCATACTTTATGAGCAGATTAACATCCACCATGCTTGTGATACCGCATATCTTAACCTCAGTAAGCCCATTTTGGTCTATAAGCTCTGTTTTATCATATTCGTTATCATATACACCCTTAAACTCTGCTATGAGCTCCTGTGGCTTCACAGCCTCCATAAGCACTGTTCCTATAAGGAGTGCATCTGCGTGGCTCTTAGCAAGCACCTTTATATCATCTGTATCTGACACACCGCTCTCTGATACAAGCACCTTTCCTGCTACTCTCATCTGCGGCGTAACCATATCGCAGAGCTTCTTTGTAGTATCAAGATTAACCTCAAATGTCTTAAGATTACGGTTATTTATTCCTATAATTTTTACATCAAGTGCAAGCATTCTTTTCATTTCTTCTTCATCATGCACCTCACACAGTACGTCAAGTCCAAGACTGTAAGCTAAGTCATATAATTTCTTAAACTTATTATCATCAAGGATTGCCGCTATAAGAAGAATGGCATCTGCACCTATAACCTTTGCCTCATATACCTGATATTCATCAATTATAAAGTCTTTTCTTATGATTGGAAGGTCTGTCATACTTCGTATCTGCTTAAGGTATTCTGTACTTCCGTTAAAATGGTCTTCCTCTGTAAGACACGATATTGCATCTGCACTGCTGCTGTACTGTCTTATTCTTTCATCAAGCTCTATCTTGTTATCCATAGTTCCGTGGCTTGGTGAAGCCTTCTTAAACTCACCTATGATTGACAGTCCGTCTTTTTTTAACGCATCATAAAAACTTATGCTTTTTCTTGTTGATGAAAGTGCAAGTTCTTTCATCTTTTCTTCACTTATATTTTTCTTATGTTCAGGGAGTCTTTTTTTCTTATCTTCTACTATAACGTCAAGTATCATATTTTCCCTTTCTTATATGTTTCCATTCACAAAATTTTCTATCATTCTTTTACCATGTTCTGTGTATATCGACTCAGGATGGAACTGAAGTCCTACAACCGGATATTCTTTATGTTTAACAGCCATTATTTCGCCGTCCTCAGTCCTTGCTATAACCTCAAGTTCATCTGGAAGTGTGTCCTCTATAATAGCTAAAGAATGATATCTCGCAACCTTTACAGGTGATGGTATCCCTGCAAATATGCTCTCACCCGTATGTATCACGTCTGACTGTTTGCCGTGCATAAGCTTCTTTGCATAAGACACTGTTGCGCCAAACGCTTCGCCTATGCTCTGGTGTCCCAAGCATATTCCAAGTATAGGCTTTTTTCCTGCAAAATGCTTAATCGCCTCAACACTTATTCCGGCCTCTTTAGGACTTTTAGGACCAGGAGAGATTACTATTGACTCAGGGTCAAGCTTTTCTATCTCCTCTATTGTTATCTTATCATTTCTTACAACCTTTATATCGTTATTAAATATTCCAATAAACTGATATAAGTTGTATGTAAATGAATCATAATTATCTATTAACAAAATCATAACTTTTCCTCCTTAACAAGGGTCTTAGCAAGTGCCATAACCTTATTGCAGCACTCCTGATATTCAAGCTCCGGTTTTGAGTCTGCAACTATTCCTGCTCCTGCCTGAAGATATACTTTATCACCCTTCTTAATCATAGTTCTTATAGTGATACAGAAGTTCATATTGCCGCCAAAGTCAAGATATCCTGTTGCACCTCCATATAAGCCTCTTCTTACTGTCTCAAGCTCATCTATTATTTCCATTGCTCTTATCTTAGGAGCACCGCTAAGTGTACCTGCCGGTAAGAAAGAGGATACTAAGTCAAGTGGATGATACTCTCCATTTTTTCTGCCCTCTACAAGTGAAACGATATGCATAACGTGTGAATATCTCTGTACATTCATAAACTGTGATACTCTTACTGAACCTAACTCGCTTATCTTTCCGCAGTCATTTCTTGCAAGGTCAACAAGCATTATATGTTCTGCTCTCTCCTTTTCATCTGCAAGAAGCTCTTCTTCCAAAGCGATATCCTCTTCCTTAGTTTTTCCTCTTCTTCTTGTTCCTGCTATCGGACATGTATACACTTTTGAATCAGTCTGTTTAACTATCATCTCCGGTGAACTTCCTATTATCTCAAAATCACCAAAATTATAATAATAAAGATAAGGTGATGGATTAAGTTCTCTTAACTTTTCATATAATTCAAAGCCTGTCTGCTTTGTTTCAACTGTCCATCTTTGTGAGAGAACTGTCTGGAATATATGACCATCTTTTATGTACTGTTTTATCTTTTCAACCTTCTGGCTGTATTCTTCAAGCGTGTCTGATTTTTTCAATATATGTCCGTCAAGTTCCATATTTACTTTATCATCGTGGTACTTGTCAACACCTGTTCTTGCCTGTGCTATAAGCTTCTCGGCTTCTTTTAATGCCCTGTTTTTACCTTCTTCGTTATCCTCATCAAGCACTACTGCTGTAAAAGTTTCTGCCTCGTGGTCGATAGCTATAAACTTTGATGCAAGCATAAGCTGTATTGTTTCTATACCTATCTCATCCGGATTATCATCTGGAAGAGTTTCTGTATATCTTATATAGTCATACCCAATACTTCCTACCAGACCACCTGTGAATTCAAGCTCCTTCGCATCTTTTATTATCTTGAATTCATCAAAATATTCTTTTAATCGTTCGAGCGGATTGCCATATCTTACATCCTTTGTTCCATCTGACTTAGTAATAACAAGGCTGTCTTTATCTGACTGGATAATCTCCTCAGGGTCAACTCCCATAAATGTATATCTTCCATTATCCTTATCGTTACTTTCCATAAGAAAGCCCTTGTGTTCTCTGCCAAGCCCTTTATAAAGCTCGATGGCTGTTTCATTAACAATACTTACTGTTTTTTTGTAAGCCTTTAATACTCTCATATATTAAACCTCCAGCAATAATCTTAGCCCATCTTCATAACTGATGACTGATATA
>ERZ791875.989-NODE-989-length-22059-cov-13.496319_pt1 | contig 22059 bp, 40 predicted proteins | sample MGYA00510278_ERZ791875 | MGnify/ENA primary metagenome ERZ791875 (study PRJEB30046, sample SAMN00792078) | human gut metagenome | study: EMG produced TPA metagenomics assembly of the A metagenome-wide association study of gut microbiota in type 2...
GTCCCGGCGGCAGTTTCCGCCACCGGGGTTTCGGCCGTCACGGCCGCAGGCCGGTCGTCGCCGGTATAAAGTTTCAGGAATTCGTTGCCGCCGAAAACCGCGGCAACGGCGATGGCCGCAATGCCCACCCACAGGGCCCAGTCGAAACTGCGGGCCGGTTTTATCCGCACGGGTTCATGCCCCTGCGGGTTCAGCAGGCGGTCGAATGCCGGAGAGAGGGTGAAACTCTTGAATTTGAGCACGCCCACGCCCTCGACTGTCAGCGTATCGCCCTCGCGGACACGGGCCAGCCAGCGGTCGTAGATTTGCTTCGCCTCCTCCTCGCTGCACTGCACCTTTCCGGCAAGGGCGGCCGGCAGTGCCACGCCCCGCTGCTGCGAGGTAAACGACACCGCACGGCTCGGCGGCAGGACACTCCGCCGGGAAAGGCGTTTCGCCCCGCGGCGCTCGACATACAGCGCCCCCACGCCCGGCAGGAACACCTCGCCGCTCCCGGCGAGCAAATCCCCGACAAGGCGGTTCACCTCGTCCACCATCGGATAATTGCTCATCGTTTTTTCCTTTTGTTTTTAGGCTCCGCAGCCGGTGCCTTCACCGCCTCCGGAACCACGGCGGGCTGCGTCGCACCCCGGTAAATCATATAGATGCCGAGCACGATAAAGGGAATGCTCAACCACTGTCCCATGTCGAGCGCCCAGCCCTGCTCGAACGCCTCCTGCTCGGTTTTGATGAACTCGATGAAGAAACGTGTGAGGAAGATACCTATCAGGCCGATGCCGAACAGGATGCCCGGACGGCGGCGCGCCATATCCTTCGCATAGTAAAGCCAGCAGAGGATTCCGAACGTGGCCAGGTAGCAGAGCGCCTCGTAAATCTGGGTCGGATGCACGGCGGCCGGTGCGAACTCGTGCACCCACTTGGCCGACCGGACGAATTCGAATCCCCACGGCAGGGTCGTCGAGGTGCCGAAAATCTCGGAGTTGAAAAGGTTGCCCATGCGCACGATGGCGCCGCCGATCCCCACGGCAATCATAATGCGGTCGAGCGACCAGATATAGGGCAGTTTGTTTTTGCGCGAGAAGAGCCACAGGCCGATCAGCAGGCCGATGGCGGCGCCGTGGCTGGCCATACCGCCGTCGCGAAACCCCGTGATAATTGTCCACGGCTTGCTCAAATACTCTATCGGGTCATAGAAGAGGCAGTGCCCCAGCCGTGCGCCGATGATTGTGGCCAGCGTGCCGTAGATGAAAATCGACTCCGACACTTTCGACGGCAGCCCCTCGCGTTTGCAGAAGTTGTCGAAGAGCATGGCGCCGACCAGAATCGCCAGCGCCCACATCAGTCCGTAGTAACGGATGTCGAGCGAGCCGAGCGAGAAAAATACGGGATTGAAATCCCAAACAATGCTTAACGGTTGTATCATTTATCCTATTTCTGTCTTTTGTCCACCACTGTTTTCCACACAGGCAGTGCCGCCGCCCGGCCGCCGTTGCGTGTCCCGGGGCGACCAGTCAGCCAAACGGCCCGTTGGGCCCGGCTTCCGCCGCCGCACCACGGCTTCCCGCTACTTGATATCCTGCAGATTCACCTTTTTGAGCGTGAACGAGAAGGTGCTGCCCACACCCGGCTCGCTGCGTACGGAAATCCGTTCGCCGTGCGCCTCGACGATATGCTTCACAATCGCCAGGCCCAATCCCGTGCCGCCCTGCTCGCGCGAGCGGCCCTTGTCGGTACGGTAGAAGCGCTCGAATACGCGCGGTAAATCCTCCTTGCTGATACCCAATCCGTTATCTTCCACCTCAATCAGTATCTTGTCGAGCATGTCACGGAAACGGATACGTGTCATGCCGCCCTCCTTGCCATACCGGATCGAGTTGATGACCAGGTTTACGATCACCTGTCCGATGTAGTGTTTGTCGGCCAGCACCCAAAACGGCGAGGGCAGGTTTTCGGCCCCTTTGACCGAAATCTTGATTCCTTTTTTGTCCGCCTCCATTTCGGCCTGCTCGGCGATTTCCCGGGTCAGCGCAACGATGTCGAACTTCTCCATTTCGAGGCGGTTCATGTTGCTCTCGAGTTTGGAAATCGTATCCAGGTCGTTGACGATGTTAATCAGGCGGTCGATGCTCTTCTCGGCACGCTCGAGGTACTTGCGGTTAATCAGCTCGTCCTCCAGTCCGCCGTCGAGCAGCGTCGAAATATACCCCTGGATATTGAAAATCGGGGTTTTCAGCTCGTGTGCCACGTTTCCGAGGTACTGCTTGCGGAAGCGCTCCGTCTCCTTCAGGCGGGCAATCTCCTTGTCGTTGGTATCGGCCCAGGCCGTAAGCTCCTCGCCGATATTCTCGACGTGCTTGTCTTTGAGCTCGGAAAAAATCTCGTTCGTATGCACGTCGCGCGACAGCACGATCGAATAGATCGGCTTGAGTTTGTAAGCCACGTACTTGCGGATGATGAACAGCGCCACGAGGGCCATGACGACAAAGACGGCCGCCGAAACGCACAGCGTCATCCACCATACCACGTCGAGCAGGAGCATGCCCGCAGCGACAATGGCCGTTGCGAGGAGCGCGATCCACAGCGACGCGCCCTCTTTTGTTTTGATATACACCATAGCTTACTTCGTATAGTTCTGCATAAGGCGGGCAATGTACTTGCCCACGATGTCGAATTCGAGGTTCACCACCGACCCCACGCCGATACGGCAGAAGTTCGTGTGCTCGAACGTATAGGGAATGATCGCCACGCGGAACGATGCGGGTTTCGAATCGCAGACCGTCAGGCTCACGCCGTTGACCGTCACCGAGCCTTTCTCGACCGTGCAGAGCCCCCCGCCCTGCGGCTCGTATTCGAACGTATAGTACCAGCTGCCGTCGGCATCCTCCTTCGCCGTGCAGACCGCCGTCTGGTCGACGTGTCCCTGCACGATATGGCCGTCGAGCAGCGCATCGGGTTTCATCGAACGCTCCAGATTCACCAGATCTCCCTCTTTCAGCAGACCGAGGTTGCTCTTGTCGAGGGTCTCCTTCATCGCGGTCACCGTATAGGTGTCGTCGCGGATGTCCACAACTGTCAAACATACGCCGTTATGTGCTATGCTCTGGTCGATTTTCAGCTCCCTGCAAAAGTCCGCACGAAGCGTAAAATCCTTATTCTGGCGGTCGGTGCGGATTCCGACGACCTCCGCCATGCGTTCAACAATCCCTGAAAACATACGCTTTAACTGTTTATTATCAATTTACCCTTCACTTTGTACACCGACTTTATGTCGCTGACATTCAGAATTATGTCGTCATAATTCTCTTTATCTCCGGCTACCAGGCGGAGTTTTTCCTCCCCGTCGGCGATCCGAACTATGCGCAAAGTTACAATTTTTCGGCTGACAATCACATATTCTCCCCCGGGAATAATTGCATCCCGGTCGACGGCTTTCAGCAAAACCACCGCCCCCGGCGGCAGGGAGGGGCCCATCGCCCGTCCCATGTAACACATCGCCAAATCGCAATCGCCGGCCTGGGGCACGATGAGGCTGCTCTCGGCATCCAGGTGTGCGGCATGGGCGATGGCCTGCTCGACATCGACGTTATAAAAAGGTATCTGCGCACCGCGCAGTTTCTCATCGGTGAACATCTGTCCCTCACCGGTCAGCAGCCACAGTTTGTCCACCTGCGGGAATTTGGATACGATACGTTCGGCCACATCGAGCGAAATGCCGTTGTTGCCGCGTTTGATCTGGTAAAGGTTCTCGCCGCGGGCAAGGCCTATGTAACGTGCAAAATAGTTGGTCGACATATTCGCCCACTTTATCACTGCCTCAACCCGTTGCCAATTATTCTGCTTTTCTCGCATTTTTTTAGCAATAATTAAAAAAAAATTTGCATCTTTGCACTCCCGGTCCCGTAGTTCAATGGATAGAATATAAGATTCCGGTTCTTACGATATGGGTTCGATTCCCGTCGGGACTACAACTCAAAATAAGCAATCATCTGATTTAAAGATGGTTGCTATTTTTATTGTTGATATTTTCGGCTTGTTTTTGGCGATATAATACCATTTTAACAATCATTTACCCAAACTTCGTGATCGGACTTGTGCTTTGATTGCGTCCACTTCATTACGCAAATATAGCACTTTTCGTCCTATTCTTATTGGATTTAGACACTTTTCTTTTTCCCATCTATATAATGTCGGATAGGACGCCCTCAAAATTCCAGAAGTCTCCTCCCGGGTGTAATATTCCATCTTATCTCCCATGGCTGCCTTAACAGCATTAAAGGTTTTTTCAGCTATACTATCACCTGTTTCTTGAATAAGTATATTTGCAAAAGTACGCAAATCAGATGCACGAACCAAAAACATTGCATCCGCCTGTCGCTCTTGCATGACTTGCATAAGTATACTATCCATATCCATTTTAAAATAAAGGCAGCTCCTGCTGCCGTCCGTCAATATACTCTCTTTTCTTAATTTTGAATCGACGCCACAAAATAGGCGGATTCGGTTCCCGTCGCTTACCTCGCATTACTGCGCATTGACTTCGTTGTTGACGCAGAAATTGAAGTTTTCTTTTAGCCCTGTTGATTCGATGATTCTTGATTCCATTAAGTATAATCATCAACTCCGCTTGGTTTAGATCGCTTGTCCATACCGTATAATCGGCTGCTGTTGGTCGCCCTTTTGCTTTTCTCCCCATTTGCTTATGTCGAAATAAGTTGCTACCTTTGATGGACAACGATGTTTAAGACTAAACCATTCTAATGCAAAAAGACTCCGGCCAGGGAGTCTTTCGCATTTACTTCTCCAGCTCTGCAAGTAAGGCATCAGCCGTTGTGGGGTGTTAGAACGTCCATAGTTATTCCACCAGTTTTGCTTTGAGGTAATGATATGCCTTATGGTACTTGCGGAGCCGGGCAACGTCTTTGTCAGTAATTTCCGACAGGCGGCGGATGTCCATGTTGTCCGTGAGGTCGGCAAGTTTGACATGAAGTGCAATTGTGTTCCGTGCACAACGGTCGATGTAATCCATATATTCCTCACCTTTGCGCCGAGTGAGGGCCTCGACGGCCTCGACGACCTTCGGGCAGAACCCCTGCTCCAGCAATCGGTCGAGTGTCCAATTTGCATCCTCAATGACATCGTGCAGGTATGCTACAATGCCATAATCGTTTCGTCCAAAATTGTTGGCTACGCGGTTCACATGGCCGAAATAAAGTCCTCCGGCGAGGTCTTTTTGGCCCTCATGCGCAATAACCGATATAGTTTTTGCGTCTTTCCATTGTTGTATAATACTTTTCATAATATTTAAAGTTTTGTCGATATTTTGCGATAATCTCGCTATTTCACCAATTCGAATTCGTACACCACGACCCACGGATTACGCCTCCACGTACCCCGGCCGGATACTTTATCTATCAGCGCGGCGAAGGCTTCGCGGGGAGTGTTAAAAACCTGCAAAGAGCCGTTATACTCCTTATCCTCGCTATTTTTATACACGATACCATCGACCACATACCCGCGATATGGATGCTCGCGTACACCCTCTTTCATGCAGTCCTCGTCCGTAATAGCCCATAAGGGCTCACAACGAATTCCGGTGATGCGGATTTGATGGGGCATTATGTCGGCACGGACAAGCATTTTGTTTCGCCAACCTGGGGATGCGGAAAGAATCTGATAGCCGTCTATTTCGGGGCGCGAGAGGGAAGCCCAAGCCTGGATACCAGCCTGTTCGTAGCTCTGCGCCACCGCCACGACTTCACCGACCTTGTAGGGTAGCTTTTTCTCGTCGCATACATTGTCGCCACGTCCGATGATTTGAACGTATCCTGCAAAAATTCGTACCTGTACGTCGGAGGTGGAATCGAGATTAATCAGCCGCCTCGTCATGGTCTTTCGCCCCTTGATAACCGCCCGCGTCAGTCCATAGCGGTCGTTAAACATTATCTTCTGCATGGTTATTCGGTTTTTAATAATTCCGGATTTTCGTGGATGTTTCCAATGATTTCACAATGACAGGGCATTGGGGAATAAGAAAATCCACCTTGCACCGGATTATCATGTCCGAAATTATCCACCGTCTTGTGATTAACACCGACCCAACCTCGGCCACATGTTTCGCGTGTATTGTGAAATTCAACCACCTGTATGAATCTACGATTCTGGCCCTGCGTGAGTATAATATCACCCTCGTAAATCTTCTTGTTGTTCTTGTCTTTGATTCCGGTATATTCACCGATGCTATCCGGGTCGACGATTACCGAAAATTGCCTGGGGTCGTACTGGATTCGATAATGTCCTTTCACGTCCATCAGCAGCAATCCATACACCCACCTTTTGTTGTGGGAATCCCATCCCCTGTATTCGATTTCTCGCATGGTTATTCTTGTTTTAGGTTGTTCACTCTGTCAATCTTGGCGGCGATAAGGGCACCAGCTTCGCAAAGCAATGTTATCGCCTCGCACTTTTGGGATGGACGGACTTCGAATTCAATCAACATCTCTGCCTTCCCAACCATTCTACTCACCTTAAATGCTATTTCTTCTACCTCTATTACCTCACTCTGTTTTTCCGCAATCAGTTCGATTCCTGTTTTCATTTTTTCCCGTTTTAGTCGTATAACTCCTGGTAATACGTGACGAAATTCGTATCCCTGTTGCATCGGTTTGGGATGCCCTCCCTAATCGCTTGCCGTATTACCTTGATGCTTGTCGTGGCTTTAAGGCGCATCACATCGCTGTATCTCATGTTTTTGGACACATCGACGCCGCACAAGTTCTTCATGAACGCATGTAGATTGACCATGTATTCGCCGCGGTAATAAAAATTTGACATCTTCGATGGGGTGGCGAAACAATACCCCATCTTCACGGCCTCGTCAATAGTCAGCTTGTCGGCTATAAACTTTCTCACAACATGCGCGACTTGATTTTTTGTGGGGTAGAAACAGGATATGGTTGCATCCATCACCCAAATCAACTCGTAATGCCTGGTCGCAAGAAGCGCGCGCTTGAATTGTCTTTGTCGGCGCCATCGGCGCAGTAGTTTGGTTTTCATATCACCAATCTCCCCCGTCATTAGGTATTCCATGAATGATGGTCACGCAGTTATCTGGGTTTACTCCACCAGTCGACGAGTTTTCCGGCTCCGGGTTTTGTTCCGTATCTCCTCGCATCATTACGTGAAGAGTGCCAGAACCGGAGAATAGCCACAATCCCTCCCCGTCTTTTTTCCACTTACGCGCCAGTTTTTTCAGTTCGCGTATACATTCGCATTGTTTTTGCGACAATTCAATTCCACATGCAGTACTATATTTGGTCATAGTTCATAGGGATTTGCAGGTAAATCGTGAACGTTGATTGCCAATCCATCGTCAATCAGACCGCGGTAGTCGAAGTGCAGGCGGTGGAGGAGGTCGAATTCACCGATTGACAAATTCTCGTTGTCGTACTCATACCATCCCGTTATGGGTGAATCGGAACTCGACACAAACACTTCGTTCGCCCCTAAACCTATTGCGCTAAAACGGGTGAATTCCGGGTACTTGATTTTCGCCAACTCAAATATCGGCACGAACGGTTTCCCGTTGTTGTAATCCCGTTCGGTTATTTCCCTGTAAAGGTCGGACATCGGCCGAAGCACCGGCTTCCCTAACGCGGGTGTATAGGTGGCGGAGAATGTTTTCATTCCCCTCAAAATGGCTATGCGTCCCTCTGGTGTCCGACATGCAAGGTTGTAAGGTGTATACCCCACAACGTCGGCCAGCGTAAGTTCTCGTTTCATATGTTATGTGTTTTGTAGGTTTACCACCTCGAACGAGGTGTTTCAATATCAATGCAATCTATATCCCGGTCTACAATGGGTGGGTTGTAGTCGATAGCCACACCATTCACCACAATATCCAAATGTTCACAGTCGTTCTCGACCGCCCAGTCGTAAAGTTCTTTCGGTGTCATAATTCATCTTTTTGGTAAGCTTCTGTACCCGTCGTTAAATATCAAACATCCAGCAACTGCAAGGGCAATGTGTAGCACACGCAACCACCAATTACCATTTGCATAATCAGTTTTCAGCATGATGATTCCAACCAATGCCATCAGAAGCCCGCTTATCGTGTCAAATGATGCTTTCGTCATAATCTTGTTATTCGTTAACGTCGATAAACAAACCCGGACATTGTAAAGCTTTTCGGACTTTCCATGTATGCTCACACTCCATGCATGCGGCACCCAGATCTATTATATCGCCCGGCTTCAAATTCATTATGTGAGGCTCCGTGAGTATCCCGTCGGGTGTATATACATAGACCCTACATTCGTATAACTCAACCAACACAATGCTTTTGCTACTGCATTTGGGGCACTTTATCAGCATTTTTTTCATAGTCTTGTCTTATTCATGAATCTCCCGCCAGCCGATGATTTGAGCAGTATCGTAGATACCATCATTTGCTATCCACCCATCTACATTATCGCTGTAATAAGCAACGTCGTGATTTTCTGTGTCTGTTTTGACCAAAACCTGTTTGCGGTGTTCGGGCATCTCCTCTTTCGGGTCGTGCCAGCGCGTCAGCTCCTCGCGCTCGGATTTTCCGAACTGGATAAGCCATTCAAGGGCATCATAGGTCGGAATACAAGTACCTAAACATTTCCGGTCGCAATTCTTGCGGTCTCCGCAAGTCACGCAGATGTTATTTTCGCAAAAGGCTTTTGCTCTTTCCTCAATCGTTTTCATTTTTAATTCATTCTTATCACGATGTTTCCCAAATTCTCCAGCTTACAGGCAACATATTCCATTTCTCCCCGGCTTCCAAAGTTCGCATACGTTACCCAAATGCCCATGAAAGTTCGTTTTTGGATTGTGTACCACTCGTCGCCGATTATATTTTCCATTCGTCCGCATCTGTACGTTTTCATCCTCTGTTCAGATTTTGGATGAAATCTCGCAATGCCCCACAATTTTTTGTTCCTATTAGGCATTCACCTACCGCTGTACCGTGGCAACTTTGACAATATGCTTTTATCGCTTTCGCCCGCATCCGCTCCTCGGCCTCCTGCTCGGCAATTTTGATAACTTTATTCACCATATCTCTATCGTATGCTTTTACTTTATTTTGGATCGGAGACATCGGCTTAAAGATTCGATTCAAATATTTTTCGCTTTTCATGGTTGATTATCTTTTGTGTTTCACTTTCCGATTCGGTATGCAGGAAATCCAGCCCCAGAACGGTATGCGCCGCTTCAAGTAGTCCGGTTCTTCCTCATGGTTGTATGCCTCTGTTTCGAAGCACGTGTAGTAGTAGGCGCCCGGATAAGGCGGGATAATCACCTCGACGAGCCACGAAATGCCATAGCAAATCCATCCGGCGAATAGGATTACGACCACCGCAAGCGCCCAACCCCACCACGCGAACGAGTAGCTTATGGCGATGGGCAGGAGGATTGCCGCGAACAGCACGGCGAGTTCGATTTGCTGGCAGCAATGGATTCCCTCATGGCGGCGCGTTTCCTCGTCCATATGACGCTCTTTCGGCTTCCGCGTGAACGCAAACGCCAGCCATGTCACCCAACTGAACCCCTTAAACGGGATTAACGGGTTATGAACTTCGATAGGTAGTTTCATAGATTCAACTCATATTCAGCCGACACAAGCAGGGTGATTGCTTTGACAAGGGCGTTAATAATACAAACGTCGTTAGCGACAAAACAATCGTAGTCGATAACCCACTCAACACCATTCTCGCCCATATATCGCCTCATGCGAAAATTACCATCGAATGGGTCTTGGCATGAAATTTTCGGAGGCAACACCCCCATCAGGTCAGCGACCGTGTAGGCAGGTGTGTATTCATGCCCGTCATTATTAAGTTCTTCAAGGTCGATGCCCGCAGAGGTGAGTTCCGCCTTGAACGACGGTATATTCGCGTTATTCACGTACACCATGCTCGCCTTCTCCGCGGGCACACCCAGTTCGATCAGCCGCTCCGACTGCTCGATGCTTGTTACTTGGTCTTTAATAATTTTTGCTCTCTTATTACGTTTTTATTTGTGACTATGAAAACCAACTCTTTGCGAATTGGCAATTATGTTCTCCACAATGGGGATACGATTGCCGTTACAAGTGTATTCCCCAAAGGAATTAATGCCCGGACAGACCCTGCGACCCGGAAAGTGTCGTATATCCATGTAGACTACATCGAGCCCATTCCACTCTCCACCGAAATGCTTCGTCGGCTCGGATTTCGGCAGAACGCTGTCAGATGGGTGATACCAAACGTGCCCAATCTTTACGTCGACCGAGCTGTAGATAAGTTCTACATATCCATCGGTAGGCTTGGCGACCGTGTATGCCAAGTGCGGTTTGTTCATCAGTTGCAGAATTTATTTGCCGACGGCTGGGGTGTAGAGATTAAAATGAGGCGGTAATCATCTATTCGCATAATCCGTAATAACTCATGCAGCTGTCTTTTCCACCCGAAAAGGTTACTATGACTTTCATACGAACAATGTTTTTTGAATTCTTGTTAGAACTTTGCTGCGGGCATCGGTGCAGAAACTTTTCTTAATCTCAAACCCATATGCCTTACGCTCCAAGTTAGCCGCTGCGAGTAACGTCGTCCCACTCCCGGCACATGGGTCGATAACGACATCCCCCTTGTCGGTGAATATCTCGATCAGGCGTTCCAGCAGAGGTACGGGTTTCTGCGTCGGGTGGATTTTCGGCGTGTCGGTATCACGTACCCAATCGAAGCAGTTGAATATCATTCGCCCGTCATTGTTGAATTTCGGCAGGCGGTCGCGGTAGAGGAGCAACCCGTATTCGCAGTTGCCGACGACTTTCATGTTGGCTTTGAGCACCTGTGCGGAGTAATCTTTGCAGAATACGAGCGGGATGTAGCGTTTCAGCCCATACCGTTGTCCGAGTTCGATGTAGTAGTGCATCTGCTCGAACGGGCAGAAAAGAATCATGCAGGCCGCACCTCCCTTGCGTCGTTTCCCATCATCTGCTTCGTCCGTGGCTTGTTCCTTTACCGGCTTGTCCTTGCGGAGCATCTGCGAACAAAAGTGCATGAACTCCGCAGGCCGGAAATCCTTGTCCGTGTCGAAAAACTGCTTGCCGGCAAGCTCGCTTTCACCGTTCCGGTTGTCGCCGTCCACGTACCATGATGGGTTTGAGGCATAGGCGTTATTGCCGATGCAGTTGCCGCTAAAGGTTATCAAGCCCTTTCGGCGAACGAGGAATACGCTGTTGGTCTTTAAGGTAAGGCACCACACCTTTCCCTTGTAGTCCGATACAACCTTTTTGTTGTGGTATGCGATGTTTTTGCTCCCTCCGTTAAATTGGAAATAGTGAAGCTCTGTTTTGCCCCAAGTGGGATTGGACTGGTGTCTGATGTGACAGATAACACCGATTTTGAGAGCCACCTCCTGCAAGCCCTCAATGAGTCGGGTCGAAACGGACGATATTTTCAACCCTTTGCCATTCTTGGTGCTATCTCCGAAAGTATATGCCTCCCACAGAATACGCAGTTTTTCGGCGGGAAGGTCTAAAATCCACCGAGGTATGTACTTGTCCGCGCTTTTCCCGAAAGGCAAGAGGAAAGTGTAGAGCTGCTTGGAATAGATATTGAAGTTGGAGGCGACGCGGTTCTTTTCCTGATGTTCCTTGAAGTCGAACGGCAGTGCCGACAGAATCTCGCGCACTTTCGCTCTGTTTTCGCCGAACTGCTTTATGCTGACGTAATATCCCGAACTTCCGCCCCTTGTCGTGCAGCCGTCGGCGAGCCACAGACCGAAGAACCGAAGCCAATCGTCCAACGGTATTATCACCGCGGAAGCGAGAACCGTTTTATTTGCGTTCAAGCCTATTTTGCACGGCGGGATTGTGACGTGTTCAACGCTCGTACCACCGCGCCACACGTACCCGCTACGAGGGATATAAGAGGCTGCAGTGACGTCCTTTGCCAAACGGATATTTTCGGTATTGAGGCGTTTGCGTTCACGTAAGCGCTTCCCAAATTTCAGATTGGGTTTGAAGTCGTTGACAGCGTAGCAGCGATGATTGGCGCTAACAAGAAGATTGATGTTTCGGCTGTCGAACGAAATCATGTCTTCGTCATTATCTCTGACGATAATCCGCTCGATACCCGAATATTGCATTTCCTGCGTCTGATGGTCGAGGGATAACACTTCATCGTCGAGGGTAATATCGTCGTAGCGTTTCCAGCCGTTGCGCGTCCAACATTCCGTTTCGGGGTCGTAGCAGTAGGGCACATCGGCGATGATAAGCTGCGCTTTCGGAATGCCGTATGACTTGAAATTCTGAAAATGGTCGTTAAAAAGTTCGATGTTCTTCATTGTTGGTAGTTGTTTATCGCCCGAATACAAGCAGGGCGGCATCTCTCGCATGCTCCGAGGTCGCCCCCGTCCACTTCGTCAGCGCCTTGAACTGCGCCGCGGAGAGCTTCGTGCAGTTGCCCCTCGGAGCAATCATCCGGCATTGCAACCCCTGCTCCCGGCACCAATCCTCCCAGATGCGGCTGTCGCGCTTCACGGAGCCTGCGCCCTGTAGCTTCTCTCGGCCGGATCGCCCGAACCACTTGCGCTGCCGGGCATCCTCGATGAAGAGCCGCACGCTCTCTTTGCCGCGGATATCCGCAATCATCTTCACGCGCTCCATGGCCTGTGTGATGGTCATGGTGCTCACCTCCGCGAGGTGTTTCGTATCCGAATGCCATACGGCGAAGCCTGTATGCACTCCTGTGTCGATGCCGATGCAGATCATAGCTCGTCCGGGATATGATACCGCGCCTTGTCCACTTTGAGCACCCAGCCGGGTTTCTCGGCTCCATTGATGCGTATCGAAGCGTAATCGTCCGTGCTGCCGCCGTTCCGCACTACTTCATTGCACATCGCTGAATACGTCAGAATCCGACATTTCACATCAATTCCCAAGATGTCGGCAATCGTCAGCCGTTTGTATGTGAACGTGTCCAGCACCCTGTTTAGGGCATATTCCAGCCGCTTCCCGCTCATCCCTGTCTTACCAATCCGCTCGGCAAGGATGGAGAAGAACTCGCTCGACATATCCGGGAAACACACGGACAACTTATGCACCGCCGTGGCAATATGTGCCGCCGATGCCGGAGGCCCGGCAAGTACGGATACCTCCTCACTCCCACTCTTGGCGAGTGTGAGCGCGAGAGATTCCCTCGGCGACGGCGCGAGCGAGTTCGTCAGGGCTTGGGGGTTGATTCTTTGTACTTCGTTCATGACTCACAATTCGTTGGTTTTGTTCGTACTGCTGGTTTTTGCGCAGCCAGTTGTTGAAATGCCGCTTACAGTCCCGCTTGTCCTTGGACACCTCGCCGCTATTCTGCACGTCGGCGGCGTATTCACGGATTTTCTGCTCCACGTAAGCCCGGTCGAGATGCTTGTTCATGCACAACGATTCAATCCATCCCTCTTCGCCTGTGAGGTAGTCTGCGACAGCCGCTACGGGAATATACTCGTATGTGCTATCGGGAAGCGGCGGTAGGGGTACTTTTTTCGCGCAACTTTTTTCGGGGGCTACGCCTGGAGATTTACGGAGTCGAGCTTCCTGAACACACGCAGTGATTCCACTCGCTCCCGTTTCATCCGGGCTTTCCCTTTCCTCGCGCGTGCGCGCTCCAGAGGGGGAAGAAGATGATATTACGACGTAAGGAGTAATATCTTTACTTTCCTTTACTTTACTTTGGGGGGTTATTGTATGCAATAACTCACTTGCAACGGGGTTATTGCATGCAGAAACCACATTATTGCATGCAGAAACCAAGACATAAGGCAATTTGGCGCCAGTATTACGTCTCCTTGTTATCGCAAAAAATCGCTTCTGAATTCCTTGACTCGTTAAAACCTTCACCGAGTTAAAAAGGGCTTCATTAAAAAATCCCCATTTAACCAAGCGGTTTATTATTTGGTCAAGTAGTTCAGGGCTTATTCCCGGAAGGTCTCGAAGCATTTTATATTTCATCGGCTCATTCCACAATATGAAGTATCCGCTTCGGTATACCGCACAAAGCAGCTTGATAACAACGATGTCGCCCTTGATCCCAAATTCTCCGGAAATAGCAGCAATTTTTTCGTCTGCGAAAAAATCCACGTCCAAAGGAAAGTAATCTAAACCAGTCTTATTAGGTCTTGCCATATCATAACCTCATCCTTTCTTTCTCATAACTTATCATTGTTCGTAGATTATCGCATTGGTGCTTGCATGCCGCATTGATTCGATCCAGCCACTTGGCCAGCGCGTTCAGTTCTGATGCCGAGCTGTCCACCAACTTGTTAGCCAACGACGCCGAAAGACCTGCTATAACCTCCCTATCGTCATGGAACATCTTTGCAATAGCTGCATCCCGCATTCCAATAATCTCGCTTAACAACTCCCCGCTGCGGGCATAGTATACACCCAGCTGGTCGAGGCGTCCGATCATCGCATTGATGTCGGCATCATTGAGACATTCAAGCAGGTCTTGTATGTCCCTGGCCTCCCCTCTGATCTCGTCGATCCTTGTCATGGCGTTTTGTGATTTTCTTGTACAACAATTTGGCGTTTCGCAATGCATTCTGCCCTTTCACGGTCTGGCCCCGGCATTGATCCAGGTTCCGGAGGATGCGCATCACCTGCTCAACCTCCGACTTTTTCAACTCATACATACGCGCACCATTTTAGCAGTTATTTGCTCCTTGATCCGGTCAGCATTATCGAGTGCTTCGCGAATCTTCTTGATAAATTCCTCGTCCCGGTTCACGCGCAGAACCTTGAGGGCAAAAGCACGATTCTGACATCGGGGATCATAGGATATGAAGTCGCACCACCTACGACCGGTGACAAGTAAGTTGCCTTGTATCTGGGCGTAATACTCGGGCTTGATGCCGTGTAGTTCCGAAGCGGTTTCCAGCAGTAGGTACTTCGCGTGAACGGCAGAGTTATATGGGCACTTAATTTCGATGATACCATCCTCGCCTACCAGCCCATCCGGACTACCTCCGAACGTCCGCGACCACTCGATAAATCCGCAAAGCTCGACAGCGTTACCCGTGCGATCCTCGTAAACCATCCGGGCCTCCGGCTCGTACTGGTGTCCCCATCGAACTTCGCGAGTATTTAACTCATTGTAGTCCAGGCAGGTGCCATTGGTCAACTCCTCGGCCAACTTGTCGAAGATATAGCTTTCAGCAGTCTTCGAAACATCCCCCGACCTCGGCTTTGTCATCAACTTATGAAGTTCTGACGAAGTGAAGTGGAAAAGACGGTCATTGAACCACTCGGGGGTGTTCTGATATGTATTCGAGCCATTCATATCCTTGTTTGATTATTTTTTGGGAAACAGTTCGCCGCCAGCAGCCTGTTCGGAATGCTCGACTGCAGCGGCTATGTCTTCCGCAGCCTTCGTCTTTGTGATTATCTCGCGCAGGTTGTCGGCCTCCTCTTTGTTGATGAGCCCACGAAGCAGAGCTGCATTCACATCGGATTCGGTCTTGATGGATGAAATATCGAATCCGGATGCCTGCCTGCCCGGAGTAACGTCCTCATAGGTGGTATCAACCACGTCGCGGATTTCCTCGACGGTCTGCATTCCCATAGATATTTCCGGTGCGTATGTTCGTTGGAAAAATGCCGCAGATCGGTATTGAAGCATTAGCTCGGGCATTGTCTTCCACTTGCTGCCGGCCTTTCCGTACCACCCCTCGTCTTTGGCCATCTGCATCGACACCCAGGCGCCATGCAAGGGACTTCCTGTGGTCTTGTCGATGGCCCATGCCCGGCAGCGCCACTTGTCCATGTCACCCTCATTCTCGTGTTCGTAGCGCAGCGGGGAGAACCGTCCACAAGTGTTCAGCGCGGCAATAAGGAACTTCGACGACCATCCAACATTGCCGTAGACCACATATAGATTCTGCATCACCAGTAATGGCGACATTCCGATACGGTTGGCCATCTCCAGCGCGATAATACAGTTGGCGACTGCCTCCGGAGTTTTCGATTTCTGATACTGCACCGGGACGATAGTGGACGAAGCCAGCGATATGGCCATGCGCTGTGCATTCTCGAAGTTAGCCTGCGAGGCAAACACGAGCATCGAATCTCCTGATATAGGAGCCGGAATAGTAGCAGGAACATTTTCCTGCTGAATTTTATTGTCTTCCATAGTTGTTGATTATAAGTTATTGTGTTTGGCGTATTGGTTTAATACCAGAACTTTGGCAGGATAGTCCCGGCCCTCCTCGTCCGAGATTTTCACGATTTCGAAGTTGTCGCGCTCGACAACATAATAGCTTTCGAAGAAGCCCATGTAACTGTCGCCGCCCCGTACCTCTCGAATTTCATAGTGGTGGATGGCGTCGATAACAAACACCTTGTAGTCGATTTGGTAATGCCTGCCGTCGACATCGCCGTTAGAGTCCGTATCGACCATATCGCGGAGGATGTCGAAGATGTTTTTCTTGTCGCGCGCCGTCAGTTCATAAGCCGACGCATTCCATTTTCCGTCCAGTCCCTTTATGAAGTCGCTCGGATAGTTTCCGAACACCTCCGGCTGGTTCATGGAGCTGGGAATATCCACCAACTCTTCTGATACCGGAATGGCCGGGGTTGTTGTCGTGGTGTGGCATTGCGTGTTCATGGCTGGTCGTTTTTGAAGTTCTGATAAAATTCGATCACCTGCTGGCACCCTTCTATCGAATTGAGTTCTCCGGTATGGTATTCACGGCCTATATATGCCGATATGGCCTTATAGAGTCGCTTGCGTTTGACCCTGTCTTTTGTCGGAAGCCAATAGGCATCTATCGTTTCATGAACCTTGTGTCGCCATGCTCGCAAATCGGGAGTCGGAATTGTGCCCAGCGGGCGACCGTCCCGATGTGTGCCTACATAGTTACCGCATTTCGGACATTGATAGAATGTCAGATAGGACAGGTCAGGACGATGCGGATATATCTTCGATCCGGCCATAAGCAACGCATCCACTTGTTGATGGCATTGCACACAATAAAGTTCCATGCTACTCGAAGATTTTATCCAACAATCTCCCGATTTCTTTCTTGCGGTGCTGGTTAGAGAGCACCCATCCGAAAACAGCGGAAACAGGAGCCGCGCATATCAGGAATATCAGTAAATCGCTCATATCACGTTCCTCCCGCTTAATCGGTTGTATGATATGTAATTCCAGAGGGATATTCTGCGCATGATGTTGCGCTTGGCCCGGTAAGCCGACCGCCAAATAATGGCGGCCAGCAATTGCTTATCGGTGCGTCTTACGCCGACAAGCTGAATCTCATTGTCCATGATTCAGCGGTTTTAATGTTTGACTTTGGGAGGGAACACCCGGCTTACGAGTATGCTGCCCACTACGACGGCATACGCTGGGTATATCACGCGGAATTGAGCAAGGAAACAGCCTAAAGCATGTTCCTCGCTGGTGGCGCGGATAACGTTGGTGTAATCGACTTTGTCCGAAGAGAACATCGGACGATTGGCTTTCAGATGACACCTGTAAAAGCAGGTGCGATGCGTTGCACGGGTACTTTTATTCCCCGTTTTGCAACTCGTGTTGGTCTTTGGCATGTTGAACACAAGTTTGTTATACACTATGATAAAAAGAGAGACGCGCCCCCTAATCTCGCCAAAGACCCACGACTACGCGAAGTAGAAGTGCAACAGGGACACGTCTCATAAAACGTTCGTATGTACTTGTAATCGCGTTACCGCGAGTCTTTGGCAAGGGCAAATATACAACTTCATTTCGAATCTGCAAAATTATTTTGTAATTAACCGGGCGCGTCCGCCTTGTATCTCGTATTCACGACCACAATAGCCACAAATGACTATATCGTCATCCCAGTCTTGTTCGAGCCATTCTAATTCATCAGAATCGTTGGCGTCGCAAGCGCTATTACTGTCCATCAAAACCTTCCCACACAAGCACTTTAGTTTGATGTTAGATGTATATTCAATATTTGTCGCGTAAAATTCGCATTCAATACCCTTTGTTTCGGCTTCCTCGGCCTCTTTTTGAGCTGCTCTTTCATAAGCCTGCAAACATTCGATTTGCTCTCGGTTCCCAATTTCAGGTTCGACGATGCAATTGCCACGCATGAACTGACCGTTCTCAATGCGTAAGGATTGTGTATCATTCATAGCTATTTCATCAATTCCGGATTGTTGTGGATGTTGCCAATGACCCACATCTGATACAAATCGTCAAAGCAATTGACGATTTGGAAAACATCAACATCTCCAAAGTTGACGACGAATGCCCCGTCTCGCCATTCAACTACTCCAGTGCTTTCAAATTTGTCGGAAAGAATATCCCCCTCGTAAATCTCTTTGCCGTTCTTGTCTTTTAGCCCCGTGTACTGGCCGACGGTGGCGGGATCAACTTCGAACTTGATAAATCCAAACCCGGTTGAGTCTGTAATAATATATGCTCTTCCTTTTTCAGCAAATAGGAAGCCATATACCCATCCTTTACCATCAAGGCGACGGCCTCGGAATTTAATCTCTCGCATAGTTTTTCAGTATTTTAGGCATATAAAAAATCTTTACATTTCGAGCAAACATGTAAAGAAAATCGAGAATTCTTTACACGTTATTCGTCGATAGGGCGCCAGCCGACAATCTCAAAACGTGGGTGGGAGATTGCTAATTCATTTTCGCAGTCCCACCGCCCTGAAGGTTCGCGTCTACCTACCGTATAATACGGCTTATTGGGGCACCCTACCGCTATATACTTCACAAGCACGTTATCTTTAGGCATATCTTTTACGAATGGATTGTGCCATTGGGTCAGTCCTTCTCGTTGTAATATTAGCTGACAAATAGCCGACTCATATATGCCCTTAATCACGTCTTTATATTCCGAGACTCTACATTGCGGTTCTGCCGGTTCACTATTAAGACGCCAGACGCAGGTTTTGCAAATAGGTACATGGGATTGATTACAGAAAGTATTTGTGCAAATACGTTTCGCTCGTTCCTCAATAGTTGTCATATTGTAACTGATTTTTATTGCGACGCAGGGAGGATTCGAACCTCCGACCTCTACAGACAGACAATCCCGGCGCCGGGATACCTGCCAGTAACGTACTACCGCTGTACTACTGCGTCAATTGGGGGGATTTAGTGGATTCGAACCACCTCTGCATTGCGCGTGCATCTGACCCGTCTTTGCCGATGTCACAATCCCCTGCGGACTTTCCCGCCGTCATATCCTGCGTGGCAGGGACTCTTTCACCGTTTCCACCTCTTGTGCGATTTTAGCGTACTTTCGTTGAATTTGTGTGCCTAATTTAGCTTTCGCTTGCCCCCTCGCACGGTCGTAGGATAATTATCTTATATTCAATGCCATCCTCCGCGACCTCTCGGCATTCTTGAGGTAGCGCACCTTGTACTTCTCGTTGGCTTTCTCCGGAGGTACGAGAATCACCGTGTTCTTGTCCAGCCGTAAGGGCACATATCCCTTTTATTTGACTTCCGTGAAATGGTTCTGCATATATCGACGATTGTTGATTTCAAAAGATGCGGGGGACTTCTGACGCTCCCCCGCGGTGGCAGCGCTACTATGCTTCACGCGGCCTGTTTGCGTTCTTGCCCGTTTCGTGGACTTCCGCCTCGGCGTTGCTACTTCTCTTCACGCAGCCTCGGATTGTCGAGGGATATACCCTCTTTCGCTTCCGTTGTGATTGAGGCTTCAAACACCCCATCAAACTCACAACATCGGGATTTCTCCCTGTTGAGCAATCCGGATTCGAACCGGAAGTACCGCCTCCAAAGGGCGATGTGTTACCGTTACACCATAGCTCAATAAATACCGGTCTTTCCCGGCTGTCAGGTGCCCGCGGGCCTCACGGATGGCGGGCGGCCTCAATGAATAATTTCCCATGAGTACATTAAGGTGTTGAGACCTTTTTGTTACTTCTTTTTGGTGACCTCCTCTTCAATTTCCGCTGTCGCATCCAAGTCTTTCTTGATTTCATCAAGATACTCGAGTGTGCTTTCGGCATTCAGAAGCGTTGTTTTTTGCTCCAGCATGGTATTGATGATGCTTTTGTAATCGGCGTCCTTATCACCGAGAAGCCGCATGCTCTCTTCATACTTGATTTGCGCCTCTGCCATCACCTCTTCCGTGTTGTCCTTTGCACGGGCAATGGCATTGTATATTTGGCGTTCACGAATGCCGAGAAGCCTGTCAACCAGTTTGCAGTCTTTCAGGATTGCTGTAATCTTTTTCATATCGTTTAAATTTTGGTTATGGGTATATAATGATGTTTTTCAACAAGGCTTATTTTACGATGTTTGATGGTATCATTGTATATATTTTTGAGGATCTCGTCAATATCGGTTATTATCCTTTCGCTCATACTTGTGCTATAGTCTACGGGATGCTGCATGGCGAGTGGTAATAAGTATTCCTCCCTAATATCCATTGTTCTGAATCAAATAATATTCGTTAAACTGTGTGTGTCTGCCGTCCTCTGTCACGGCGCTCAATTTGTTCGAGCAAATAGCGTGGCCTTGCCGACGAAGCCGGCTGACAATTCTGCGCAGCTCCGTCGTGCAAAACAACCTTTCAGCCTTGCGGACAGTCAACCTGCCGCCCGCCTTGAAATAGGCCAGAATCTTACTTTGCGGTTCGTACGTCATAGCCCTTGATGTATTTGCCGTTTTCACCGCGTGCCCTGTCGAACTTGCGCAACTTGCCTTCGAGTTTGCACACCTGCTTCTCGAATTTATCGGCCCGAGAGGTAAGAGCCAGGATTCGCTGCTCCCTGGAAGCGAGTTCCGCATCTGCGGCATTACGTTCCATCACATACCTTGCGGCAAGGTTCTCGAGCTCGGAAATACGCCCTTTCAGATGCCCGACCTCCGCCCACAACTTCTTCCGAGGCGTCACGTCGATGCCTAAAAATGTTTTTCTCTCCATAGTATAATTGTTATAAGGTGTTGCAAAGAAGCCCGCGCGCTGTCAACACAACAAATCACAAACAAACTTAAACCTCAAAAAACCAATGCGCGCGGGCATGAAGCAGGCTTTGTGCGAATGCAAATAATGAAAAAACTACTAATAACCCAGGAAGAAAGAACGTGTGCGCAAAGCCTGCATTAGAGCCCGGATAGGTACATTCAAACCACACCGGGCATAATAATGCTTTACTTTTCCCGGTGGGCCCCGCCGCTCATGTTATCCATGTCATCGCAGCTTCGGCACCTATGCCGGTCTTTCGCGCATCGTTTCAGCATTGGGCGATTTCGATTGAATCTACTCCGCTATTACTGTCTCAATCCCGTAAATCGGGCTTCGTGGCTTCCTCCCCACTACTGACGGAGCCTTCTTCTCGCTGGGCTCACAGAGTGCATATACGTTGCAAGCGTCGGCCTGAATATTCAAGGTTGTCAGGCTCCCCTATCGTCGCCTAAATGGCGGCTATCTTGGGAGTGCGGCAGGATTCGAACCTGCATGACTGCGCACATCTAATCTACATTTTCTTGGATCGGGATTCCCTTTCAGTTTCCAGCTACGGCGGATACATTCACCGAACTCAATACTCATACATACCATAGGCGTCTACCATTCCGCCACGCACTCCTTGTTGCTATTCCTGCCTCTCAAATTTTATAGAATCATCCGCGAATACAACTCGATTGTCTTTGATATACCGTGCGATGCTTCTATCGTTGACTTGACATTCGATAGCCGAAGTAAGAATAATCATCGTCGAGGTTTCCCAGCTCTCGGCGTTGATCGTCGAGGTTCCCCAGCTCCGGGCGTTGATCGTCGAGGTTTCCCGGCTCTCGGCGTTGATCGTCGAGGTTTCCCAGCTCCGGGCGTTGATCGTCGAGGTTTCCCGGCTCTCGGCGTTGATCGTCGAGGTTTCCCAGCTCTCGGCGTTGATCGTCGAGGTTCCCCAGCTCCGGGCGTTGATCGTCGAGGTTTCCCGGCTCTCGGCGTTGATCGTCGAGGTTCCCCAGCTCTCGGCGTTGATCGTCGAGGTTCCCCAGCTCCGGGCGTTGATCGTCGA
>ERZ791875.1000-NODE-1000-length-21851-cov-8.170536_pt1 | contig 21851 bp, 19 predicted proteins | sample MGYA00510278_ERZ791875 | MGnify/ENA primary metagenome ERZ791875 (study PRJEB30046, sample SAMN00792078) | human gut metagenome | study: EMG produced TPA metagenomics assembly of the A metagenome-wide association study of gut microbiota in type 2...
GGCGGCAGGTGCGCTCGATGCGCAGCTCGCGCGGCGCGAGCACCGCGAGGGTTTTGTCGACGCTGCCTTCCAATCCGGCCTCGAACAGGATGGCGCTCTCGAGAATCACGTAACTCCCCTGCTGCCGTGCAGCCCAGGCATCGAAATCGCGCATGACGGCGGGATGCACCAGCGCATTGAGGTCGGCAAGCGCCTGCGGATCGCTGAAAACGATTGCGGCCAGATAGCCCCGGTCGAGCTCCCCGCCGCGGAACGTCTCCGCACCGAAACGGGCCGTCAGCCCGCAGCGCAGCGCAGCGTCCTCACGCATCAGGCGTTTGGCCGCGGCATCCGAGTCGTAAACCGCAATGCCCCGCTGCGCAAAAAGGCGGCAAACAGTGCTTTTGCCGCTGCCTATGCCGCCCGTAACTCCTACTTTCATCATGCTCATTCCTCCCTGTCGGGATAATTTATCTCGGGAACCGCGTCGATGGAGGTTATCTTGATGTCGCTGAATTTCTTCGAAATGGCGTTCTGGAGCGATTGCGGGTCGATGATGATTTTCCCCTCGTGCCCCTCTTCGCGCGAACGCTTGTACTTGAGCTCCGTGAGCGGGATACGCAGCGTCTTGTTCATATAGACCTGATACCCGAACAGGTTGGTACCCACGCCCTCGACCGTGCATGCCACGTCGAAGACCTGCCCGTCCACATCCACACGCACGGTCTGTCCCGTCGTGTAGGTATAGCTCAATTTCGCAATGTACCACAGGATGAACGACGCCACGAGCAGGGCCAGAAAAACCGGCGACACGTAGCGGTGCATCCATTTCAGCAAACTATCCATCGTGCGTTGAAGTTCCATGATGCAAAGGTAAAAATAAAATGGACTGCACCAACCGTGCAGTCCATTTTATTTAATCGGATATAGGCAGCAGCTACTCTTTGCCGAGTTTGCTGCGTTTGGTCATCAGGTCGTAGGCAATCGGCGTGGCGATGAAAATCGTAGCCGCCGTACCCACAATCACGCCGACCGTCAGCGCGAAGATGAAGCCGCGGATGGTTTCGCCGCCGAAGAAGAAGATGGCGAGCAGCGTCACGAGCGTCGTACCCGAGGTGTTGATCGTACGCGACAGCGTCGAATTGATGGCGTTGTTCACGTTCTCCATGAGATTGCGCTTGGGATAGAGGCCCAGGTACTCGCGGATACGGTCGAACACGACCACCGTGTCGTTGATGGCGTAACCGATAATCGTCAGGATTGCCGCGATGAACGCCTGGTTCACCTCGAGGTTGAAAGGCACGATGCCGTAGAGCATCGAGAAGAGGCCGATGATGAACAGGGCGTTGACCGCCAGTGCAATCGTGGCGCCCGAAGCCCACTGCCAGCGCTTGAAGCGGAACGTGATGTAGAGGCCGATGGCGATGAGCGAGAAGAGCACCGAGTAGATGGCGTTCCAGGTCATGTCCTTGGCAATCGAGGGGCCGATTTTGTCGGCCGTCAGGATACCGTTCTCATCGGTCTGCGTATTGCGGAACTGCTCGAAGGTGATGTCGTACGAGTAGAGCGGCTTGAGGGCATTGTAGATAATCTGCTCGACGTCGGCAGTAGCCTCGTCCGACGTGTCGTCGTAGCGGTACTGCGTCACGATGCGCATCTGGTTTTCGCGGCCGTACTGCTTCACCTCGGAGCTGATGGCCGAAGCGTCGGCGTCGGCGTGCTGCGAGAAAGCGTCCTCGACCCGCGAGCGCACCTCTTCGGCGGCAACGGGCTTGTCGAAGCGAACCACATAGGCGCGGCCGCCGGTGAACTCGGCGCCGAGGTTCAGGCCGCGGGCGAAGAACGAGATGCACGACAGCAGAATCAGCACGCCGGCGACGATGTAGCCCACCTTGCGCACGCGGATGAAATCGAAATGCGTATTGTTCAGGAAGTTCTCCGACCACTTGCGCGAGAAGGAGATATGGCCCCACCGGGCGACGATCCACTCGATCAGCAGACGGGTGATGAACACGGCGCTGAAGAACGAAGTGATGATACCGATGATAAGCGTCGTGGCGAAGCCCTGTACCGGACCGTTACCGAAGATGAAGAGCACGATACCCGTGATGATGGTCGTGAGGTTACCGTCGATGATGGCCGAATAGGCTTTCGAGAAACCGTCCTTGATAGCCAGCGAAAGGCCTTTGCCGCCGCGCAGCTCCTCCTTGATACGCTCGTAGATGATGACGTTGGCGTCGACGGCCATACCCATCGTCAGCACGATACCGGCGATACCGGGCAGCGTCAGCACGGCGCCGAACGACACCAGGACGCCCATCAGCAGGAACACGTTGGTCAGCAGCGCGATGTCGGACATCCAGCCTGCGGTCTTGTAGAACAGGCCCATGTAGAGCAGCACGAGGATAAAGGCAATCACGAACGAGAGCATACCCGCATTGATCGACTCCTGGCCCAGCGAGGGACCCACGACGGTATCCTGGATAATCTTGGCCGGCGCGGGAACCTTACCCGAGTTGAGCACGTTGGCGAGGTCCTTGGCCTCCTGGATGGTGAAGTCGCCCGTAATCTGCGACGAGCCCTTGTCGATTTTGGTGTTGACGCGGGGTGCGGAGTATACATAGCCGTCGAGGACGATGGCGATGCACTTGCCGATGTTCTCGCCCGTCAGACGCGCCCATTCCTGCGTACCCTCGCCGTTCATGGTCATCGAAACCTCGGCCGTGGCGCCGCGCTGTGCATACTGCTCGGTGGCGCTCGTCACGACGGAGCCGTCCAGCGGCGCCTTGCCGTCGGGCGTGGAAACCTTGATGGCGTAGAGGTAATAGCGGCCGTCGATTTTGTCGTCGCCCTTGACACCCCACTTGAATTCGATGTCGGCGGGGAAGAGCTCGCGCACGGCGGGATTTGCCAGGTATTCGTTGACGGCAGCCATGTCGGCCTTATACGCGGCACCGAGGGCGGCACCGCCCGCATAGTTCGGGTCGAGCACGGCCAGCAGCGGGTTCTGGGCACGGTCGTAGCGGCCGGCGTTTACCTGCTCGGCGGCAGCGGTCGAATCGGCCCCGATTTCGGCAATCAGCCCCTCGGCCTCGCCGGAAGCGCTCTGCTCCGTCACGACTGCGGCCTCGACCGAAGCGGTTTCCTGCTGCGCTGCAGCGGGAGCCTCGCTCAACTCGGCCTTGATGAACTTATCGGCGGCGACCAGTGCGGGAAGCACCTCGCGGGCGTCGTAAGTCAGCCAGAACTCGAGCGAAGCGGTACCCTGCAACAGGTCGCGCACGCGCTGCGGCTCCTTCACGCCCGGCAGCTCGACCAGAATGCGGTGCGAGTTGGGCAGGCGCATGATGTTGGGCTGCGTAACGCCGAAGTGGTCGATACGGCTGCGCAGCACGTTGAACGACGCGGCGATGGCGGCGTCGGTCTCTTTCTTGAGAATCTTTTCGACATCGGCGTCGGAACTCTCGAGCGTAATGTCCTTACGGTCGGGGCTTACGAAAATCGCAGCCAGCGAACCGCCGTTCGACAGGCGCTGGTAGGCCTTTACGAAATCGGAGATATAGTCTTTCGAGGTGCCCTCCTTCAAAGCCGCGTTGGCCTCGGCAATCGCCTCGACGAACGCGGGGTCGCGCTGGCTGTCGCCGGCCAGTGCCTTGACGACGTCCTCAACCTGCACCTCCAGCATGACGTTCATACCGCCCTTGAGGTCGAGGCCCAGGTTCAGCTCCTTCTCCTTACACTCCTTGTAAGTGAACTTCTTGAACCCGAGGTTGTAGACCGGGAGGTTCTGAACCGAATCGAGGTAATGCTGTTCGGCCTCGGCCTGCTGCTCGAGCCCGCCGGGGAACTGTGCGGCGTACTCGGCCGCCTTTTTCTCTACATTGCGCGTCTTGAACGTGAATGAGAGCTGGTAAACACACGCAAGTGCCAAAAGGACCGCGAGTAATTTAATAGCACCTTTACTTTGCATTTTGAGTTAAAAAGTTTTGTTATTATTTGTTGTAATTATCTTCATTACGCATAATAGCACGCAAAGATAGGAAAAAAGAATTGAAAATCGGAAATTAGGCACCAAGATTTACGCCCGGACGGCAAAAAAAACGTATTTTTGGAGCCGTATGATAAAATATACCGAATACAGGTATCATATCGCGGCGCTGTTCACCGTGGCGGTGTGGGGCGCGACGTTCGTTTCGACCAAAGTGCTTATCGCCAACTCGCTGACTCCGGCGGAGATATTCCTGCTGCGTTTCGCTATCGCCTACGCCTGCATCTGGCCCGTGTCGCGGGGACGGCTTTGGGCCGCGGGATGGCGGGACGAGCTGACGCTGGCCGCAGCGGGCGTGACGGGAGGATCGCTCTATTTCCTGACCGAAAACATGGCGCTGGAATTCGCCCCGGCCTCGAACGTGTCGCTGATTGTCTGCACGGCGCCCGTATGGACTGCCCTGCTGTTGAGCCTCGCGTACCGCAGCGAGCGGATGACGCGGCGACAGGTCGCAGGCTCGGCGCTGGCATTCGCAGGCATGGTGCTCGTCGTGCTCAACGGCCGCTTCGTACTGCACCTCTCGCCCCGAGGCGATCTGCTGGCGCTGTCGGCGGCGCTACTGTGGATGGTCTACTCGCTCGTCATCAAGCGAGTCGGGGGCCGCTACCCCGCCATCTTCATCACCCGCAAGGTCTTTTTCTACGGACTGCTGACCATCCTGCCGGTATTTCTGTTCCAGCCGTTTTCGGTCGATGCCGGGGTGCTTGCGCGCCCTGCCGTGTGGGGCAACCTGCTGTTTCTGGGCATCATCGCCTCGATGCTGTGCTACATCCTGTGGAACGCCGCAATGCACCGCCTCGGGGCCGTGCGCACGACCAACTACATCTACATCAACCCGCTGGTGACCATCCTGACGGCGGCGCTCTGCATCGGCGAGCGAATCACCGCCGCCGCGCTGGCCGGGGCCGCGCTGATTCTCTACGGCATGTGGCGCGCGGAACGGGGATAGGCCCGGGACAACCTGACAAGGACTATTTCCGGCAACAAACCGTATAACCCGAATCGGAAATCCGCATAAACAACCGTCAGTAGGCCGCAAGCAGCTCCGCAATCCGCATTTCGAGGTTCTCCCCGCGCAGGTTCATCGCGATAATCCGCCGCTGTGCGTCCAGCAGGAAATTTGTCGGGATGCCGTCGACCGGCAAATAGTTCAGCAGCGAGTCCGCCGCCGGGTTTTTCAGCCCCATCCGCAGATGGTGCAGCATCCGGCTCGAATCGCGTGCGATGGCACCGCGCCACGCCTCGGAATCCGTGTCCAGCGAAACGGCGCACACGTCGAGTTCGTCCCCGAACCTTTCCGCAATCCGCTTCAGGCCGGGCACCTCGCGACGGCACGGCTTGCACCACGAGGCCCAGAAATCGACCAGCACGAACCGTTTTCCGGAAAACCGCACGATGCTCCTGCGGACACCGGCCGTGTCGGGCAGCTCCGCATCCGGGAAAGCCGACCCGATATACAGTTCGTCGGTCTGCTTCGTCCGCCAGTCGGCAAGGATACGCCCGTACCGTTCCCGGGTCTTTTTCGTCGACGGGACCGCAGAGGGCGTTTTCAGTCTCTCCGGATAGCGCCGGAGCGCTTCGGATTCCGGGAACCGGGTTCTCACCCGGGCAATCAGGGAATCCGTAATTTGCTCCGGTGCCCGGCTCCTGATTATGCCCAATAGGGTCAAAACATTTTCGGATGAGGGTGTCGTACGGATTTCATCGAGGAAAATCCCGTACGAAAGCCGTTTCCCGTAGTAAACGATGCTGTCCCGTTCGGCAGCCGTACGATGCAGGGAATCGACCATAAGCAGCCGGGCCAGATTTTCCGATGCAATTTTCTGGGCATTCAGACTTCGGTGCAAGTTATCATTGGCTTCTGAACCGACCGTGTTTGCCAGCACCCTTTCATACCGTGTGATCGGGGCCTCGACACGGACGGAATCGCCGGGCATGGCGTAGAAAAACAATTCGATAGGGCCGCGGGCGGCAAAAGTGAACCAATAACGGTATTCCGATTCATTCCTTTCGTAAAACGCCCTGTTTTCTTCCGGCAGGGCTTCGGTATCAAACCGGAAATCGACAGAACGGACATCGTCTTTGAGGAAACACGAGTCGACCAACGTAAGGTCGTTCCCGACCATGCAATACAGATACGCCCACTGGTTCCGGTATTGGGGATAAGCCTCCGGCAAGTCCAGGCGGATAAAAACAGGCCCCCGGCCGGGAAGCTGGGCACGGCAGACTATGCCGGCAAGGAGCAGCAGGGTGAGAACGGCAGGTATGGCACGACGGCTCATATACGCAAGGAGTTGGCGGGTATTCCAAAGATAGCGATAAAAACCGGAAAACCGGCGGACACGCGACAAAAAAGCACCCCGGAAACCGGCAGGTGCCCCCCCAAAAAAAAGATGCGGCCCGCCATACGACGGGCCGCATCCGCGGATAGTATATGTAAGCCCTTCGGCTGTAGTACCCTGCCACACCGGGATATTACTTCACCTCCTCGAACTCTACGTCCTCGGGCTGCGAGCTGTCGCCGGCATCGTTCGACGCGCCGCCTGCATGGGCCTGCGACTGTCCGGCATCGGCTCCGGGCTGTGCGCCCTGCGCCTGCTGCTGTGCGTAAATGTCCTGCGATGCAGCCTGCCATGCGGCGTTCAGTTCGGCGATGGCCGTGTCGATAGCCGCCACGTCGGCGTTCTTGTGCGCCTCTTTGAGTTTGGCCAGCGCCCCCTCGATAGCCGACTTCTTGTCGGCCGGAAGCTTGTCGCCGTACTCCTTGAGCTGCTTCTCCGTTGCGAAGATGTTCGAGTCGGCCGCGTTGATCTTGTCGATACGCTCCTTCTCCTCCTTGTCCTTGGCCTCGTTGGCCTTGGCCTCGTCGCGCATACGCTGAATCTCCTGCTCGGTAAGGCCTGACGAAGCCTCGATGCGGATTTTCTGCTCCTTGCCCGTGCCCTTGTCCTTGGCCGACACGTTCAGGATACCGTTGGCGTCGATGTCGAACGTCACTTCAATCTGCGGCACACCGCGCGGAGCGGCGGGAATGCCGTCCAGGTGGAAGCGGCCGATCGACTTGTTGTCGCGGGCCAGCGGACGCTCGCCCTGCACGACGTTGATCTCCACCGAAGGCTGGTTGTCGGCAGCCGTCGAGAAGGTCTCCGACTTGCGGGTCGGAATCGTGGTGTTGGCGTCGATGAGCTTGGTCATCACGCCGCCGAGGGTTTCGATACCCAGCGACAGCGGCGTAACGTCGAGCAGGAGGACGTCTTTCACCTCGCCCGTGAGCACACCGCCCTGAATTGCGGCGCCTACGGCAACCACTTCGTCGGGGTTCACGCTCTTGTTGGGCGTGCGGCCGAAGAACTCCTCGACAATCTTCTGGATTGCGGGAATACGGGTCGAACCGCCCACGAGAATCACCTCGTCGATTTGCGACGCCTCGAGGCCCGCATCGCGCAGCGCCAGTTTACAAGGCTCGATGGTCCTGCGGATCAGGTGGTCGCACAACTGCTCGAACTTGGCGCGCGTGAGCGACATCACCAGGTGCTGCGGAATGCCGTTGACAGGCATGATATACGGAAGGTTAATCTCCGTCGAAGTCGAGGACGACAGTTCGATTTTCGCCTTCTCGGCAGCCTCTTTCAGACGCTGCAGGGCCATCGGATCCTGACGCAAATCGATCTGGTGCTCGGCCTTGAACGCCTCGGCCATGTAGTCGATGAGCACGTGGTCGAAGTCGTCGCCGCCGAGGTGGGTGTCGCCGTTGGTCGATTTCACTTCGAAAACGCCGTCGCCCAGTTCGAGAATCGAAATATCGAACGTACCGCCGCCGAGGTCGTACACGGCGATCTTCATGTCGTTGTTCTTCTTGTCCATACCGTAGGCCAGTGCGGCTGCGGTCGGCTCGTTGATGATACGGCGCACTTTCAGGCCGGCGATTTCGCCCGCCTCTTTCGTTGCCTGGCGCTGCGAGTCGGAGAAGTAGGCGGGAACCGTGATGACGGCTTCCGTCACCTCCTGCCCGAGGTAGTCCTCGGCCGTCTTCTTCATCTTCTGGAGAATGATGGCCGAAATTTCCTGCGGCGTGTACTGGCGGCCGTCGATGTCGACGCGCGGGGTGTTGTTATCGCCCTTGACGATTTGATACGGGGCGCGGTCGATGTCGGCCTTGACCTGATCGTAACGCTCACCCATGAAGCGCTTGATCGAGAAAACCGTACGCTTGGGGTTGGTGATGGCCTGACGCTTCGCCGGGTCGCCCACTTTCCGCTCGCCGTCCGCCGTGAAAGCCACGACCGACGGGGTCGTGCGGTGTCCCTCGGAGTTGGGAATAACCACGGGCTCGTTGCCCTCCATCACTGCTACGCAGGAGTTCGTAGTACCTAAATCAATACCAATAATCTTTGCCATAATCGTATATAAGTTTAATTGTTTATTATTTGCTTCGTGCTTATCTGCCTTGTGCCGTGCCCGCCTTCGTCCGGCTGCCGGTCACGCCCGTAATTTGAACAAAGGTTGTACCAAACGGCAATCCCTGCCAAATTGTCAGCATAATGGCAGGCGGAATCCCGGATAACGGGCTTGGCAGGCCCGGCAAAGGTGTTATTTTGGCAGAAACGCCGCACGACCACGGAGGCGCCGGCCACCGGAACGTGCCGTGACTGTCCTGCCGCACGGCGCAAATTCGGAGTTAGGGGACGGATGCCGCACCAAAACCCGCGCCCGGAACGGATATGCCCGAAACGGGGTTATCCGGAAATAAGTGTCCGGAAGCGTGTGTTCGAAAGGATGCCCCGGAACGAGGACGGCCTAAACGGAGGTGTCCGGCCTGTTACCACCCTGCGCCGCCCGGCCGGCTCCCCGACACAGCACCGTCCGACCTCCGAAAACGGAGCGAAAAGCGCCGCCCGGCAACAATCCCGGAACGGAAAAGTTCTCTGCATTCCGCCTGCAACAGCGAACGTCCGCGGCACCTGCAGCCCGGAACGGACGGTGCAGAAAAAGCGGCACCTTCGCCTCCGTCCTGCAAGAGGCCGCGCCGGCCCCCCCTGCCGCCCGGAACCGCCTGACACAAAAAAAGCAGGCCTGCGGAAACGCAGACCTGACGACACGGCCCGAAAGCCGCATATGACAAGTAATTATTTTTGCTCGCCCAGGATACGCATTGCAACATCGAGGATCGTCGTATCGTCCAGCGTAACAACGCCGCCGTCCGGTCCCGGTTCGAAGTGAACACCTACGCATTCCCGCGATTCGTGTTTGCCCCCGAAATAGTTGCGGACGGTATCTACGTCGATTCCTAACTCATCTGCAATGCGTTGCGAGCTGCCACTGGGCAGCCTGTCCTTGATGCGGCGCAACTCGTTAAATGTGATAATCATATCCGTTGAATTTTAAGTTGAAGTTCTGCATCACTAAATTAATACAATTTTACGGAACTGCAAAATTTCTGCCTTAAAAAATGAAATAAAAACGCAACGCGAACGAAACCGAAAAAAAAGCCGTCCTTATCCGATGGAAAGGACGGCTTTTCGTATCCGGAAGCCGGGAAAATTACTCTTTCGGCTCGATGTACAACTGGAAAATAAGCGGGGCGAACGGGGGAATTTCGGTGCTGATGGTGGTAACGGTCGAGCCCGTATCCGAGCTATCGTATCCGTACCCGTAATCGCTGCCGTACATACCGCCGTAATAGCCGCCGTACCCGCCGTAATAGCCGCCGTAGTAACCGCCGTAATAACCGCCGCTGCCGTAATAGCTGTTGGCGTAATTCAGGTAGTTGATATAATCGAGGTAACTCTGCGAATACCCGCTCGACGAAGAGGACGAGGAACTCGACGTGCCGCTCTTGCCCGACGACCCGTAGGCGTTGGTCGAGGTGGTGATCAGCTCCGCCCACTGGCCGTACTTGAGGTTGGGAATGGTGTAGTAGAACGCCTGAATCATACCGCCGCTTTCGGGCGTATAAGAAAGTGCCGTACCCGCAGTCTTGACCTCGCCGTAGATGATTTCCTTGACCTCGTCGATGTTCGTATCGAAGATGAAGCCGTCCAAGAAGCGGCCGATATACCAGATTTTGGCCGTCCCGTCGAGTTTCACCGAGTCGGCCTCGAGCGCCTTGACGCCGACATACTCCTCGGCATCGTCGCCCTCGTGGAAACGCTTTTTCAGCGCCTCGGCGATCTGCCTATCGATTTCCGTCACGGAACCGGGATTCACATAAGGTTCGTATCCGACATGATAGGGAGCCTCGAATTTCAACAGGTCTTCGGCATTGGCCGGATTGTAGCGCACGTTGACGTAGACCTGCGGAACCGAGTCGCAGGCGCTGACCCAGCGCTTGGAGGTTTCGTTGTAGGGATGCTCGGGGTCTTCAAGGTCTTCGGGTTTCTGTACCGCCTCCGTATCGTTGTCGTCCTCGGCCTTGCTGTATACCTGCAGTCCGCCGTTGTTCTCGCAGAATTCGTCGACATTCGTGCCTTCGCGCTCGACCGGGTTGCTGACCGTATCGCATATCTCCATCGTGACGATGAACGGGCGTTTGGCACTCAACGAATACCCCGTCTGCCCCTCGTAACCGCCGGTGCCCTCGACACCGTTGCCGACCACCGACGACGGCATGTAAAGCCTGATTTTCGAACCGTAACGCAATTTCACCTCGGGAACGGTGATGCCCAGGCGCTCTTTGTTGGCGGTAAAGTAGTCGTCGCCGAGCGTCAGCGTGTTGCGCATCGCCAGCCAGGTACCCTCCATCAGCCCCGTATTCTCCGTACCGCAGTAGCGGTAAAACGGCACATAGTGGGTGTATTTGGAGAACGACCCCGCCAGTTTGGCGTCGCCCGCCTGGCGCGTGAGGATGATATTACCGCTCAAATCGCGGCCCGAGAAGTCGAACGACACCCAGATCGCCTTGTCGCCCAGCGGTGCGGCGTCCGGATGGCCGGCGTCGAGAATATCGACATAGTAATCGCCGACAGCCTGCTTGTTATCGACCAAATCGCTGCGATGCTGCGTCATCCACGCCTCGAGCGCCTGATTTTCGATTTCGGGATACGATTCCGTTTCGTCTTTCGCACAGGAGGACAGCACCAGAAGGCCGGCGACCGGCACGCATAAAAAACGAGAGATAAATTTCATATATTCGGTTTGTATTTTACTCAACACTGTTTACCGTAAAAAACCAGGCCACGGGACTCTCTTTCGGGATTATGCCGAAATGATCGTCGCCATACGCCATGTTATAAGTCATATACGCCTCAACGGTGTCGCCCTCGCGACAACCAAGTAACGCATCGGAAAGCCCTTTTAGTATGCCGGGATGTTTCATATCGATTGTCAGCGGTTCGAACGACCACCACTCGGTATTGAGGCCTGCCTGCTCGAAAGCGGCTTTCAGCACCGGGTCGTTCGTATAATAGGGCATCGTCATGGTCGAACCCGTCGTTACGATGTTCGCATAGTTAAAGACATAGGCCCGGAAGGTAATGGTGACCGTCGATGCGCCCGTCACCTCCGTCCAGTTCACGCGGTCGGGGTTGTAGAGATCCTGGATATAACGGTAGACCGCATCGCCCGAAACCGTATAATAGGGCTGGTTGCTCCCCTCCTCCACATCGGCCTCGGCCACGAGGTTGGGCGTATGCGTCCCCTTGAGGTAAGAAACAATCTTATCCTTTTGTGCGGGCAGGATATCCTCGTCTTCGGAACATCCGGCAGCCAGCACGAGGGGCGCGAGTATGAGGGCGAACAGTCTTTTCATCGTCGTATAATCGTGCAAATTTACAAAAACAATCCGATTTTAAAGCATGAAACGGAAAAAAACGCCCGGTTAGCATACCGGGCACAAAAAAAAGACGGCCGAAGCCGCCTGTAACCTTACCGGTAATAATCCTTTCGGGGATTTTTCAACCGTTGTATACGCCGTTGTTTCAGCACATAGGCCAGAATCGCAACTACGACGGCCGCAGCGAAAACACCGAACAGGATAATAATAAAACCAATTGGGAGCGCCTCTTCCATTTGTTACACATTTAACAGGAAATAATTTGCCGCAAATGTATAGCAAATAATCCACCAAACCAAACCTGAGGTGGAGGTATTTTTCGTTTTTGTTGACAAAAAAGGCTTTTTCACAGGCATTTTAAGGCCATTCGCACCAAATCCTCGACCGAGGCGGCGGGATTTTCACGCACAATGCCGCGCAGCGCCTTCTCGGCCGCGGCCTTCGCAAATCCCAGCATGATTAGCGCGGCGAGCGCCTCGTCTATCGATTCGCCACTGGCAGAGGATATTGCAGCCGCCTCGCCCTCGACCAGCCCCGTGAGTTTGCCGCTCAGCTCGACAATGATTTTCTGGGCCGTTTTCAACCCCAGCCCCTTGACGTTCTTGAGCAGCACGGCATTCCCCGAGGTGATGATCCCCTGCAACTCGCGCGGCGAGTAGGTCGAGAGAATCATGCGGGCCGTATTGCCTCCCACGCCCGAAACGCTGATCAGGTGTCGGAACAATTCGCGTTCGACGCGGGTGGCGAAACCGTAGAGAATCTGGGCGTCCTCGCGCACGACGTAGTGCACGTACAAACGGGCGTTTTCGACATGCTCGATGGCCGAAAAAGTTTCGAGTGAGATATGGAGGTAATAGCCGACCCCGCCGGCATCGATAACTGCATATGCGGGAGCCACTTCGGCCACCGATCCGCTGATGTATTCGTACATGGAATCAAAATTTACAAGGCGTGGGGCAAAAATAAAGATTTTTTTTTACCTTTGTGATTCAAAAGCGGAATAATTAACTAAAACCGATAAAAAACGACATGAAAAAAATGCTTTTTACGGCGCTCGTTGCGGCTTGCGCCATGACGGCCTGCGGCACGAAAACCACCGAAACGGCCGTTGCCGGGGAGGCAGCCCGCGAAGTCGGCTCGAGCGACATTGCCTATGTGCAGGTTGAAGCCGTACTGGCACAGTGCGACCTTTTCCTGAACGAAGGCGCAGCACTGCAGGAAAAGACCCAGAAGGCACAGAAGAGCTGGGCCCAGAAAGAAAAGAACCTGCAGGCCGAAGCAGCGCAGCTGCAGGAGAAATACCAGAAAGGACTGATTACGACCAACGATGCCCAGGCACAGCAGCAGAGCATCGAGCGGCGCGTGGCTTCCTACCAGAACTCGGCGCAGAAAGAGGCACAGGCGCTCGACGAAGAGAACTACGTCTTCACCAACCGCGCACAGGATTTGCTGCACCGCGCCGTGCAGGACATCAACGCCGACAAGAAATATAAACTCATTATCAACGCCACGGCCCTGATCGACGCCGATTCGACGCTCAACATCACGCCCGCCGTACTGGCCAAGGTCAACGAGTTGTACGCCGCCGATAAAAAGGAGGCCAAGAAATAAGGAATCGTTCGCATTCCGCATGCACAGGCCGCCCCGGAATCCGGGGCGGCTTTGTTTATCCGCCTTTGGGAAAGCCTGCGGGCAGATGCAACTGCGCGAACTGCCCCCGGAACAACATCAGGGAAAGGCATCCGAAATCAACACACGGAAACGGCATACGGAACAACCTGCGGAACGACATCCGGCACTTCGTCCGCAAACGCTATCCGGCACCTCGGGAACGGCATGGGAAGGCGGCATCCGGAGCGGCAAATATAAGCGGCACCCGGAACGCCGCGGGACGCGCCCACAGCGCCTTTGCCTTCCTCCGGCAGGCCGCACCGATGCCGTGCGAGCGGTTAATCGCATAGAAAGCGGCCGAACGCACCGCGGCGGCAACCGCCCCCGCAGCCGCAAAAACACCGGGAACGACCGCCGGACTGCCCCTCGGACGACATATTGACGCCAACCCCGCGGAAAGTCCGTATTTTTTTATACATTTGCAGGAAAACTAACAGCAACACACAACCAACAGCAATGGGTTTCGTTCCGTTCACATTCGTCGATTTCATAGACATCATCCTGGTCGCCATGATCATGTACTGGATTTACCGCATGACCAAGGGTACCAACGCGCCCTATATCCTCTCGGGCATCATCGCCATCTACCTGTTGTGGGTGGTCGTGCGGACGCTCAACATGGAGTTGCTGTCGACCATCCTCGGACAGTTGATTTCGGTGGGGGCCATCGCGCTGATCATCGTATTCCAGCCCGAACTGCGGCGCTTCCTGCAGATGATCGGAATGCGGCAGAAGCACTTCAACTTCATCACCCGCATCTTCTCGACGGGCGACGACACGGTGCAGACCAACGTCGTGCCGATAGTCACGGCCTGCCGCGAAATGTCGGAAACGAAAACCGGGGCGCTGATCGTCATCGGCCAGCAGAGCGATTTGCGGCTGATTGCCGAGGGCGGCATCGCGCTCGACGCCAAGGTTTCGACCCCGCTGATACGCAATATCTTCTTCAAAAACGCCCCGCTGCACGACGGCGCCGCCCTCATCGAGGGCGACCGCATCGTAGCCGCAAAGTGCATCCTGCCCGTGACGCAGAGCGACGTACCCAAATCCTACGGCACACGCCACCGCGCGGCAATCGGCATGAGCGAAATCTCGGACGCCATCATCGTGGTCGTATCGGAGGAAACGGGCGGCATCTCGATAGCGCAGGGCGGGGAGCTCCGCCGCGACATCGACCCCGTACGCCTGCAGCAGACCCTGCAACGCTACCTGACAATCAACACCCGCAAACGCTCGAAAAAAGAGGTGGCGGAGTAAACGGCCCGGCGGATTCGCCCCTCCCCGGCGCCCGGCGGACAAGCCGGCTGCCGTCCGCAAATCACGCCGCCCTGCCGGACGAACCGGCAGATAAACGGCCAAACGCCCCGGCCGGGAATCCCGCCCCGCAACAGCCGAAAGCACGGACAACAGCCAAGCCCGCCGACAGAACCTCTTCCCGACAAACGCCCACATCCCGGACAGGAACATGAATCTCCCGGCGGAGGCCGAAAACACGGCCGAAAACAAAAAACCGCAGGCAGTTGTTCCCGGCGGAAACGTAAAACCCGCGCTGAAATGCCGAAGCGCAGAGTTCCGGAATAAAAGACAAACACTACGTCAGGCAGGACGGGCGCGAAAGCAGCACCCCGGCCGCAATACGGAAAAGACCCACCCCGCAAGGGCGAAATACCCTTCCGCCGCCCGACGACAGTACAGTATTCACCCTATCAACCAATTGCTTATGATCTTTCCCGCACCGACACCACGCCTCGTACTGCGCGCATGGAGGGACACGGACCTCGGGGCATTTACGGCGATGAATGCCGATCCCCGCGTCATGGAGTATTTTCCGGCACCGCTGACGCCGGAACAATCCCTGGCATTCTTCGAACGCATCCGCGACGAATTCCAGACTGAAGCGTTCGGCCTGTATGCCGTCGAGCGCATCTCGGACGGGCTGCTGCTGGGATACACCGGACTGCACCGCGTGACTTTCGACGGCCTCTGCGGCCAAATCGAAATCGGCTGGCGGCTGCGCGCCGACGCCTGGGGCAACGGCTACGCCGCCGAAGCGGCGCGAAGCTGCCTTGCACTCGCCGGAAAACTCGGCATCGACGAGGTGATAGCGTTCACCACGGTGGGAAACCAGCGCTCGCAGCGCGTCATGCAGAAACTCGGCATGGATTGCGTCGGGCATTTCAACCACCCGGCCCTGCCCGAGGGAGATCCCCTGCGGCGGCACGTCCTGTACTGGATTGGAACGAAATAGCCCCTGACTGCCGCACAGGACAAACACGCCCGCAGCGCCTGTACCGATTCGAACGGCCGCCGCGGGAAATACCCGACAGGCTCCCGTCCGGGAACGCGAAACTGCCGGCAAACACAAACCTCATCCGGCCCCGCCCGGAAACACCAACCCCCGCCCTGCAACAGGACGGGGGTTTTCATATCGTATCGCGGGCCGGCTATTTGAGCGTAAACACGACGCGGCCCCGAATATCGTCGGACGCAGCCCCGACATAGGCCGTGAACTCGCCGGGTTCGACGACCCACGCACCTTTGGCATCGTCGTAATACCCGAGCATGTCGGGCGTAATGTCGAACGTCACGGTGCGGGTTTCCCCGGGTGCGAGGCGTACCTTTTCGAAGCCCTTGAGCTCTTTGACCGGACGCGGCAGCGACGACTCCTCATCGCCGATGTAAAGCTGCACCGCTTCGGCCCCCTCGCGGCTGCCCGTATTGGTCACGTCGACCCGGACGCGGAGTTTGCCCGAAGCCGTGAGCGACGTGCGGTCGCTTTCGACCCCGCCGTACGCGAACGTCGTGTAACTCAACCCGTGTCCGAATGCGAAGAGGGGCTTTATGTTCTCTTTCTCGGCCCAGCGGTATCCCACGAAGATGCCGTCGCGGTAGACCACCCGCTCGCCGTCGCCGGGATATTCACCCGCGGCGTGCGCGCCGCAGTCCTCCAGCCGCGCCGGGAATGTAAACGGCAGTTTGCCCGAGGGATTGACCGCACCGAAAACCACGTCGGCCAATGCATTTCCGGCCTCGGAACCGGAATACCAGGCCTGCAGGACGGCAGGCACGCGCTCCACCCACGGCATCGCCACGGCGTTGCCCGAAACGAGCACCACGGCAAGGTTGGAATTGGCCGCGGCAAGGGCTTCGATCACCTCGTCCTGTCCGTAGGGCAGCCCCAGCTGCAGGCGGTCGGCGCCCTCGCTGTCCTGGTGGTCGCTCTTGTTCAGCCCGCCGATGAAAATCACGGCGTCGGCCCTGCGCGCCGCAGCGACGGCATCATCAATCAGGGCCCGGGCGGAACGCTTTTCACTCAAATCCTGCCCCGTCACCACGCCGTTGTAGTCGCCCGTCACGTCGCCCACATAGCCGCGCTCGTAAATTACCCCGGCCCGGTCGCCCACCGCCGCGCGAATGCCTTCCAGGGGCGTGCATTCGTGTTTCACCTTGAGCGACGAGGAGCCTCCGCCGACGGTCATCATCTTCACGGCATTCTCGCCCACGACGGCAATGGTCTTCACTTTCGACAGGTCGACGGGCAGCACGCCGCCCTCGTTGCGGAGCAGCACCATTCCCTCGCCGGCGATACGCCGCGCAGCCGCATTGTGCTCGGGCGAGCAAAGCGAGCCGAACGGTTTGCGGCTGTTCATCGACGTGCGGAAAATCAGGCGCAACACGCGGGACGCCTTGTCGTCCAGCTCTTCGGTGCCGACCTCGCCCTTGCGCAGCAGTTCGAGGTAGGGCCGCGCCAGGTAATAGTTGTCGTAGGCATTGGTCGCACCCCAGTTCAGGCCGTCCGTCCACGTGCCGAACTCCATGTCCAGCCCGTTGAAGATCGCCTCACGGGTGTCGTGCACGCCGCCCCAGTCCGAGATTACCACGCCGTCGAACCCCCAGTTGCGTTTGAGGATGTCGTTCAGCAGGTAGCGGTTGTGGCAGCAATGCTCGCCCTTGTATTTGTTGTAGGCGCCCATGATGGCCCACGCGCCGCCCTGCTGCACCGCCGCCCTGAAAGCGGGCAGGTAGATTTCGTTCAGGGCACGGTCGTCGAGCACCACGTCCACCTTATGCCGCTGCACCTCCTGGTTGTTGACGGCGAAATGCTTCACGCAGGCCGCCACGCCGTTCTGCTGCACGCCCTGCACATAGGGCACGACCATGCGCGACGAGAGATACGGGTCTTCGCCCATGTACTCGAAGTTGCGGCCGTTCAACGGCGTGCGGTAGATGTTCACCCCGGGGCCGAGCAGCACGTCTTTGCCGCGGTAGCGGGCCTCCTCGCCGATGGAACGGCCGTAGAGCGCCGACATTTCGGGATTCCACGTGGCGGCGAGGCACGTCAGCGCCGGAAAGGCCGTGCACGAATCGTTCGTCCAGCCCGCCTGGTCCCATTCGTCCCACAACACTTCGGGGCGGATGCCGTGAGGGCCGTCGGTACACCACACTTCGGGAATGCCCAGGCGCGGAACGCCTGCCGAGGAGAATTTCGACTGCGCATGCAGCAGCGCCACTTTTTCTTCGAGCGTCATACGCGCGAGGGCATCCGCGACACGCTTCTCAAGCGGCTGCGACTCGTCGAGGTAGAGCGCGACATCGCCGGAACGCTGCGGAGCTCCGCCGCACGCAACGGCTGCGAGCATACACAGCACGGTGGCGAACTTTACATAAGGTTTGGATTTCATAAGGGAAAATGATTTAAAAATCAGCAACGGAAAGCAAAAAAGGTTTCTCACCGCAGACAACAAAGATAAAAATTATTCTCCAAAGCCACAAGGATAAAAATATTTCTTAATCCGCGAATCATTCGAAAGATTTTTTACCATCGCATTCCCGCAGGAGGCTTCCGCTGTTGGGTGCTGACCGTTTCGGGCCGTCACGACATCATGCAACTCGGTGCGGGCCAGATGGCAGCCAGCCGCCCAGCCTGGCGCTGCAACCCATGCCGCGGCACGGCGGTACGGAACCGGAGCGCCAAAATCCCCGGGCGAATCGTACCGCTGCCACCGGGCCGTTATAGGGCTGCCGTCATTGACACGCCCGGGACAACCCGTCCGCGGCACCGCCCCGCAGCACTGTCCAGCGCAAAAACAGCGGCACAACACCAACCCGCACGCAAAGCATCCGGAAGTACAACAGCGCCGGCACCTCACATCCCGCCGCGAAACTGCAACAGACCCGCAACCATAAACCGCCCTTGCGTCAAATCCCCCCGGCGCGACACGGACAGGCACCTTTCTGCGCACCCCGCCCCCGAACCGGAGCCATAACTGACTTTCCCTGCCCCTAACCACTCCCGGCAAGAAGCAGAATCGGTCGCAAAGGCGCAGGCACCGTCCCGCACACCCCGCCTCCGAACAGGAGGCCGCAACAAACGCCTCCCGCCCCGTTATCCCCCTGCACCTCCGAAACCGGCCCCGAAACGGATTTCCCATACCCGCCTGCGGGCACAAAAAAAAGACCGCGGAAAAAATCCACGGTCATTTTATCCGCCGGCCTTTCGGACGGCCCGCCCACAGGCGCCCGGCCCTTATTCGGCCTGCTCCTGCTCGGTCTGTCCGGCAGCGGGAATCTCGGCCTGCGGCATCGTAGCGGGTGCCTCGGCGTCGATAACGCGTTCCTGAAGCGCCTTGACGTCTTTCGAAATCTCGCTGTTGCTCGTGGCAACGCGGCCCCGGTCCATAGCCAGCGTAGCGGCCAGGCTCAACACGACGATCGCAATGGCCATCGTCCATGTGAATTTCTCAAGGAAGTCCGAAGTTTCGCGCACGCCCATCACCTGGTTCGACGCGCCGAAATTGGCGGCCATGCCGCTTTTGGGGTTCTGCACCAATACCGCAAGGATCACAAGCACGCTGGCAACGAGTATCAGGGCAATGCAAATCGTGTATAACATATCGTTGAATTTTAATTATTGTTTTCCAATTTGCCAATTAGCGTGGCAAAGTAAACACTTTTTTCGGGATTTAGCAAACTTAATTTACGATAAATCGCTATGGCCTTGTCACGAAGCCCCTGCGCGAGATAGATTTCCGCCAGTTCCTCGCTCACCACCTCGTCGTCGTCGTCCAGCTCGGCTTCGGTGCGCACCTCCTCCCCCCCGGGATCGTCCCCGGCGGCCACGATGCGCAGGTCTTCCTCCTGCAGGAAGCGGTCGATGATGTCGTCGGACGAAAGCCGGAGCACGGCGGCAGCATCGATCTGCGCCGCGCGCAGCGAACTCTGCGCCCGCCACGGGGCCGTCACCGCCAGCCGCGGGTCTTCCGCGCCGCTCACCACCTCGCGCACGATGCGGGCCAAATCGAACCATTCATAGCACGCAATCAATGCATCCAACTCCTCCACTGCGGGCTTCTTCCCGCCCGGCGATGCGATATATCGTTTCAGGTCAGCCATTTCCGCCGTCGTTTACCAGTTCGAAGCCGAAGCCTGGAAGATGTCCGTAACCAGCTTGTCGACGATTTGGGGAATCAGCTCGCCCTCGACCTCGGTCAGCAGCTTCGTCGAGTCGTAGTCCTCGTAGGCCGTAAAGGTGCGGTTGAACGACATCTTTTCGTCCAGGGCGTTGGTGAAGCGCACCTTGACCGTAATGGTCAGGCGGTTCAGCAGCGCGTAGTCGTCGCTCGACACCGACGCCGTGACCGACGTATAATTGGTAATCTCGCCCTCGAAAGCGAAGTCGCCCCCCTCCTCGACCTGCATCAGGCGCGTGCGGCGCGTGAACATGTCGACGAGCGCGTCGGTGAGCGTCGAACTCAAAATCGGCGCCACCATCGTCGCGTTGTTGGGGAAATAGGCCACGCTGAACGTCTTGGCATCGGGCGGGATGGAGGCTCCCGACAGCGAATATTTGATGGCCACGCCGCAGCCCGTAAGCAGGGCGGCACAGAGGGCCGCAATTGCGAGTTTTATCTTCATGCTACAAAAAATTCTATTTTCCGGGCGGCGCCGCCCGCCGTTTCCGGTGTGCGCCGCGGCCCTACTCCTCTTCGATGCCCAGCTCCTTGATTTTGCGGTAGAGCGTGCGCTCGGACATAAACAACTCGGCGGCGGCTTCGCGGCGGCGGCCGTTGTTGCGGCGCAGGGCGCGGACAATCTGCTCGCGCTGCATGTCGGCCTTGGTCATCTCGCGCGGCGGTTCGTCGGTCACCTCCTCGCTCTCGGCGAAGACCGGGACGGAACCGGCATACACGGGCGCCGAACTCTGGGCGGTGGTCGGCAGCAGGGCCTTGATGTCGTGCACGGGCTCCCCGCAGGGCGCCTGCACATTGTGCATCATTTCGGACATCATCCGCTTCAGGTCGTTGATGTCGGCCCGCATGTCGAAAAGCACCTTGTAGAGCAGTTCGCGCTCGGAAGACATCGTATCGTCGGCCTGCACGCCGCCCATCGGCGCAGGGGCTCCCCCTCCCTGGGGCGGCAGGTATCTGGCCAGCACGTCGGGCGTAATGAGGCGGGCCTGCTCGATGGCCGATATCTGTTCTGCAACGTTTTTAAGCTGGCGGATATTGCCCCGCCAGTAATAGCGCATCAGCATTTCGCGCGCCGCGGCGTCGAGCGTCACAACGGGCATGCGGTACTGCACGGCCACGTCGGCGGCGAATTTGCGGAACAGCAGCGGAATGTCCTGCGGCCGCTCGCGCAGCGCCGGGACGATGATCGGCACCGTGCTCAACCGGTAATAGAGATCCTCGCGGAAGCGGCCCGAAGCAATCGCCTGCTGCAGGTTCATGTTCGTGGCGGCGACGACGCGGACATCGGTTTTCTGCACCTTCGACGAGCCGACGCGGATGAACTCGCCCGTCTGCAGCACGCGCAGCAGGCGCGCCTGCGTCGGATGCGGGAGCTCGGCGACCTCGTCCAGGAAAATCGTTCCCCCGTCGGCCTCTTCGAAATAGCCCTTGCGGGCTTCGAGCGCCCCGGTGAACGAGCCTTTCTCGTGACCGAAGAGCTCCGAGTCGATCGTCCCCTCGGGAATTGCCGCGCAGTTGACGGCTATATATTTATTGTGTTTGCGCGCCGAATAGGCGTGTATGACCTGCGGGAAGAACTCCTTGCCCACGCCGCTCTCGCCCGTGACGAGTACCGTGAGGTCGGTCGGAGCCACGCGCACGGCGACCTCCAGCGCCCGGTCTAAAAGTTCCGAAGTGCCGATGATGCCGAAGCGCTGTTTGACTGTAGTGATATCCGTCATTTATTCCGTAATGGGTTGTTCGGGTTGTGCCGCCGCAGCGTCGGTCTGCGGGTTTGCGGGCTGTTCGATATACTGTTCGTCCTGTGCCTCCTCCTTGTCGCGCAGGTAACCGAATGCGATGGCGGCCACGGCGATGGCGGCGGCGATGACGGCTATCCAGATGAAACGGTCGGCACCGCGCCGCCGCGGCG
>ERZ791875.1002-NODE-1002-length-21747-cov-7.785359_pt1 | contig 21747 bp, 24 predicted proteins | sample MGYA00510278_ERZ791875 | MGnify/ENA primary metagenome ERZ791875 (study PRJEB30046, sample SAMN00792078) | human gut metagenome | study: EMG produced TPA metagenomics assembly of the A metagenome-wide association study of gut microbiota in type 2...
AGACGGGGCAAACCCAGTCTTCGGGAATCTCTTATTTTTATGAATAATATTGTTGGAAAGTTGTATTTGTTAAATATAATATTTAATTTTATATTATAATCATTGCATATATTATTGTGGGAGCGGTTCATGTGGGGCGGTTTATTAATTTAAAAATTTCACGCCATGAAAAAATCTGTCATTTTATTCGGAAGCGCTCTCATGTTAGGAGGAGCAGTATTCACATTCGTTGCAAATTACAATTCGGTTCCGGAGGAAATCCTCGCGGCGAATATCGAGGCTCTGACGGGGATTGAGATTGGGGGCGTATATTATTATGATTGTTGTGAACGTACTATTTCCGGCGGTGTCGTGCATACATTGCAATGTGGTGCGGGAAGTTATTTGTTTTACCCTTGGAATCCACCTTCTACTCCTTATGGGATGAAAGCTTGTGTGGTCGCTTCCGGAACTCCGGATGGTTCTGCTCGAGTTGGATATTGTTATGTTAATTAAGTGCAATTCATGAGAAAGCAGATTATTATTCTCTTGCTCGGGTTATTGATAGGCTCGTGCAGTACCGGAAACGACTTTTTTGTTGTGCCGGTCAAAACGTTTGGTGAATTTCCCGTGAACGGAATGTTAGCAGTCAGGGATACATTGGCTGTGCCGGGGCTCGGGGGTGTCGGACTTGCTGTTTCGGATTCGTTGCTTATCGTCGGGAAATCAGGAACGGACTCTTTCCTGTCGGTTGTGAATCTGAACGATAATACGATCTGTGACAATTTGTGCCTGCATGGGCGGGGGCCGGGAGAATATTCGGTATTTTTTACCTGTTATAAACAATTCTCCCGTAATGGAAATGATATTATGCTTTATACTTTCGATGTAGGCAGGAGTATGTTGTTGATTAATCTTTCGTCATCTCTTTGTCAGCGGACAACCGTTGTTTCTGACGAAGAAAGCATAAAAAACTTTGCTCCTTTTGCTCATGGAATATTCTACCTGAAAGGTGACGAGCTTTTTGTGAAATATAATACATCATACCAAGATGCTCGTGATAATCAATATTTTCCGGCAAAGTATGTGCTCTATGACAAACAACAAAAGAAGGAAACGGAGTTTCCTTTTTTCGGTCCGGGAATGGTGGCTGATAATATGGGATTTTTAGTGCGAACAGCAACTGATGGCTCTGTGCTTCTTAAACCCGATGGAACAAAGATCGTCGATGCCATGTTGAATTTCGGTTATATCAATTTTATCGACTTGGAAAAACAGACCGGTTTTACCCTCCGGAAAGAAGACGCGCTTACTTACGAGGCTGCGAGTGGTTTATCCAATGAAGAACGGATGCGGCGAATGCGGTTTGCTTATTTCGATCTTGCCGTTACGGATAGATATGTTTTTGCTGCGTATTGCGGGAATACTTATGAAGCCGGATTCGACAGCCCGGACAATATAACGACACTGCGTGTCTTTGACTGGGACGGCAATCCGCTTGCTTCGATGCAATTCGACCGGAAGATAAAAGGCATCGCTTTCCGGGAGCAGACGGGGCTTTTATACGGACTTGATGCCGATGAGAATATTGTGACCTATGATTTGAATGAGCTGTTGAAAAAAATCGGCGATGAAATTTAAAATTATCGTTTCCTTTGTATTAGCCGGATTGGTTTCCGCATGCGGAAGCAATGAGCCGGAACTGATCCGGCAGGCAAAAAGATTATTGGGCAGAAAAATCGAGTTGCCAGTGCAGTATGTTTCGGTTCCGGCAGCTGTGGGAACTGTCAGGCTTGAAGACGAGTTGGCAAAACCATATAAGATTATAACTTACCTTGACCGGAATGCCTGTACGAAGTGTGCTTTGTCCGTTTTGAAAGATTGGGAAGAACATCTCCGGGATATTCCCAAAGAGCAGGTCGGATTTATTCCTGTTATATATCCGATCGACCGGTCGGAATTAAAAATGGTCGTAACGGCTTTGGAGCTCGAATATCCGTTGTTATATGACGTTGATAATAAATTTATCGATAAAAATAAATTGGACGGTATTCGTGCGGTAAACAGGTCTTTCCTGCTAGATTCGCATAGTCGTATCGTTGTTATCGGGGAGCCATTGAATTCCGGGAAGTTGTGGATGTTGTATAAAAATACCCTTAACACTTTGTCAGGCACCGACGGCCGGTCCCTGTGAACTGGCGTTTATTTATTTTTTCCGGTAAGTTGGAAGAAATAAGGCGCACCTTAACAAGGTGCGCCTTATTTCATGCTTGGTCGGGATTATTCCTCCACCTCTTCGAACTGGTCTTTGCCGACGCCGCAGACGGGGCAAACCCAGTCTTCGGGAATCTCTTCGAACGATGTGCCGGGGGCGATGCCTCCGTCGGGATCGCCGACTGCGGGATCATATATCCACTCGCATACGGTGCAACGGTACTTTTTCATTTTTACTTGTTTTAAAGTGTTGATAGCTCGGTTTCGTTTGTTTCGGCCCTCGGGCCGCAGATGCAAATATAGAATCATTTTCCGGAATTTCGCAATCCGGGGCGGCTTCTGTCGATATTTTGGCCGAATCCCGCTACTTTCAGGACTCTTCCCCGTCGTCGTCCGTGGGGCGGTTGCCGCCGGGCGGGGTGAGCTCGGCGACGAGGCGGTCGGCGTCGGCGCACGAAACGTACAGCCGATCTTCGTAGATGTCGACGATTTCGACGAAGTTCTTCCACTCCGAGGCATACAGGCGTACTCGCTCGAAATGCCGCAGGTCGAGAAAGTGGCCGTAGTAGCCGAAGAACCCGCATCCTCCGAACAGCGGGAAGAACCATTTCATCCGCCGGGGCTCCACGCGGCGTACCGAGGCGATTTCGTCGCGCCGGATTTCGGTGATGTCCAGCAGGCAGCGCACCTCGACCTTTTCGTCCGTCACCACGATGCACCGCGGGATGGAGAGCGACATCAGGGCGATCAGTGCAACGATGAACGAGGTGAACCAGGCCGAGAGGTAACCGCCCTCGTAGAGGTGGTACAGCAGTCCGCCCAGCAGTGCGAAGACCACGAGGTAGACCAGCGTCCAGTAGATTGTACGGCGGCTGAAGCGGTATTTATAGATGCTCTCCATGCGTTGTTTCCGTTGCTTGGCGTTCTTTCTCTTCGCGGTCGGCCAGCAGGGCCTCGGCAAAAACAAGGTCTTCGGGGGTGGTGATTTTCAGGTTCGCACGCTCCCCCTGGCAGAGGAATACCTCCTGTCCGGCCTGCTCGACGAGCGAAGCGTCGTCGGTGAATTCGGGGCGGTATTCCGCCTCGTAGGCGCGGCGCAGCAGGTCGGTGCGGAACACCTGCGGGGTCTGCACGATGCGCAGGCGCCTGCGGTCGACGATGTGCGAGCCTGCGTCGTCCGTTTCGCGGAACGAATCCACAGGCTCGATGACCGGGACGGCCGTGCCGTGTTCCGCGGCGGCGGCTACCGTGCGGCGAATCAGCTCGTGCGTCGCCAGCGGCCGTACGCCGTCCTGCACGGCAATCAGTTCCGGTTCGCGGCGAAGGGCCGCCAGACCGTTCTTTACCGAGTGGAACCGCTCCCCGCCGCCCGTGGCGACCGTGTGTGGCGCTACCTCGAAACGCGCCGCGAAATTCTGCCAGAAATCGATGTGCGCCGCAGGCAGCACGACGACGATTTCGGCCCCGGGCAGCGCCCCGGCGAAGTTGTTGATCGTGTGCGCCAGTACGGGCATGCCGCCGAGCAGCATGAACTGCTTGGGCAGCGAACCTCCCATGCGGCTTCCGCCGCCGCCGGCTACGATGATGACTCCTGTCTGTCGTTCCATATCAGTTTCTTTCCGAATCCGAGCGTGTTGTCGGTGAATTTTATAAAGTGGGGCTCGACGGCCCATAGCGTCAGCTCGGCCAGCGCCGCGTAGGGAAACCGCTTGAGGTAGGCCCTCTTGGCTGCTTCGTCGGCACGCCTGGCATTGCCGCAAAGCTGTATGCCCTGTACCCGGCCTACGATTCGCGTTTCCAGTACGACCGACACCGCGACGTGCGGATTCCGCTCCATCTCCCGGGCGTGTCGTGTCGTGAAGTCCGAGGTGAAAACCAGCAGGTTGCGTTCCCGGTCGTAGCAGTAAAACGCATTGCAGCAGTAGGGCACTCCCCCGCAGGCCGTGGCCAGCGTCATGACGTGGTGCCGTCGCAGGAACCGTACGATGCGTGTGTCGACCGCCTCCCGGCTGCCGGCCCGGGGCGTTTCCGCCTGCGGGGTATTGCTCGCCGTGTCTGCCATCGTTTCCCTATTTCGCTGCAGCGGCCTCCGCCGGGGCGGGGGCTTGCAGAATGACGAGCGAGTCGAGTTGCGTGATGCGCTCCTCGTCTTTTATTTCGCCGTTCAGCTCGGCTGTGATGCGGTCGCGGACGAATTCGAATGCCGCACGGTTCTCGCGGGCGATCGGCTCGGCCGGTTCCTGCGGAATTTTCAGCGGGTCGATCGGGGTGCCGTTTTTCCAGATGCGGTAGTCGAGGTGCGGGCCTGTCGAAGCGCCCGTCGAGCCGACGTAGCCGATGAGCTGGCCCTGCGAGACGCGCGAGCCTTTCGAGATGCCCTTGGCATAGCCGCTCAAGTGCAGGTAGCCCGTCATCAGGTTGCCGGCATGTTTGATTTTGAGCGTGTTGCCGCCACCTCCGCCCCAGCCTTTGAAGGTCACCACGCCGTCGGCCACGGCGTGTACGGGCGTGCCTTTGGGCGCGGCGTAGTCGACGCCCGTGTGCGGGCGGTAAACCTTGTAAATCGGATGCTTGCGGGCATAGGTGAACCGCGAGCTGATGCGCGAGTATTTCAGCGGGGCCTTGAGCATCTGCTTCCGCAGGCTCGCGCCGTCGTATTCCCAGTATTGGATTTTACCGTTCTGGCGGAACGGAATGGCGTAGTATTCCTTGCCGCCCTGGCTGAATTTCGCGCCCCATACGCGGCCGATGCCGGCCGGGATGCTGTCGTCGATGAAGCGCTCTTCGTAGACGACCGTGAAGTTGTCGCCTTTCTGGATGCCGAAAAAGTCCACCGTCCACTGGTAGATGTCCTCCAGTTCGGCGGCCAGCGCGTAGGGCAGGTTCTGCTCCATAATCGCACCCCAGAGCGACGAGTTGATCGTGGCGCTTTTCCGGGTGCGGCGTACGGTGAACTGTTTTTCGCCCGTGCGGACGCTCACCGAATCGTCGTGGAACCCGAAGACCACGTATTCGGACATGTTGCGCTCGTAAACCAGGTAATCCAGGTGCGGCGCGTAGAGCGAATCTTCGTGGATGAATGCCGTGAATTTGTGTCCTGCACGGATGTTGCGCAGCGGAAAAACGGCTTTGGAGGCTTTGTCGAGCCGGTCGATCGTCAGGGCCGAAACCCCGTATCCGTTCAATATCTTTCCCAGTGTTTCACCGCTCCCGACCTCGCCGGTTTCGGTGCGGTAGTCGTCGGCGTTGATGCCGTAAACGATATTCTGCGGCTCGGCGGCCTGCGCTTCGGCCGCGGCCTGCTGCTTTGTCTTGCTGCACGCTCCGGCCGCGACGAGCAGCAGGAGGCATATCGGTAGTCTGAAGTATCCCATAGGTGGAAGCAAAGGTATGAAAAAAACGGCGGAAACGCCAATTTTATTATTCCATTGTGGGTCAGGCCCGGGATTTGCTTTTTTTTGTTTTGTGTTCCCGAGATTTATTGCTACCTTTGAAGCAATTGTATAGATAAACAGACCCTTATAATGTTGAAATGCCTGCTTGCGCCTGCGGCCCTTCTGTATAAAGCGGGGGTGACGTTCCGTCACCGCCTGTTCGACTGGGGCCTGCTCAAAAGCGAAAAGTTCGACATTCCGGTCATCTGCATCGGCAACATCACCGTCGGCGGCACGGGCAAAACCCCGATGGCCGAGATGGTGATCACCTATATGTCGCAGATGCACGACGTTGCTCTGCTTTCCCGCGGGTACGGCCGCCGCACCCGGGGATACCTCGAGGTGAGGACGGATTCGCATTACCGCGATGTGGGCGACGAACCGCTGCAAATCAAACTCAAATTTCCCGATACGGTGGTCGCCGTGTGCGAGAAGCGCGCCGAGGGCATCCGCCGCATCCGGGCCGAGCATCCCGAAGTAGACCTCATCATCATGGACGACGGCTTCCAGCACCGCTATGTGGAGCCGAAGATCAACATCGTGATGATCGACGCCACGCGCCCCGTGCAGCACGACAGGATGCTGCCGCTGGGAACGCTGCGCGACCTGCCCGGAGAGTTGCACCGCGCCCATTATTTCGTGGTCACGAAGTGCCCCGAGAAGATGGCGCCCATCGACCGGCGCATCATGCGCAAGGTGCTGATACAGGTCGCCTACCAGCGGGTTTACTTCACCCGCTTCGAGAGTTTCATCCCCCAGCCGCTGTTCCCCGACGCGGCATCGGGAGAGCCGCTCGCCCCCGGGCAGCGGGTGATTGCGCTGTCGGGCATCGGCAATCCCAAGCCTTTCCTGAAGACCCTGCGCGACCGCTACGAGGTGGCCGCGGAGATGACCCTCGACGACCACCATGTTTATAAAGTCCGCGATTTGAACCGGCTGCGGGAGTTGTTGGCGAAGAATCCCGGAGCGGTTATTGTGACGACCGAGAAAGACGCCGTAAAACTGACCAACCGCGCGAAAATCCCCGAAGAGGTTCAGCGCAGCATATACTATTTACCGATCAATATTTCATTCATAGAGGATTCGGCAACGGATTTTCTGCAAAAACTGGAAGAAGATGTTAGAGGAAATTAAAAAAACAGCAGCCGCCATCGACGCTGCCACGGGTTCTTTCCGTCCCGAGGTGGGCATCATCCTCGGCACGGGCCTGGGCGGTTTCGCCGACAGGATCGATACCGAGTTCGCCATCGAATACAAGGATATTCCGGGATTCCCCGTTTCTACGGTCGAGGGACACAAGGGCCGTATGATTTTCGGCACGGTCGAGGGCCGCAAGGTCGTGGCCATGCAGGGCCGTTTCCACTATTACGAGGGCTATACGATGCAGCAGGTGACGTTCCCCGTGCGCGTGATGCAGCAGCTGGGCATCAAATATCTTTTCGTGTCGAACGCATCGGGCGGCATCAACACCTCGTTCCGCGTGGGCGACCTGATGGTCATCACCGACCACATCAACCTGATGCCCAATCCGCTCATTGGCCGCAACATCGCCGAACTGGGGCCCCGCTTCCCGGACATGCACAACTGCTACGACAAGGAGCTGATCGCCCGGGCGACGGCTATCGCCGAAGAGGAGAACATCAAGCTCCAGTACGGCGTTTATGTCGGCGGTACGGGCCCGACGTTCGAAACGCAGGCCGAGTACCGCTATTTCAAGAATATCGGCGGCGATGCGGCCGGCATGTCGACCGTGCCCGAGGTAATCGTGGCGCGCCACATGTCGATTCCCGTTTTCGGCGTTTCGGTCATCACCAACTGCGGCCTTTCGGACGAAGTGGGCGACCACGAAGACGTGCAGCGGCAGGGTAAGAAGGCCGGCATCAAGATGGAGGTGCTGTTCAAACGTATGATAAAACAACTGTAAGATATGGTAAACAAGGTAATTCTGGTGGGTAACGTGGGCATCGACCCCGAAATCCGCACCACCGAGGGCGGGGTGAAAGTGGCCCGCATCCGGCTGGCGACGACCGAACGGCTGTTCGACCGCCAGGCCAACGAAGCCAAGGAGCACACCGAGTGGCATACGATTACGCTGTGGCGCGGCCTTGCCGACGTCGTGGACAAATACGTCCGCAAAGGGACGCAGATTTATGTCGAGGGACGCCTGCGTACCCGCGAATGGATGGACAAGGACAATAACAAGCGTTACACGACCGAGATACTGGCCGACGTGATGAACCTGCTGGGCCGCCGCAGCGACAACCCGGCCTCCGACGCAGGCTCCGGGTACGGTGCGCAGGCGCCCGCTTACGGGCAGGCAGCGCAGGGCGCTTCCCAGCAGCCTGCGGCGCCCAAGCCCGCCGCACCGGCTGTTCCCGCAGACGATCCGGACGACCTGCCGTTCTGATGCCGTGAGGTGCGGACGGCGGCATGGCGGGGAGGTGCGGAAAAAGCCCCGGCGTCCCGGCGGTGCCGGTTGTCCTTTTTGAACATTTTACGCCGCAGCGGGCACGTGTGAGGTGCTTTCGCTGCGGCGATTTTTTACCCCCCCCCGACCCGATTGGGGAAATATGGAACCGAGCATGAAGCCTTTTACTCTGGACCGTACCGATGAGCGGAACACCGAAGGCGTGGGCGGAATATTGCTCTATGCCGCGTTGTTCTTCATCGTGACGCGGATTGCCGCCATGCTGCTGCAAAAGTCCGGCGCGGCTCTGTACGAATGGGGCTGGGGGCTCGATGCCGCGGGGATGTTCGGCGCGCGCACGCCGGAGTCGATGGTTTCCGAAATGGGATGGCGCGCCGTGCCGCACGTGCTACTGCTCGCACCGTTTGTCGAAGAGTGTGCTTTCCGGCTGGGGCTTTCGTTCCGGAGGTGGCATGTAGCTGCGGGATTAGGAGCGTTGGCCTATTTTTTTTGACGATTGGATGCTGTTTTTTGCCGACGTGGCGAATGCCCGTTACTGGGCGCTGCCGGTCTGTATTACCGTTGCAGCGGCGGTTTACGGGTTTACGACGGACGGGTTCTGGTTGTCGAAACGGGACCGGTGGCTGCGCCCGGCGATGTGGGCTTCGGCGGTGGTTTTTGCCTCTGTACACCTGCTTTCCGCTTCGGCGCTTACCTGGAGCCTGCTGCCCTATGCGCTATTGTATGTGCTGGGGCTCTTTTTCTCCGGGTGCGTCTTTGTCTATCTGCGCGTGAACCTCGGCTTTGGATGGGCATTGGGCGCGCACATGCTTTGCAACCTGCCTCCCGCGTTATTCCTGCTGGGCGCACGCTGCGGCTGACGGGCGAATATATTAATATTAAGCCGCGCTCCTTTTTCGGAGGCGCGGCTTTTGCAGGGTGAACAGGGTTATCCTTTTGTCCTGACGGCCATGCGCTCCCACAGCCATCCGGGAATCAGTTTCCAGAAAAACACGAAGACTGCGTAGCGCCGGTCGATGACAACCCGCCGCCGCTGCCGTTTCAGCACACGCATGATGCGTGCGGCGACTTTGCCCACCTTCATCAGCATCGGGTAGTGGCCGTCGCCCGCCAGCAGGGGCGTTGCGACGAATCCCGGGCGGATGTCCGTGAAGCGGATGTGCAGTTTTTCCATGCGCGCCAGTTGGGCCAGCGCGTCGATGTAGGTGTTCTGCATGCGCTTGGTTGCCGAATAGGCCGGGGCGCTGCCGAGTCCTTTGGTGCCGGCAATCGAGCTGATGACGGCCAGGTGGCCGCCGCCGTTGGCGCGGAAATAGCCGAATGCGGCCGTCACCATGCGCACGAATCCCTCGCCGTTGGTACGCAGGGTGTTGAGCTCGATGTCGGGGCGCAAATCGGTATTGCGGCTGCCGACTCCCGAGCTGTGCAGGTAGATGTCCATGCCGCCCAGTTTGTCGACGAGGCGCGACAGGTGTTCGGGTGCGTCGGCGCTCGTGATGTCCAGCGGTTCGGTAACGACCTGCTCCGGCGACAGGGCCCGGAGTGCTTCGAGGGCCTCTTCGCGCCTTCCTGCGGCGCCTACGCGCCACCCTTCGCGGATGCACAGTTTTGCCACTTCGAGCCCGATGCCCGAGGTGGCGCCTACGATGACGATACGTTTCATACCGGTCTGTTTTTAGGGTTTACGCACTAAATGTACGAAATAATTCCGGGAATGCAAGTGCCTGTCCCGCAGGTTCGGGGGCGCCTTGTGTGTTGTATGGCGGCGGATAGAAAAAAGGAGCCCGGCAGGCTCCCTGTGTCTATTGCTTTCCTTTTTTCGGCTTTCCGGTTCCGGCCTTTTGCACCGGCGGGGCCGCCAGCAGCGTTTCCCGTTCCGCTTCGCTCAGGCGTGAGGCGGCGATGCGCAGCAGGAAATGGGCGGTTTGGTTCTCCTCGCCGGAAGTGTAGGCCTGCACGAACTCCCAGCCCCGGCTTACCATGTAGTTGAGGGCTTCGATGCCCGAATTGAAAATCAGCCTGCGGCCCTCTGCGTCCGTCAGCCAGTTGTAGGCCCAAGCCTCGGTCTTTTGCCCGAAGTCGAACAGCACGCCGTTGCCCCGGTGTCCCGGCAGGTGGCTGCCGATGATTTCGCAGTAGAACCAGGCGGGAGTTTCCGCGCCGATGCTCGCGGGGCGGAATGTCGTGGGCGCCTGTCCTTTGGCCGGGACGGCGCAGCAGCATGCGAGGATGAGCGTGCGTTTCATGGCCGGATTGTCGTTTATTGTTCGTCGAGTTCGCGCTGCACGCATACGATGCCCACCTTGCGCAGCAGGTCGAGACCCTCCTCCGAGCGGTATTCCTCGCAGTAAACCACCCGCTTGATACCCGCCTGGATGATGAGTTTCGAGCACTCGATGCAGGGGGCGGCGGTGATATAGAGCGTCGAGCCGTCGCAGTTGTTGGCGCTTTTGGCGACTTTCGTGATGGCGTTGGCCTCGGCATGCAGCACATAGGGCTTGGTTTTGCCCGTTTCGTCTTCGCAGACGTTCTCGAATCCCGAGGGCGTGCCGTTGTAGCCGTCGGAAATAATCATCTTGTCCTTGACAATCAGCGCTCCGACCTTGCGGCGTACGCAGTATGAATTTTCGGCCCAGATGCGTGCCATGCGCAGGTAGCGTATGTCCAGCTGGCGTTGTTTCTCCTCGTTGTAGCCCATAGAGTTATTCTTGTTTTCCTTCCTGCATGCTCCCTGCAGGGGTGTTATTCCATGTCGACGAATACTTTCCGGACGGCTTCGAGATACCCGTATCCGAATACGTTGCAGGGCATCAGGTAGCTGGTTTCCGTCCACTCGTTCCAACTGTTGATCGTAATCAGCGGCGCCCGGTCGGGATGTGCGTCGACATATTCGCGTGCCATGCGCAGGCCTTTGGCGAAGTTCTCCGGGGTGTTGTTCTTCACCACGGCGCTGTGGCCCGTGCGCGGGCTGTTGTCCCAGCCTACGCTGATGTGCGGATAGTAGGTGAAATCGTACGTCGCGTCGATTCGCTCCCATTCGTTGCGCACCTGCTCCAGGATGGCCGTGTAGTCCTGGTCGACGTTGGCGAAGTGGGCGAACTGGTAGTGCGTGGTGCCGGTGAAGCCGAGCGTATGGATGAAATCGTTCTCCGGGTTTTCGGTTTTGCCGCCGTCGAAACCGCTGTAATTGAGGTTAATCGACCACATGGCGAACTGGAGTTCCAATCCCGGGAATCCGGCTTTCTTCACCTCTTTTTTGAACCATTTGAGCGCGTCGGCCGTCTGTGCGACACCGCCCAGTCCGGCAATCAGCTGCGGCAGGTCGTAGACCATGAAGAGCGGTTTGCCGTCGATTTTATAGTACTGCGGGTGTTTGAAATATTTCTCGATATTCCGCCGGCAGATTTTCTCGAATTCGTCGCGGTCGACTTTGCCTGTCCAGATTACGTTGCTCTCGTTCACCCGGGCCAGGCGCGTATCCCAGTGGTTGAGCACGTCGTGGTTGGCCCACATCAGGTAAAACTGCATTTTCCCGACGTTGCCGGCTTTCAGAAATCCGTTGTCGAGCGTCGTTTCCATGAACGGGCGGCCGTCGTACCAGTACCAGTCGAAGATGAAGACGTTCACCCCGTGTGCCGTGGCTTGTTCGATTTCCATCGACATGACGGCCGGATCGGCCTCGTTGATATATCCCCACAGCGGCTTACGGTCCCAGTAGTGGCCCGGATTGCGCTGCTGCATCGTCATGACGGTTTCCCATTCGCCGATGCCCATCGGCCAGAACGGCCGCAGGCGCACATCATCCGATGCGTAGGCGGGGTAGAGGTAGGCCGCTACGTCGTACTTTTTCCGGCCTGTGTCGGCCTGCCGTTGCGCAAAAGCGCTGCCCGTTCCGAGGAGCAGGCAGAGGGCTGCGGCCGCCATGCAGTATTTTACGGAATCCATGCCAAGCGCGTTTTGCCGGGTCAGAGTCCTTTGCCGTGGCAGTTCTTGTACTTCTTGCCGCTGCCGCAGGGGCAGGGGTCGTTGCGGCCGACCTTTTTCTCGACGTGCAGGGGCATGGGTTTCTGCTTGTCCTGCTGTCCGGCCTGCGCAGCGGCCTGCATGCGCGAAGCCTGCAGTTTGTTGACGTCGACCTTGGCGCGCTGTTGCTGCTGCCGCTGTACGGCCTCGGCGTTCTGGTCGCGCACGGGAATGTAGGCCTTGTTCAGGATTGCCAGCACGTCGCGGTTGACCTTGACGATCATCTTCGAGAACAGCCCGAAGGATTCGAACTTGTAAATCAGCAGCGGGTCTTTCTGCTCGTAGGTGGCGTTCTGCACGCTCTGGCGCAGGTCGTCCATCTCGCGCAGGTGCTCGCGCCATGCGTCGTCAATCGAAGTGAACATCACCACTTTCGAGAACACCTTGAAAATCTCGCCGCCGTCCGTATCCTTGCATTTCCGGAGGTTTACCGGGACGTTGTAGCCCAGGTGCCCGTCGGTAATCGGGAAGTAGATGTTCGAATCGAGCTGGTCTTTCTTGTCCTCGTAGATGCGCTCCATGACGGGGCGAACCGTGTCGGCCACGGCTTTCGCGCGGCGGGCGTAGGCGTCCTTGAGGTCTTTGACAATCAGTTCGGACAGCTCGGCGGGTTTGGCCGAACCGTAGGTCGCCTCGTCGAACGACGGCTCCACGGCCACCTCGCGGATCAGTTCGAAACGGAAGTCCTCGAACTCGATGCCGCGGTTGGTTTCCACGAAGTTGTCCGCGTAGTCGTACATGATATTGTTCAAATCGATTTCGATGCGCTCGCCGTAAAGGGCGTGGCGGCGGCGGGTGTAAATCACCTCGCGCTGCGAGTTCATCACGTCGTCGTACTCCAGCAGGCGCTTGCGGATACCGAAGTTGTTCTCCTCGACCTTCTTCTGCGCACGCTCGATGGCGCGCGTCATCATGCCGGCCTGGATTACCTCGCCCTCTTTCAGGCCCATGCGGTCCATCATCGAGGCGATGCGTCCCGAGCCGAACAGACGCATCAAATCGTCCTCGAGCGATACGAAGAACTGCGACGAACCCGGGTCGCCCTGGCGTCCTGCGCGGCCGCGCAGCTGGCGGTCGACACGGCGGCTTTCGTGGCGCTCGGTGCCGATGATGGCAAGACCTCCGGCCGCCTTGACCTCGGGCGTGAGCTTGATGTCGGTACCGCGGCCGGCCATGTTGGTGGCGATGGTCACCTGTCCCGAGCGTCCGGCTTCGGCCACGACCTGCGCCTCCAGCTGGTGCTGCTTGGCGTTGAGGACGTTATGCTTGATGCCGCGGAGCTTGAGCATGCGGCTCAACAGCTCGGAAATCTCGACCGACGTGGTGCCGACGAGTACCGGGCGTCCGGCCTCGACCAATTTCACGATTTCGTCGATAACGGCGTTGTATTTCTCGCGTTTGGTTTTGTAAATCAAATCCTGGCGGTCGTCGCGGATGACGGGGCGGTTCGTCGGGATTACCACCACGTCGAGTTTGTAGATGCTCCAGAACTCCGATGCCTCGGTTTCGGCCGTACCGGTCATACCGGCCAGCTTGTGGTACATGCGGAAGTAGTTCTGCAGGGTGATTGTCGCGAAGGTCTGCGTCGCCGCCTCGACCTTGACGTGCTCCTTGGCCTCGATGGCCTGGTGCAGGCCGTCCGAATAGCGGCGTCCGTCGAGGATGCGGCCTGTCTGCTCGTCGACGATTTTCACCTTGTTGTCCATCACCACGTATTCGACGTCTTTCTCGAACATGGCGTAGGCTTTCAGCAGCTGGTGAATCGTATGCACGCGTTCCGACTTGATCGAATAGTCGTTGATCACCTCGTCGCGTTTCTGCGCGCGCTCTTCGGCCGAGAGGTTGCTCTTCTCCAGTTCGGCCACCTCGGCGCCGATGTCGGGCAGCACGAAGAATCCGTCCTCGTTGAAGTATTTGGACAGCACCTCGTGGCCTTTGTCGGTCAGCTCCACCGAGTTGAGTTTCTCGTCGATGACGAAGAACAGGTCGTCGGTGATTTCCGGCATGCGGCGGTTGTTGTCCTGCATGTAGGTGTTCTCGGTCTTCTGCATCAAGGCCTTGACGCCCGTTTCCGAGAGGTACTTAATCAGCGGCTTGTATTTGGGCAGTCCCTTGTGCGTGCGGTAGAGTTTCACGCCGCCCTCGTCGTTCTTGCCCTCCGCGATGAGCTGGCGCGCCTCGGCCAGCAGTCCCGTCACCAGGTTTTTCTGCAGGTTGTAGAGCTGGTCGATGGCAGGGCGGTACTGCTCGAAGAGCTGGTCGTCGCCCTTGGGCACGGGGCCCGAGATGATGAGCGGCGTACGGGCGTCGTCGATCAACACCGAGTCGACCTCGTCGACGATGGCGAAATGGTGTTTGCGCTGCACCAGGTCGGCGGGCGACGAGGCCATGTTGTCGCGCAGGTAGTCGAAGCCGTATTCGTTGTTGGTGCCGAACGTGATGTCGGCCATGTATGCCTTGCGCCGGGCGTCGGAGTTGGGCTGCGTGTCGTCGATGCAGGCCACAGAGAGTCCGTGGAACTGGTACATCGGGCCCATCCACTCCGAGTCGCGCTTGGCCAGGTAGTTGTTGACCGTCACCAGGTGTACGCCTTTCTTTGCCAGTGCGTTGAGGAATACCGGGAGCGTTGCGACGAGGGTTTTGCCTTCGCCCGTCGCCATCTCGGCGATTTTGCCCTTGTGGAGTACCACGCCGCCGAACAGCTGCACGTCGTAGTGAATCATGTCCCACTTCGTGTCATTACCGCCCGCCATCCAGTGGTTGGCGTATACGGCCTTGTCGCCCTCGATGGTGACGAAGTCCCTGGAAGCGGCCAGGTCGCGGTCGAAATCGTTGGCCGTGACGATTACGGTGTCGTTCTGGGCGAAACGGCGCGCCGTATCTTTCATGATGGCGAACGCCTCGGGCAGTATCTCGTCGAGTTTCTCCTCGATTTTTTCGTCGATGCGCTTGGTGAGCTCGTCGATTTCCTTCGAAATCCGCTCTTTCTCCTCGAGCGAAGTCTCGGCCAGCTCCAGTCCGGCTTTCAACTCCACGATGCGGGCCTCGTCGTCGGCGATGAAGTCGGCGATCTGCTTTTTCAGCGCTTCGCTGCGGGCGCGCAGCTCGTCGTTCGAAAGGGCCTCTATCGAGGGGTAGACGGCCTTGATTTTTTCGAGGTAAGGCTCGATTTGTTTGCGGTCTTTGTCGGCTTTCGAGCCGAAGACGAGTTTGATTAAACTTGCAACTATATCCATACTTGACTTGTGTTTCGGTTATTTTGGGGTTGTGCTTATAAATCTTACAAAAGTAATGATTTCTTTCCTAAATCACAAAATATTACAAGCCGGAGTGCACCCGTGCCGTAAATTTTTTATCTTTGTTACCGCACCCCAAATTCTCCACCTATAAAACGGATATTTCCGGCAGCCATGTGCCTGCTGGCGGTCGTCGGCCTCGCCGCTTGCGGTGGGTGTCGGCAAACCATTGAACTGCAACTCGAAAAGCAGGCGCCGATGGCCAGGTCGCTTGTTACGGTTCCTAAATTTCTGGAAGACTGCGGCCGCTTTGCAAATCTTTATCCCGAAGCGACCGGGCTGCCTGAAGGGTGGAAGGCTTATTTCGTGGAAGAAGATTTCCCGCAGCTGCTCTACCAGGGATTTTGTGCGGGGAAAATCGATACGGCGACCTGTATGCGGTATTTCAATGCGTGGCAGCGGGATACCGCCGATTATTCCGCCGCTCCGGTGCAGGTATACATGGCTGTCGCGTTCGGACGAGATGATGCGGGTGCGGAGCACGTAATGTTCGATACCGGCGGCGATTGCGACTTTGCAGACGAATCCGATTACCTGTTCGTGCAGCGGCCCGCGATGGTAAAAATGGCCTATGAGCGGGTTGTCGGCAAAAAAGCCGTGCCGGATGTGACGTGGGCAACGGTTTCCGACCGGTTCGGGCGGCGTAGCCTCGTAATGCATGAAATGCCCCGGGGGACATTTACCCTCGGCAGGGTGAAATATGCCTGTTCGGTTATTGCCCATAGCGTATCGTATTTCAAACAAGGGTGCAAAATCGTGATTGCGGACGACAATGTCCTTTCGGAGCATGAACTGGAAGAGTATGTCCGGTTGGGCGATACCTGGTACCGGCTCGACAGCCTTTCGCCCGACGGCCGTTTTCTGCGCATGACGCATGCGCCCGATGCCGCGGCCCGCGAGTCGGTGCAGGTAGGTTTCCGGCCTTATTCCTTTACAGCTGGCGATATGGCGGGCCGCACCGTGCGGTTCCCCGCTGATTTTGCCTGAAAATACGTATTGCTGGATTTCTGGGCGATGTCTTGCGGCCCCTGTGTGCAGGAGATACGGAATTCATATCCGGATGTTTACGCCCGATTCAAGGATTACGGTTTCGAAATCGTCGGCGTGGCGGATAATACCGCGGCCGACCTGCGCGGGTTTATGGCGGAGAATCCCATGCCGTGGGTGGTGATTGCCGACCGGGACAACGGGTGTGTAAGGCAGGAGCCTTACGGGGTTACTTCTTTCCCGACGTTGATTCTTATCGGCCCGGACGGGCGCATTCTGGAAAAAGGGGAAAACCTGCGGGGCAAGGGCCTGGAACTCATCCTGCGCCGCTATATGCCCGGTGCCCCGGCCGAAGCCGCCGATTGATTCCGATAGCCGCGTGATTCCGGCCGTCGCATCCGGGTTGCATTTTGTGTCTTTGTAAAATGCAATCGGCAGCAGGGTGGTATCGCAGTTGTGGGGTGCCGCCCCGGAATCGCGTTATCGCCGTTTGTGCAGCCGGTAGTAAAGGATGAAAAGGCTGGGCCAGCGGTTGATCATGAAGTGCCGGAAATTGGCCGTCCGGAATTTGAGCGGCATGATGCCCAGCTGCCGGGCGAGGCGGAGCATCTCTCCCGTGTCGCCGAGTTGCCGAATTACGGTTTGCTTGCAGCTCCGGAGCATGGTTTTTCCTATGTGCAGGCGCAGCAGTTCGGCACCTTCCGAATCCTCCGCTTCGATGCGGGCAGCAAAATCGTGCAGGCTTTTCATCGCCCGGACAAGGGCTAAACGACCTTGAGGGTTGTAATTCCCCATGAAAGAGGTATTCCGCTGCAGGTAGTTGTAGACGCGTATGGGAACGTACTGTATACGCCGTGCGAAGTAGATTGCGCGCGGCGTGAACTCTTCGTCCTCATGCCCGATCGGTTTCATACGGAGCTTGTGGGTATTGAGCAGTTCCCGGTCGTACATATAGATGGGAACCATCGGCAGGAAGCGGTCGCGGCGGAGAAAATCGTGCCCGGTCTGTATTTCCGTGCCGTTCTTTGCCGAGATGCCGTCGCTCCACAGGGGGCGCTCCTTACCCTGCTCGTCCACTGCAACAATCTCGTAGCACAGCAAATCGAGCCGCTCCCGCTCCATAATCGCTGCCAACCGTCCCAACACATTGGGTTCGAGGTAGTCGTCGGCGTCGAGGTACATGACGTAGCGCCCCGTGGCCCGGTCGGTGCCATAATTGCGGGTGAGGCTCAAACCCTCGTTCGGCTTGGTGTATACCCGTACGTTGGCATATCCCTGTGACGCTGCCTCTGCCGCAGCGAGCGAGCCGTCCGTCGAGCCGTCGTCGATGACGAGCACCTCGTATTCTTCGGGCGGCAAATCCTGCCCGAGCGTGGATGCGATGCATTTCCCGATCAGGTGTTCGAGGTTGTACAACGGAATTATGATGCTGATTTTCTTCATAATCTTACGGGAGTGTTTTCAGGATGCGCCGGCCGACGGGGCACTCGGCGCAGCGTTTCGCCGGACAGTATTCCGTTGCGAGCTGGAGCAGCGCCTGCGATTCGAAGGCATTGCGGACTTTCACACCGGCGCCCTGCCAGCTGCGCATGTAGCGGTTGTCCTCGGCCGGCAGGCGTTCGAGCAGCGTGAGGGCGCTGTCGCGCAGGGTTTCGCGGCCGGTATAGCTGCCATAGGCGAACTGCAGCACCGAAACGAGGTTGATGCCGATGATGTTGGCCTTGAACGCCCCGAGCCGTTTGGGGCGGTCGTCGCCCGCAATGCCCGGAATGTGGTGCGTACGCCAGTAGCCCGAGGCTTCTGCACAAAAGAGGTTCCGGATATCCTCTTCCGAGCGGCAGGCCATGGCGCGCTCCATGACGAACTCGTCCTGGGTGAAAAATTCGGCGGCCTGCGCCAGCCGCAGAACGGGGTGGTTGGCGGGGCGGATGTCGCCGAGCGTCCACTCCCCGGCATCCATCGGCTCGACGCCGTATTTCGCTGCGAGGTACTCGAAGTTGCGGGCCAGGTCGAGCGTGTAGGCATCGTGCGGATAGAGCGCCAGCAGGCCCGAAGCGCCGAAAAAGAGCGATTCGACGGCCCGGGGCGCCAGCCGTTCGCGCAGGACGGTCTTGTAGGAAACGCGCCGCGCCAGCGAGAGGTAGGCCTCCCGGTTGAGGCGATCGCCCAGCGTGCGGAAGTAGAGCAGGTAGAACGTCTGGTTCCAGTTTTCGGAAGCCTCCCGGTGCAGTTCCTCCACCATGCGCATTTTGCGCTCCAGCCGGTCGAAGAGCAGGGCGGTGCACAGTTCGCTGCACTGCAGGGCGTTAAGCCCCGCAAGGTAACCGCCGCAGGCATATAGTCCGGCGCCGGCGTGCAGCCGGTTCAGCATCCGATGCTCCTGCTCCTCCGTCATGCTAAAACAGGTTGAGTTCCAGTAACGCCTCCTCCGACATCATGCTCTTGTCCCAGACGGGATCGAACGTGAGGATGACGTTCACCGACTTCACCCCCTTGACCTTGGCGACCTGCTGGTTGACGTCCTCCACGAGCATGTCTGCCATCGGGCAGTTCGGGGCCGTGAGGGTCATGCGGATGTTCGCCACGCCGTCGGGCGTGTAATCGATTTCGTAGATAAGCCCCAGGTCGTAGATGTTGACCGGGATTTCGGGGTCGTATATGTTTTTGAGCGTAAGTACGATCTCTTGCTCGACCTTCAATATTTCTTCAGGTGTCATGATTTCTCTTGTTTTTCGCCTTTGCTTGCGAATGCGAGCGCATAGAGCCGCATTTGCTTGACCATCGACAGCAGGCCGTTCGAGCGCGTGGGCGAGAGGTTGGCGCTCAAGCCGATGGCGTCGATGAAATAGAGGTCGGTGTCGAGAATCTCCTGCGGCGTGCGTCCGTTCAGCACGCGAATGAGCAGCGCGATAATGCCTTTGGTTATTATGGCGTCGCTGTCGGCGGCGTAGTATACTTTGCCCTCTTCCATGCGGGCGTCGACCCACACGCGCGACTGGCAGCCTTCGATCAGGTACTGTTCCGTGCGGTGTTCGGCGGGGATGGCCGGCAGCGAATCGCTCAAACCGATGAGGTAGTCGTATTTGTCGAGCCAGTCGTCGAATACCGAGAACTCCTCGATGATCTCCTCCTGTATCTTGTCCATATCCGTATATGTTTAAAACCTTATAAATCTACGATTTCCGGAAGTATTTCCCCCTCCGACGCCGCGGGCTCGGTGATCTCCAGCACGCGGGCCACGGTCGGAGCCACGGAGGTCATGTCCACGCGGCGTTTCACGCGCTGGGGCCCGGCTCCGAAGCCGTAGAATACCAGCGGCACCTGCGTGTCGTAACCGTACATCGAACCCGACGACGACCAGCAGCGGTCGCTCTCTTCGATCCAGCCGGGCATCAGGTTCAGGATGACGTCGCCCGAACGCCGGGGGTAGAAGCTGTTCTGCATCTTGCGGGCGTAGCCGCTGCCGAAGTAACTCGTACGCATGGCCGTCGCCGAGAGTGCATGCGACACGCCGCGGAACTGCATGGCGAAGATGGCCACCTCGTTCTGTATTTCGGCCAAATCGAGGCCCCGCTCGTAAATCAGGTTGTGGTTCAGGTAGACGCATTTGTCCTCGTATTCGAGCACCCAGTCGCCCATGCCGTAGCGGACGTTCAGGAAACCGTTGACGATTACCTCGAACTGCCGGGCATTGAAACGGTCGGTCTGCTCGTGCCCCGCATCGTAAGAAGGGCTCGTGCCGTGGTCGGAGGTGAAGACGACGAGCACTTCGCCGTTTTTGACCTGTGCGAATACGAATGTCAAAAAGTCGGCCAGGTCGCGATCCAGCCGGTAATACATGTCCTCGACTTCGATTGACTCGGGGCCGTAGGCCTCGCTGATGCGGCGCGAAGGGTCGAGGCAGATGTTCAGCAGGTCGGGCGTTTCGTCGGTGCCGAGCTTGAACTGTGCGATGGCCTGTTTGGCAAAGCCAAGGATAGCGGTGTTGCCGGCCGGGGTATAGAGCATCCGCTCGAAGTCGCCGGCGTGTTTCAGGCGGCCGTCGCCCGACTGGTCTTTCTCTTTCTTGTTCTTGCCCGTGAGGATGATGTCCCAGTTGCGGGTGTTGATGTAGCGCCCCTTTTCGTAGAGCGTGCGCCACTCGGGGGCGATGTACGAGAGGTTGTAACGCTCGCGGTTGCTGCGCGCCACCCATTCGGGAACTTCGGCGGCGTAGCAGGGCGACGTTTCCCAGCCGCAGCGGGTCGAGTCGAGCCAGAAAGCTTCGCCGCCGTGTCCGCCCATCACCACGGCCGACATGGCTTCGCCCGCTACGGTGACGGCCTTGCTGCCGGGTTCTTGCTGCTGGAGCGTTTCGGCCAGCGTCGGGGCGATCAGGTTGTAGGGGCCTGGGCCGTTGCGTCCGGCAATCAGCTCCACGGCGTCGTTTTCGACGTAGTCGCGCCAGCGGGCGCCGACTACGCCGTGGGTCGAAGGCATGGCGCCCGTGGTGAGTGTCGCGAGCGATACGGGCGTGGTGGTCTGCTGGTAGTCGTAGCGGCTGTCGGCGAATACCGTGCCGCCGTCCATCAGACGCCGGAGGCCTCCCTCGCCGTAGTTGGCGGCGTAACGGCCGAGGTCTTCGGCACGCATCGAGCCGACGACGATGTTGATTACCAGCCGGGGACGTGCCGCCGAGGCTTCGAGTGCCGCGCAGGCGGCTATGGCAAGTAAAATGATTCGATATTTCATAGTATACACAGGATAAACCGCAAATTTACGAATTTATTTCGATACATCGGCGGAAATATTCCGCTTCGGCCTGAAAATCGATCAGCGGCAGCGCGGCGATTTCCTCCAGCCTGCGCCGGCAGAACTCCCGGTAGGCGTCGCTGCGGGGATTGCGGGGACGGTGCGCTGCGGCCACGACGATATGCCGGACGCCGGGCAGCAGGCGCCGGGCTTCGTCCGAAAGGGCCGCAGCGGTGAATTTTTCCCAGACATATTCCACGGCCTGCGGCGCGGGGTGCACCAAATCGTCGGCGTAAAAGCGGTAGTCGCGCAGGTCGTCGTTGAGTATCTCGTAGGCGGGGAAATAGTGGGCGTTCGGACAGGCTGCCGCCAGCTCTTCGACAGCGAGGCGCAGCGTGGCCTTGCTCACGGCATTGCCCTCCAGTCCGTCGCCGGTGTGCCGTACGGGGCTGACCGTGAAGACGACCTCTTTCGCGGCGAGCGGCCCGGCGAGCAGCGCGGAGAACGCCGAGACGATTTCGCCCACGGAGAGCCTGCGCCGGACGAATTCCGCTGCAGGCTGCCGATGGCAGTTGGCGACCACTTCGCCCCGGTGTTCGTAGACCCAGGCCGTGCCGAAGGTCACCAGCAGGCGGTCGGCCCTGCGCAGCGCCTC
>ERZ791875.1005-NODE-1005-length-21705-cov-7.237090_pt1 | contig 21705 bp, 23 predicted proteins | sample MGYA00510278_ERZ791875 | MGnify/ENA primary metagenome ERZ791875 (study PRJEB30046, sample SAMN00792078) | human gut metagenome | study: EMG produced TPA metagenomics assembly of the A metagenome-wide association study of gut microbiota in type 2...
TCGAAGCCGTCGGCTGCGAGCGTTGCTTTTATACGGGGTACAGGGGGCGGCGTGCTGTGTACGAAGTGATCCCGCTGGACGACGAACTGTCCTCGGCGGCGCGCAATGCGCGTACGGACGTTGCCGCGCTGCTCTCGGCACGCGGCATTCCGTCGCTGCAAGAGGCTGTTTGCGGACTTTTCCAGCGGGGCGAGACCTCGCTGGACGAACTTCTTCCCCTGTTGAACTGTTAGCCTATGAAGAACCTTTCGCTGCTGTTGCTGTTCTGGCCCCTGCTTTGTGCGGGGCAGGGCGATTCGATACGTATGGCGGCTGTTGCGCGCAAGCTGGAGGCGCTCACGGAGCGCGATTCGACTTTCGCCCGCACGGTGGACGTTACGGCTGGACGCCTTCCCCTGTCGGAACTACTGCGCAACATCGCGCGTGCCAGCGGTGTTAACCTCTCTGTGCGGAGCGTCGAGAACGTGCCCGTATCGTGCAACTTCACCCGTGCGCGTGTCGACGAGCTCGTGCGTTTCCTCTGCCGCGAGTACACACTCGACGTTGAAACCACGGGCAACATCCTGTCTGTCTTTCCCGCCGTTTCCGTCCCTGCTCCGCACCCCGAGCCGGAAATTTTCTACAATGCCGGGAGTCGCAGGCGTTCCGTTTCGTATTCGCCGACGATTTGGCCGATGATTGCGGCGGCTGTCGGCAGGTCGCGAATCAGCGAGGCGATTTGGCCGATTTCCAACTCTCCGTCCGACAGGTCGCCCTCGAAAATTCCCCGTTTCGAACGGCCGCGTCCCAGCAGCTCTTTCAGTTCGTCGGCCGTGGCGCCCCTGCTCTCGGCCTCTTCGACCGCCCGGTAGAAGTCGTTGCGGATGAGGCGCGTCGGGCTGATTTTCTTCAGCGCCAGCATCGTGTCGCCCTCCTGCAGGCCGATGCACAACTCTTTGAACGCTTCGCTGGCCGAGCTCTCCCGTGCGAGCGCGAAACGCGTTCCCATCTGGATGCCCTCGGCTCCCAGGGCGAATGCCGCCAGCATGCCCCGCCCCGTGGCGATGCCGCCTGCGGCAATCAGCGGGATGGATACCGCCTGCCGCACCTGCGGAACCAGCACCATCGTCGTCGTCTCCTCGCGTCCGTTGTGGCCGCCGGCCTCGAATCCCTCCGCGACTACGGCGTCGGCCCCCGCCTCCTGGCTTTTCAGGGCGAATTTCGTGCTCGAAACGACGTGCACGACTTTACACCCCGCATCGTGCAGCCGCGCAGTCCATGTTTTGGGACTGCCCGCCGAGGTGAAAACCGCCGGAACCCGCTCCTCGATGACGACCTCCATGATTTGCTCCGCATACCGGTACATCAGGGGCACGTTCACGCCGAACGGCTTGCCGGTCGCCGCACGGCATTTGCGGATATGTTCGCGCAGCAGCTCGGGTGTCATCGAGCCCGAGCCGATGAGCCCCAGTCCGCCCGCCTGGCTTACGGCGGCGGCCAGCCGCCAGCCGCTGCACCAAATCATGCCGCCCGCGACGATGGGGTAGCGGATGCCCAGCAGGGATGTGATTCTGTTTTCCATGGTTTCGTGTATTCGTTTCTCGCAAAAATAGGCAAATAATCGGCACTGCAATCCCCCTGCCGCAGGAAATAGCGGGCGTTTTACTTGACAGGTCGTGAAAATTTCGCCACCTTTGCACTCCCTTTACGATAAAATCAGCTACACGATGCTATATACGGAAGATACGCAGATCGGGGCGCTGGCGGTGCACATCGTCGGCAACAAGGCCAAGGACGAACCGCTCCTGATCTCCCCGGCGCTCTCGGAGCAGACGGACGACACGGGCCTGATGCAAACGCTCACTGCCTATTTCATGGGCGGCTTCAAGACGGAGGAGTACTACAACCTCTTCCACGAAACCGACCTCGCCTGCAACGAGGTCTATAATTTCGCCTGCAAAATCTTCGACGACCCGGAGGCGTTTTACGACAACTCCGTGAGCCTTGCCAAACACCTCTACGAAACAGGCGTGCATCCCCAAATCAAGAGCGGCGAATTTTATGTCGTCTACTTTACGGACTGCCGCTTCGGGGGCGAAACGGTCGATGCCGTGGGACTTTTCAAATCGGAAACGCGCGACACGTTCCTCGATGTCGAGCGGCAGGGCGAGGGACTGCATATCGCTTCGCACCAGGGTATCAGCGTCAACAGGCCGGACAAGGGCTGTGTGGTTTTCAACACCGAGCGCGAGCTGGGGTTCGCCGCCTGCGTGGTGGACAACACCAACCGTACCGAGGCCCGTTACTGGATTGACGATTTCCTGCGCGTGCGTCCGCGGCAGGACACCTACCACAACACGCACAATGTGCTGGCGATGTGCAAGAAGTACGTGACCAGGCACCTCCCCTCGGAATTCGAGGTTTCGAAAGCCGACCAGGCCGAGATGCTCAACGAAACGATGAAGTATTTCCGCGAGCAGGACAGTTTCTCGCTGGACGATTTCTCGGAGAAGGTAATCCGCCAGCCGGAGGTCGTGGAGAGCTTCACCCGCTACAAGCAGGAGTACGAACAGGAGCGCGACATCCGCATCGAGGACGAATTCGCCATTTCCGATTCGGCCGTGAAAAAGCAGGCGCGTTCCTACAAGAGCGTCATCAAGCTCGACCGCAATTTCCATATCTACGTCCACGGCAACCGCAGCCTGCTGGAGCAGGGCGAGGACGAGAAAGGCAAGTTCTACAAGGTCTATTATCAGGAAGAGGAGTGACGGAATGCCGCGGTGCGGCTGGGCTGCCGGTTGACGGGCTGCGATATTCGCGGCCCGTTTTTTTCGTACCGCCTTCCGCCGGATATACCTCCCTGTGACGGAATCAAATGGCCGCCGATTGTGTATATTTGTATAGACTGGAGTTTGGGAGGCGTCGTTTCCAGGGATTGTGCGGCTTTTTTTGCCGCTGTACGGTTTGTTTTCCGGATGTATTATAGGCGGGGAGGGGGTGTTGCTGTTTTTCGGGATGTTCCGGAACGGTGCGGTTATGGTGTATTCGGGTCGATTGCCTGTCGAATGAAGTAGTATCTTTCTGTTAACTACTTATTTGTCGTTGCACGTTGGTGCGTAAATGCGGTAATTTGCACTATGAAAAGGCAGCGGCGGAATGACTTTTTTGTCGGACAGGTCGTGGGCAGGCTGAAAGAGTATCGGCAGGCGCGCAACCTGACCCAGGAAACCGTGAGCGACCATACCCGGCTGAATATTGGACGGATAGAAACCGGACGGCATGATATTTCGCTTTCGACGCTGGCCATTCTCTGCGATTATTATAACGTTCCGCCCCGGGAGTTGTTCCAGGATATAGTGACGCACTCATCCTGCAGGGAGGATCGACCGTGAGGCCGATCCTTCCGTTTTATAGGCCGAACGGTTTTTCGAAGGCCAGCCGCTCGCCGCTTTCGTAGTGTATTTTTCCGCAGTAGGCGAACCCGAGCCGCCCGAGCAGCCGCAGCATGTAACGGTTGTCGAAATTGGTGTCCACGCGGAAGCTTCCGGCGCCCCGTTCGCGGGCGGCGGCTTCGACGCGCCGCATGAATTCCGCGGCCACGCCGCGGCCTTTCTCGCCGTCGGCCACCGCGAGGCGGTGCAGGACGACGTAATCGCCCCCGGTCAGCCATGCCCCCTCGATTGCTTCGTAGGCCGGTTCCCCGTCGAATAGTATCGCGCCGTAAGCGATGACCGTCCCGCTGTTTCCGACTGTCGCTGCCTTTGTATCGGCCGTGCCGCACGTTTCCGCCGCCGGTTTGCTGAAGACGTATCCCCAGCCGCGGGCGATGTCGCAGTCTATGTTTTCCCGGGCGGGATAGCCGTCCTGCCATTGCCGGCTTCCCAGCGCCCGCATCTGGGCCTGCGCCTGCCGGATGATTTCCAGGATGCGCGCCGTATCGGCGGGCCGGGCGGGCCGGAATTCCAAATCTTCGTTCATGGGGGCAAATATAGGAGATTTGCCGGAATTTCGATACCTTTGCCGCAGTTTTAAACCGAATCGGACTATGAAAATATGCGTCGTATTATGCGTTTGTTTGTTGTCCGCCTGCGCAGCCCCGACGGGCTTTACGGAGGACGAATGCAGGGTGATCGCCTCGCAGGGCGGTGCGATTATGCGGCTGTGCACGACAGCCGGCCGCAGCGATTCCCTGTTCCTGCGCCGCGAGGCTGCGGCACTGGGCCGCGGGGAACTGGCTTCGGACTGCTTCCGGCTGCTGAAAGAGGGGATGCTGGCCACGGTGCGGGATACGACCGACGCCGGGGTGGGGATTGCGGCCCCGCAGGTGGGCGTTTCGCGCCGGCTGATTGCCGTGCAGCGCTTCGACAAGCCGGGGAAGCCGTTCGAATTCTATGTCAATCCCCGCATCGTCTGGCGTTCCGGGACCGTGTCGGACGGTGGGGAGGGATGCCTCTCCGTACCCGGTGTCGCGGGGACGGTGCGGCGTGCGGACAGCATCGTTGTAAGCTACCTTGACGAGCGGGACATGCGTACGCATGCGGATACGGTCGCGGGGTTCACGGCCGTGATTTTCCAGCACGAAATCGACCACCTGGACGGGGTGTTGTTTATCGACAAAATGCTGCCGCCCGGGAAGTGACGTCAGCCGGTATGCACGGGAACGGGGGAGTTTCGTCAAAAGAGGCTCCCCCGTTTCTATCGGCGGGCCCTGTGTCCGGCGCCCAGCATGGCGAGCAGCAGCAGTGTTTCGAGCAGCTCCGCCGCAGGCACCGAGAGCCAGATGCCTGCCTCGCCGGCCAGGCGGGGCAGGACAAGGAAGCAGAGCGTCATCAGCACGATGCCGCGCAGCACGGTGAGCCACGTCGCCAGCCGCCCCCGCTCGATGCTCTGGTAATAGCCGATCGTGACGACGTTGATGCCGAAAAACGGATAGCCTGCGGCGAACCACGGAAGCCCGCGCACGGCGATTGCATAGGCCGGGGCGTCGGGCGTGAGAAACAACCCCACGATCCACGGGCTGCAGAGCCACGTGAACCCGAATACCGCGATGCCGCAGAGGAACGCCGTGCCGAGCGCCATGCGGAGCGCATCCCTGCCGCGCTGCGCCTCCCCGGCCCCGTGGCTGTAACTGATAATCGGCTGGGCCGACTGGATGATGCCGTTGTAGACCATGAAGATGATCGGGAAGATGTAGCAGGCGATGCTGTACGCCGCCACGCCGTCCTTGCCGATGTAGCGGATGAACGTGTAGTTGCCGACCACCATCAGGCACGAAATCGCCAGCTCGCTCAACAGCGCCGGGAACCCGATGTAGGTCATATAGCCGAGGTTGCGGGCCGCGAGGTGCAGGCTTTTGCGGCTCGTCTTGAGTCTCACGAAGTGCAGCGTCCGGCTGCGTCGGAACATGTACCACAGCATTACGCCCGAGCCGAGGATGTAGCCGATGCCCGTGGCGACGGCGGCGCCCGCGAGCCCCCAGCCGAATTCGAAGATGAAGAGGTAGTCGAGCAGGATGTTCAGCAGCGCCGCGCCGATATTGCACGCCATGGCGAAGCGGGGCGAGCCGTCGAGCCGCACGATGAACATCAGGATGTTGAATACGGCGAGCGGCGCCAGGAACAGCGTGAACCAGACGAGGTATTCGCGTGCCGGAACCATCAACTCGTCGGGCGTGCCCAGCAGCGCCAGCATCGGCCGCCAGCCGAGGATGAGCAGGGCGCTCAACACCGTTATCAGCAGCGCCGGTATGACGAGCGACTGCGTGATGTTGATTTCCGCCACGCGGCGCTTGCCTTGGGCCAGGTTCACCGACGCCACGACCGAGCCGCCCATGCCGAACATCAGGCCGAGGCCCGTGCCCAGCGTGAAGAGCGGTGCGACGATGTTGACCGCCGCCAGCGCGTCGCTGCCGATGCCCCGGCCCACGAAAATGCCGTCGGTGATGACGAACACTGCCGAAAAAACCATCCCCATGACCGTGGGGAAAAGAAAGCGGCGGAAGAGTTTGCCGACCGCCGTGCTCCTGTAATCGATACTGTCGCGTTGCATAATCCTGTACTTTTACAAAGTGGTGCAAAAGTAAGGCATCCGGCGGCAAAAAAACTTATCTTATGGTAATTTCCGCCTTGCGGTCACGCGTTTGACCTTCCCCGCTTTGCAGGAGAGAAGCGCGTCAGGGCGGGTCGAAGCCCTTTTTATTTGACCTCGGCGCGGATGCGGCTCAAACTTTGGGGCGTGAGGAAAAGGTAAGCGGCGAGGTCTTTCAGCGCGACGCGCTGCATGAGCTGGGGGTATTCGCGCAGCATGCGTTTGTATTGCTCGCCCTTGTCGCGCCATGCGTAGTCGGCGAAATAGTCTTCGTGGCGGCGCAGCTGCTCCTCGGCCATCAGCCTGCCCCAGTTCGCCAGTCCGGCGTTGGCGGCGAAAAGCTCCTCCATGCGGGTGCGGGGAATGCGCACGAGTGTCGTCGGCTCCATGGTTTCGATAATCTGGCGCGACAGGCCGCCGGGCTGCGTGCCGAGCGTCGAAGTCGCTGGGTCGCCCTCGAACGAGAACGAGAAGATGACGCACTTGTCCTCGCGCATGACGTACGTGCGCACCGAGCCCTGTGCGACGAAGCACAGGTCGGGGTCGCGCTGTCCCTGCTCGATGATTACCTCCTTGCGGGCGTGTTTCGTTATCGCGGCATGCTCCATCAGTTGCGCGATCTCCTGCTCCGGGAGCCCGTAGCGTTGGCGTAACAGTTGTGTGAATTCCATGCTGCAAAGGTACGTTTTTTTCTGCAGATGCGAAACGGCCTTCCGGTGGTATGAGTGCCGGTTTGTCATGTCGGAATTGCAGGTTTTGTGACAGTTTGTGACATTTTTGCATTTTTATGCCGCTGGCACAGGATTTGACCGTTAACGAATGAAACCGCACCGTAAGGGCGGCTGAAACGAACGAATGTTAAACCAAAATAAAACAAGGAGGACAAGATTATGACACCTGCAAGAACGAACCAAAACTGGTTGCCGAGCATTTTCAACGAATTACTGGGTAACAACTGGCTGGCCGAGCGCCACAACACCACGGCTCCCGCCGTCAACATCATCGACGACGAACACGAGTACAGGGTCGAGGTCGCAGCCCCGGGCATGACCCGCGAGGATTTCAAGGTGCACATCAACGAGGACAACGAACTGATTATCTCCGTGGAGAAGAAGTCCGAGCAGAAAGAGGAGGATAAGAAGCACAAGGGTACCTACCTGCGCCGCGAATTCTCCTACACGCAGTTCCAGCAGAGCCTGCTGCTGCCCGACAACATCGAGCGGGAGAAAATCTCGGCCAAGGTCGAAAACGGGGTGATGACCATCGACATCCCCAAGAAGAAAATCGAGGAGATGGCCCCGGCCACACGCCAGATCGAAGTGAAATAGGGCCCGCAGTGGGAGGTGGGGAGCATCCGCAAGGGTGCTCCTTTTTTTCGTGTCCGTTTCGCGTGCAGGGTGTTTTCCCCGGGCTGGCCTTTTGCTTTTCCGGTGCGGATTTTATACCTTTGCCCTATGACCACCGAACTTTGCGCCTACAGCCTCGAAGCATGTGAAACCGCCCGCAGGGCCGGTGTCACGCGCGTCGAATTGTGTGCTTCGCCCTGGGAGGGCGGCACGACCCCTTCGGCGGCAGCCATCCGCATGGCGCGCCGCATTCCGGGGTTGCAGCTCTGCGTGATGGTGCGTCCCCGGGGCGGGGATTTCCTCTGCTCCGACAGCGAATTCCGCCAGATGTGCGAAGAGATACGCTTCGCCCGCGCATGCGGCGCCGACGGCGTGGTATTCGGCCTGCTCACGGCCGACGGATGCGTCGACCGGGAACGTACGGCGGCCCTTGTGGCCGAAGCCGGGCCCATGCAGACCACCTTCCACCGGGCGTTCGACATGGCGCGCGATTCGTATGGGGCGCTCGAAGCGGTGATTGCCGCCGGGTGCACCCGCATCCTCACTTCGGGCGGCTGCAACACCGCTGCGGAGGGTGTCGGTACGCTTCGCCGGCTCGTGGAGCAGGCGGCGGGACGCATCGAAATCATGGCCGGCAGCGGCGTGAATCCCTCGAACGTGCGGCTGCTGGCCGCCGCGGGCGTCGACGCCGTGCATTTCAGCGCCCGCGAAATGCGCCCCGGCGGTATGACATACCGCAATCCGCGGGTTTCGATGGGCGGCTGTCCGGGGATTTCCGAATACGACCTGCTTTGTGCCGACGAGAAGACAATCCGACAAATACTGACCGAACTCAACCGATGAAACGCATCCTGCTCCTTTTGCTGGGGCTCTGCCTCTGCTCCTGCGGCCGCTACGGCTGCGGCGTTCCCGCCGAATACGAACCCCTGCTCGATGCCGCGCTGGCCGACTCTCCGCGTGCCGACAGCCTGCGGCAGCTGCTGCGCGACACTCCGCGCGACGAGCGCCGCGAAATGGCTTTCCTGCTCGCATATATGCCGCGCGGCGACCGCGATACGATGCGCCTCGGCCTGCTGCGCGAGAACGTGGAGTACGCCTGCCGCGCCCGCCGCACGTACCCGTGGACGCGGGCGCTGCCCGATTCCGTATTCCTGAACGAGGTGCTGCCTTATGCCGCCGTGGACGAGGTGCGCGACAGTTGGCGGGCGGATTTTTACGCCCGCTTCGCCCGCCGTGCGGCCGGATGCCGCGACATGTGCGCCGCAATCGACTCGGTGAACCGCAACATCTGCGCCGACGTGCAGGTGGAGTATAACACCGCCCGCGAGAAGACCAACCAGAGCCCCGCCGAATCCATGCGGCAGCATATGGCCTCCTGCACCGGGCTTTCCGTCCTGCTGGTCGACGCCCTGCGCGCCGCGGGCATTCCCGCCCGGTTCGCCGGGACGCCTGCCTGGCACGATGACCGGGGCAACCACAGCTGGGTCGAGGTGTGGATCGACGGCCGCTGGTACTTCACGGAGTACTATCCCTCGGGGCTGGATTATGCATGGTTTTTGGCCGACGCCGGGAAAGCGCCGGCGGACGACCCCGCACACGGAATTTTCGCCGTGTCGTTCCGGCCCACGGGCGAACGTTTCCCGATGGTGTGGAACGAGGATTCGCACGATGTGCACGGCGTGGACGTTACGCAGCGCTACCGCGACCTGTATGCCGCCTATGCGGATAACCTCGCGGCGCAGGGGACACATACCGCCGTGACTTTCATGATGTATGACAAACCGGCCCGCGCGGGGCGGTCGGATGCCCGCGTGGCGGCCAACGTCGACGTCTTCTGCGGCGCGGAGCAGATGGGCGGCGGCCGTACGGCCGGGCCGCGGCAGGATATGAACGACGCCCTGCGCTTCCTGCTGGAGAAAGGCAAAACCTATACGTTCCGTTATGCGAATGCCCGGGGAGAGGCGGCCGAGGTCACGGCCGAAGTGGGCGACGGCCCGGTTACCGTTACCGGGTATATGGAGTAGCGCCGCCGCAGCCCCGCTGTGCCGGAAATCCGTCCGGCCCGATGATGCGAAAGCCGGATTCCGTGCACGGAATCCGGCTTTGCTATGCGTTCTTTTCCGCGTCGGATGCTTCCTGCTGGAAGTCGATGTCGATGCGGTCGATTTGCAGGTCGGGGATTGGCACCAACCCCGTGTGCGGGGCGTGCCCGAGCTCCATGTGCAGGATGGGGTAGGGCTTGCCCGACGGGTCGGTCGCATCGCGTCCCGAGGTGCGGAATCCCAGCCTTTCGTAGAAACCCGCCGCCTGCGGGTTCTGCTCGTTGACATCGACCCGCCGTACACCGCAGTTTCTCACCGTGTGCTCCACGAGTCGCCGCCCCAGCCCTTTGCCCCGCATTGCCGGGGCGACGAAGAGCATTTCGAGCATGTCGCCGGCCACGCCGGCAAAGGCGGCGAATCCGCCGGATTGCCCGGTTGCGTTGTCGTTTTCCCGTATGACATACAGGTTTACTGCCGGCAGCGCATCCTGGCGTACCGTCCTGCGGAAGAACGGGATGTCTTCCGGTGCCAGGAAATCGTGCGTCGCCCGTACGGATGCCTCCCAGAGGGCCGTCAGTGCGTCCAGTTCAGCGGGAGTGGGGGTTGTCAGGTGTTCAATTATCATGATAAGGTGCTATAAAAGGGTTACGGGCGGTTTGCGCCGTGCGAAGTTGCGGGCGAGTACGGCGGCGAAAGGGGTTTCGAACGTGCGTGCGCCGAACGTACAGCCTTTCACGCAGGCGCAGCAGCGGATGCAGTGCGCCGGGTCGGTGTGCAGTTCGTCGCCGCGCGTGATGGCCTGCGTGGGGCAGATCGCCACACAGCGTCCGCACTGTGTGCAGCGCCCGGCATCCCCCTTGGGCAGCAGTGCGACGGGGGTGCGTTTCTGCCGTTTGCGGTAGCCCAGCACGAAACGGATGAACCGCAGCTGCGACAGCAGCGGGGTGCGGGGAGCGCGGAGCTTGGCCGCATCGACCGGCACGAGGGTGTCCTGTGCCAGTTTTTCGCGCACCTGCGCCCCGAAAGCCTCGGCTGCGGCGATATCCCCTGCATCGGGACGTCCCGGTGCAATGGGGGTATCTGGCGTGCTGTACGAATGTTCGCCCACGAATGCCGCCGCCGCTACGGGGACGAAACCCCGCTGTGCGACGAATGCCGCCAGTTCGGCCGCCGCCGTGCCGAACGCCCGGTTGCCGTAGACCGCGAGTACGACGGCCGGGGTTCCCGTGCCGCGTATGCCTTGCAGGCGCTCCAGCGCGGCCGGGGCGGCATGGCCCCCGTAGACGGGCACGGCGAAGATGGCTGCGGTGTCGGCGGGCAGCGTGAGGGTCTTCCCGGCCGTGTGGGTGAGATCGACGGCCGTTACGGGGAGTGTTCCCGTTTCTGCTTCCGTTCCTGTTTTCGCCTCCTTTCCTGCTTCCGGGAGGGAAGCAGCTTCGGCCGCGTTGTTTGCGGCAGCCGTGTGCGCCGTGTTTTCATCGCCCGTGCGCCTGTTCAAGGTGCCGTCCACGGCCGGAGTGGCGTCTTTTGCCGCGCCGTTGTTGCGGGACATGCCCCGGGCTACTGCCGCGGCTGTTTTTTTCGAAGTCCCCGTGGGGGAGAAAAAGAGGGTATGGATACTGGTCGTTTTCATCGTTTCCGGCGGATTTTTTGCGGTATAAAGATACTGTTTTCCCGGCGATATTTTTTATATTTGCGTGAGATACTGTAAAATTCAAGGAGAATGACTGTGAAGATTTTAACATGTGCGGCCCTGCTGCTCGCCGGATGCGGCGGCACGAAGGCGGCCAAAGAGGAGGCGAAAGCCCCCGAAACGAGAACCGAAGTGAAGCACGGGGCGGAAATCGCCCTCGTGAAACCGGCCCCGACGGGCGGTGTGAGCGTCGACGAGGCGCTCTGGAACCGCCGCTCGTCGCGTGAATACGCGTCTGAAGCCCTCACGCTCGAAGAGCTCTCGGGGGTGATGTGGGCCGCGGCGGGCATCAACCGTCCGCAGGAGGGCCGCCTGACGGCGCCCTCGGCGCTGGCGCTCTATCCCGTCCGCGTCTACGCGTTCTTCCCGGAAGGCGTTTACAGCTACGACGCCGGGGCGCAGAAACTCGTCCGCGTGCTGGAGGGTGACCGGCGGAACCTGGCCGGCGCGCAGCCGTTCGTCTATACGGCGCCGCTCAATTTGGTCTATGTCGCCGACAGGTCGGTTTACGAGGGGAAAAACATTCCCGCGGAACATGTCCGCTACCTGTGCGGACAGGATGCCGCCGGCTATGCCCAGAACGTCAACATCTACACCGCGGGCCACGGCCTGAAGTCGATTACGCGCGGCAGCGGCCCCGGGGCGGAGCTGCTCGAGGCCCTCGGCCTCGATCCCGGGCGCTACTTCTTCGCCCTGGCGCAGACGGTCGGCAAGTGACTCTCTGCCGAAACAGAAAAGGAGCAGCGAAAGCCGCTCCTTTTTTGTCCGGCAGCCGCCTTCCCGCAGCTCCGTTTTTCAAAATACCCGTCGGAAGCGGGCCGCCGTGACCGGTTACAATCCGTATTCTGCGGCGTAACGCCACAAGGGCGCCGCCATCAGCGCCTGCCGGATGCGGCCGCTTTCGAGCAGTTCGCGCACTTCGGCTGCCGAGAAGAGATGCACGCGGATGTCCTCCGTGGCGTCGAGGTGCTGTTCGCCGAGTCGCTCCACGCCGGTGGCCAGGTAACAGTAGGTCAAGTTGTTATGTGTCGAGGGGTTCGGCGCCGTGACCATCAGTTCGCGCCACTCCCCGCCGCCGTATCCCGTTTCTTCGGCCAGTTCGCGCTGTGCCGCGGCCAGCATCGAGGCGTCGTCCGGCTCGGCGACCCCCGCCGGAATTTCGTAATCCGTTTCGCCCAGCCCGTGGCGGTACTGGTCGATAAAGACGAATTTCCCCTCTTTCGTAATGGCGATGACGTTCACCCAGTCGGGGTATTCGAAAACATAATAGTCGGGGATTCGGCGCCCGTCGGGCAGTTCGATGCTCTCGTGGCGTACGGTGAACCAAGGTTTACGGGCGAGGTATTCGCTGGTGAGAACTTTCCAGTTGCGCTTTTTCGGATTTTCCATGGCGGTGTCTTTGTTATCGGATGCAAAAATAACGAAAAATAGTTATCTTTGTATCACATGTAAAAAACGAGCGTCCATGCTGTCACAAAACGAACGAAACCGAATCATAGCCCTTATCAACCGCGAAGTCGTGCCCGCCATCGGGTGTACCGAGCCGATTGCCGTCGCCCTGTGCACGGCGCGAGCCGCCGAGCTGCTCGGTGTGCGGCCCGAAAAAATCGCCGTGCGCTTGAGCGCCAATATCCTCAAGAACGCCATGGGCGTGGGCATTCCGGGTACGGGGATGATCGGCCTGCCGATTGCCGTGGCGCTCGGGGCGCTGGTCGGACGCCCGGAGTACCAGTTGGAGGTGCTGCGCGACGTGACGCCCGACGCCGTGGCGGAGGGCCGCCGCTATATCGACGAAAAGCGTATCTGCATCTCCCTGAAAGAGGGAATCGGGGAAAAACTCTATATCGAGGTCGAAGCCGAAGCCGCCGGGCATCGTGCCGTGGCGGTTATCGCGGGCGGGCATACGGCGTTCGTCTACCTCGAGCGCGACGGCGAGGTGACGCTCGACAAACGCACCGCCCCGGCTGCCGACGAGCAGGGGGGCGAAGTGCCCCTCACGCTGCGCCGGGTCTGGGACTTCGCCATGACGGCGCCCCTCGGCGAGCTGCGTTTCATCCTCGAAACCCGCCGTCTGAACAAGGCCGCTGCCGAGCGGGCCTTCGCCGGCGAATTCGGCCATTGCGTAGGCCGCACGCTCCGCTGCGAGCGGGAGCGCAAAATCATGGGCGACAGCATCTTTTCCCGCATTCTCTCCTATACCTCCGCAGCGTGCGACGCCCGCATGGCCGGGGCGATGATTCCCGTGATGAGCAATTCGGGCAGCGGCAATCAGGGCATCGCGGCCACGCTGCCCGTCGTGGTCTATGCCGAGCAGACTGCGGCCGACGAGGAGCAGACCGTCCGTGCGCTGGTGTTGAGCCACCTTACGGTCATTTACATCAAGCAGAGCCTGGGCCGCCTGTCGGCCCTGTGCGGCTGCGTGGTGGCTGCCACAGGTTCGAGCTGCGGCATCACCTACCTGATGGGCGGCGGCTACGAGCAGGTCGCCGCGGCGGTGAAGAACATGATCGCCAACCTCACGGGCATGATTTGCGACGGGGCCAAGCCCAGTTGCGCCATGAAGCTGACGAGCGGTGTTTCGACCGCCGTGCTTTCGGCCATGATGGCCATGGACGGCCACTGCGTAACGCCCGTCGAGGGAATTATCGAGGAGGATGTGGACAAATGCATCCGCAACCTGACGACCATCGGCCGCGACGGCATGAACGAAACCGACAGGCTCGTTCTTGGAATTATGACACATAAATGCTGATTATGAATAGACTGACATTGAATTTGAGGCTTTGCGCGGCGTTCCTGCTGCTGGGCCTGTGGGGCGCTGCGGCCCAGACCGCCCGCGAGCAGATTGCGGCCATGCCCGAACGTGCGGGCGGAATCTACCACTCGTACGAGTACCTGCCGGGCGAATCCGTGCCCGTCCCCAAAGGGTATGTCCCTTTTTATATCAGCCATTACGGCCGCCACGGCAGCCGCTGGCACACGTCGGAGAGTGTTTACGAAACTCCGCTGAAAATCCTGCGCAAGGCCGCCGCGGCCGATGCGCTGACGCCCGAAGGCCGTGATTTGCTGGACAAGGTCGAGGTTATCGCCGCCGATGCCAAAGACCGTTACGGCGACCTTTCGCCCCGCGGCGTTGCGGAGCACCGGGGCATTGCCGAGCGGATGTTCCGGGCCTATCCCGAAGTTTTCTCGACCAAGGGCGGCCGCGAATGCCTCGTCCAGAGCCGTTCGACGCTCGTGCCGCGCTGTATTTTGAGCATGGCGGCTTTCAACGAGCGCCTCAAGGAGCTGAACCCGGCGATTCGGATGACCCGCGAGTCGAGCCAGCGTTACATTCCCTATATGAGCAACGGCAAGGGGATAAACTCCCAGCGCGAAGCCTCGGGTGCCGTGGCCGACAGCCTGCAGGCCGTGCTTACGCACCCCGAACGGCTGATGGAGTCGCTCTTTTCCGATCCCGCGTTCGTGCAGCGCGAGGTGAAAGACCCCGCCAGGCTGATGAACCGGCTATTGGCGCAGGCGGCTATCATGCAGGACGTCGATTACCTGGGTATTTCGCTCTACGATTTCTTCACCGACGAGGAGATTTATGCCGCGTGGGAAGCCGAGAATTTCCGCCGCTACGTGATGTTCGGCCCTTCGAAGCGTTTCGGCGATCCGATTATCGCCGATGCCAAACCCCTGCTGCGCAATATCATAGAAACAGCCGAGGCGGTGATTGGCGGCGAGGAGAATCTCTCGGCGTCGCTGCGCTTCGGCCACGATGTGAACGTCATTCCGCTGGTGGCGCTGCTGGGCGTCGAAGGCGCTTCGGGCCGTGTGTCGACGCCCGGGGAGGCGGCCGAAACCTGGCAGATACACCGCGTTTCGCCGATGGCGACCAACGTGCAGTTCATCTTTTTCCGCAATCCCAAAACGGGTGACGTGCGGGTGCGCGTGCTGCATAACGAGCGCGACGCCAACCTGCCGATTGCGGGTGGCCCCTATTACGAGTGGGAGACGCTGCGCGATTACTGCAAGAAACGCTACGAGTAGCGGGCGCTGTTAAAACGGAGCGCAGGGCCTTCTGGCCCTGCGCTCCGTTTTTTATGTTGCCGGTTCCTGGCTGTGGGTTTTTCCGGGACTGCGGACCCGCGGGAGATGCCCGTCGGGCTGCGCCTTTTCGTCCGGCCGGGACATTGCCGCCCCGCATTGCAGGTGCTGTTTCGCGCGAGCCCTGTTGCGCTCGCTGCGAGAGGTATTTATCCGGCTTGGTTATGCCTGTGCGGCGGTTTAATGGAAAATCGTCTTGACGATGATACCCGTGGCTCCCTGGTGGCGGGTCGTGTAATCCTTGGCGATGCGGCTGGTTTTCTGCAGGAACTCTTCGTTGTCGCGCAAGGGGACGAACCACGCGCGCAGTTCGTCGTAATCCTTGACCGACCGTGCTGCGCCGAGCGTTACGAGGTCGCGGGCCTCCTTGAATTTCCGGTAGTTGGGGCCGAACGCCACCGGAAGCCCGAACGTCGCGGCCTCCAGCGTGTTGTGGATGCCCACGCCGAATCCTCCGCCGATGTAGCTCCACGCGGCATAGCCGTAGACCGATGAGAGAATTCCCATCGTGTCGAGAATCAGCAGCTGTTTCGAACCGTATGCCGTGTGCGGCGTACAGCGGGTGTAGCGCAACGCGCCGCCTTTGGTTTCGGCCATGAGGCGTTCGATGCGCCCCTCGTCCATTTCATGCGGGGCGACGATGAACTTTACCTCGGGGTTGTCGTTCATCAGGCGAATCAGCAGCTCCTCGTCGGGGCCCCAGGTCGAGCCGGCCACGAAGATGCGCCTGTCGCCTTTGAAACGCTCGATGACGTCGATATGCTTGGCGGCTTTGGCAATCTCCGCCACGCGGTCGAAACGGGTGTCGCCCGCGACGATTACGTTGTCGAAGCCCAGGCCGGCCAGCAGTTTCTTCGATTCGTCGTTCTGCACGAACATCACGTCGAACGACTCCAGCGCCTGCCGCCACATGCCTCCGTAGGGGCGGAAGAAAATCGAGTTGCGGCGGAAGATGGCTGAAACGATGTAGCTGCGCACCTTGCGGCGGCGCAGTTCGCGCAGCAGGTTGAGCCAGAACTCGTATTTTACGAAGATTGCGATTTCGGGATGTGCGGCGTCGAGGAACCGGCGGGCGTTGCGGGGCGTGTCGATCGGCAGGTAGAAGATGTAATCCGCGCCCGGATAGTTCTTGCGGATTTCGTAACCCGACGGCGAGAAGAACGTGAGCAGGATTTTGTATTCGGGGTGTGTTTTGCGGATTCGCTCGATGATGGGACGCCCCTGCTCGAATTCGCCGAGCGACGCCACGTGCACCCATACGATGCGGGCGGCGGGGTCGATGGCTTCGGCCATGCGTTTGAGGAGATCCTTGCGGCCGTCGAGCCACAGCCGTGCCTTCGGATGCCTCGGTGCAACGAGCCGGATGACCCATACGTAGAGCGTCAGACCGAAATTATATAACCACATCGTTGTTTACGGTTTGCGGTGTTGAGATACTTTTGTTAACTGTTGCCGGATGTGCGACCCGGCTTTCTTCCCGGCTCTGTAACAGAGCGTTCGAATTTTAGTCCGACAAAGGTAGCATATTTTGTCGGAAAAGCAAAATCACCAGTTATATTCCATTGCCTGCCCTACGAGGCGCACCTCCGTGCTTCCGTCCGGCATTACGTCCACGGCCGCCAGGTCGAATTGCGGCTCGGCCTGCTCGCCCGTGACGGCCAGGTAGCGCAGGGCCGCCTGTGTCAGGGCCCGGAACTTCTGGGGCGTGACGGCCGCTTCGGGCGGGGTGAGGGAGCCCGCCCGGCGGGTCTTGACCTCCACGAAGTGTACGACGCCCGCTTTGCGGGCTACGATGTCCAGTTCGTAGCGGCCCCAGCGCCAGTTGAGGGCGCATATCTCGTACCCCGCGCGGCGGAGGTATTCCGTCGCGGCGCGCTCGCCCGCGCGTCCCGTTTCGGCTGCCGTGCTCATGCGCTTCAGTGGATGATACGCTGGATTGAGTTGGCCCGGTCGAAAGCGGCTTTCAGCCCTTCGGTGTCGTCGCGCTCGAGCATCCGGCGCATGATTTGCAGCTGGTGGATATGCTCGCGCAGCACGTCGAGCACGTTGTATTTGTTGCGCAGCAGAATCGGCACCCAGGTCGCCGCCGAACTCTTCGCCAGACGCACGGTGCTTTCGAAACCGCCGCCCGCCAGGTCGAAGATGTGCCGCTCCTCGCGCTCTTTTTCGAGGACGGTGAGCGCCAGCGCGAACGAGGTGACGTGGGAGATGTGCGACACGTAAGCCGCGTGCAGGTCGTGCTCCTCGGCCTCCATGTAGACCACCGGCGCCTCCAGCGTGCGGAATATGCGTTCCACCGTCGACAGCGCGTCGGCGTCGCTGCGCCCGGTTTCGCACAGCACGACGTTGCGGCCCGTGAAAGCGCCGTGCTGCGCAGCCCTCGGGCCGCTGTACTCGGTGCCCCACATCGGGTGTACGGCCACGAAACGCCCGCGGCGCGCGTGCATCGAGATAACCTCGCACAACTCGGCTTTGATGGAGCCCATGTCCATCACCACCTGCCTGTCGGTCACCCGGTTGAGGACTTTGACGGCCATCAGGGGAATGGTGTCGACGGGCGTGGCCAGTACAATCAGGTCGGCCGATGCAATTCCCTCATCGAGGGTGACGATACGGTCGGCCAGCCCGAGCCGCAGGGCTTCGGCGGCGTTCTGCTCCGAATTTTCGACGCCGAGTATTTCATCCGCAATGCCGCGGTCGCGCAATGCGAGGGCAAAAGAGCCTCCTATGAGGCCCAGACCCGCAATCAGAATTTTCATACCTATATATAATATGTTATTTTCGGCCCGGAATCGCTCTCCGGGCCGGGTATCAGGCCAGGAACGACAGGTCGCCGCCCGGTTCGACTTCAAACGTTTCCGTTCCTTTGCGGAACATGCGCATCGGGCGGCTGCCAATCAGCTCCAGCTTCCCGTCCTCGCAGCGGAGCATGCACCCCTCGCGCAGCCCGGCCACCCAGCGGCGCGGATTGGCCTCGATGTATTCGAGTATGCGCTGCTCGCGCGTTTCCCCGGCGTGCCCTTCGGGATTGGCGTCGAGGTAGTGGGGGTTGATCTGGAACTTCACCGCCCCGATGGCTTTGAACGACTGCGGCTCGACGATGGGCATGTCGTTTGTGGTGCAGATGGTCGGGCAGGCCACGTTGCTGCCCGCCGACCACCCGACGTAGGGTGTCCCGGACTTGATTTTGCGCAGGATGGCGGTCATAAGTCCCTGTTCCTGCATCTTTTTGGCCAGTGCGAACGTGTTGCCCCCGCCGACGCAGACGGCTTCCGCCTCGCGCACCATGCGTGCGGGATCCTTGGCCCGGTGTACCGAACGGACGCGGATGCCCAGCTCCGAAAAACGCGCCTGGACTTTCTTTTCATACTCGGCGTAGGAAAAAGTTACGGCGGCATAGGGAACGAATACGATTTCGCGCACGCCCTGCAGGAAACGCCCGATTTCAGGCATCGGATAGCGGAGATATTCCTCCCCGGCATTGGTCGAATTCGAGATCAGAAGCAGTTTCATAAGGATATGGTTTTGAATCGATTAATTAAAAAAATGTGCTAAATGTCGAAAAAGTTGTGAATAAAAAAAAGGTTCGTTTTGTCAAAAGTAATAAAAAAAGTGTTACTTTTGCGCAAAATTACCTCGGAAATACCAAAGAACTATTTCCAAATAATTGTTTAACTAAAAATTTAAAATTATGTCAGAAGTTCAATCAAAAGTTGTCGAGATTATCGTCGACAAACTGGGAGTCAAAGAGTCGGAGGTAGTGCCCGAAGCAAGCTTCACCAACCACCTGGGTGCAGACTCGCTCGACACTGTAGAGCTCATCATGGAGTTCGAGAAGGCTTTCGATATTCAGATTCCGGACGAGGACGCTGAAAAGATCGCTACCGTAGGTGATGCTATCAAGTACATCGAAGAGCACAAGAAATAATTTTCACTTAAAGAGTTTTCACAGCCTCTTTAAAGCCTTAAATTTATGATAGAAAGAAGAGTAGTTGTTACGGGCATCGGTACGATAAACCCGCTCGGTAATAATATTGAGGAGTATTTTTCGAATTTGGAAAAGGGAGTCAGCGGTGCCGCACCGATTACTCATTTCGATGCAGAAAAGTTTAAGACGAAGTTCGCTTGTGAAGTAAAGAATTACGACTCGACGCTGTATTTCGACCGCAAGGAGGTACGCAAGTACGACCTCTTTACCCAATATGCCCTGATCGCGGCCACGCAGGCCGTGGAGGATTCCGGACTCGATCTGGAAACCGTGGACAAGGAACAGGTAGGCGTAATATGGAGTTCGGGCATCGGAGGAATCAAGTCTTTCTTCGATGAGTGTCTGGGCTGGGCCGCAGGGGATGGAACCCCGCGGTTTAGCCCGTTCTTTATTCCGCGCATGATTTCCGACATCGCAGCGGGTTTCATCTCCATGAAGTACGGCTTCATGGGCCCGAACTACTGCACCGTGTCGGCCTGCGCCTCTTCGAACCACGGCATGATGGACGCCATGAACGCTATCCGTTACGGCAAGGCCGACGTGATGGTGACGGGCGGATCGGAAGCCGCGGTCAACGAGCCGAGTGTCGGCGGTTTCAACTCCATGCAGGCGCTTTCCACGCGCAACGACGATCCCACGCACGCTTCGCGTCCTTTCGACAAGGATCGTGACGGCTTCGTGATCGGCGAGGGTGCGGGCGCCCTGGTTTTCGAGGAGTACGAGCACGCCAAGGCGCGCGGTGCGAAAATTTACTGCGAGGTCGTCGGCGGAGGCTGTTCGGCCGACGCTTACCACTTCACCGCGCCCCATCCCGAGGGAAAGGGTGCCATGAAGTCGATGCGCGACGCCATCAAGGATGCCGGCATCAAACCAGAAGATATTGATTACGTGAACGTTCACGGCACTTCGACCCCCGCGGGCGACATCCCCGAACTGAAAGCTGTCGCCGGTGTATTGGGTGACCACGTCTATAACATCAATATCTCTTCCACCAAGTCGATGACGGGACACCTGCTGGGTGCCGCCGGAGCTGCCGAGGCCCTGGCCTGCATCTTCGCCATCACGCACGGCGTGGTTCCCCCGACCATCAACTGCGAGAACCTCGACCCGGAGATCGACCCGAACCTGAACCTGACGCTGAACAAGGCGCAGAAGCGCGAAGTGAAATGCGCGTTGAGCAATACGTTCGGTTTCGGCGGACACAACTCCACGGTCATTTTCCGTAAAATCTGATTCCTTAACCGTCCGGGCCGTGTTGGATTTCATATTACGCCCTTTCAAAAGGAACTTCGGGCGGGACAAGGCGTATTACAGGATCGTCGATGACATGTTCGGGTTTATCCCGCACAACATCGAACTTTACAAGCTGGCTTTGATTCACAAGTCAGCTTCTTTGGTTCTGGAGGACGGGCAGGCCGTCAACAACGAGCGGCTCGAGTTCCTCGGGGACGCCGTAATCGAGGCGGTCACCTCCGACTACCTTTTCATCGAATATCCCGACCGCGACGAGGGCTTCCTCACGCAGCTGCGGTCGAAAATCGTATCGCGCCAGTCGCTCAACGAGCTTGCCGTGAAGATCGGGCTGGACAGCCAGGTCATCGCCAACGGCAGCACGAGTGTCACGCAGAAGCACATTTACGGCGACGCTTTCGAGGCGATGATGGGGGCGGTTTACCTCGACCAGGGCTATGATTTCGTCAACCGGCTGCTCATCAACCGCATCTATTTCCGGCTCCTGAACCTCGACGAGCTGACCGAGTCGGAAACCGATTTCAAGAGCCGCCTGATCGAATGGTGCCAGAAGAACCGGCACAAGATTGTTTTCCGCACGGGCAACGACAAGGAGTACGCTGCGAATCATCCGGTTTTTTACTCCACGGTGCTGGTCGACGGCATCGAGGTGGGACACGGCTCCGGCGACTCGAAGAAGGAGGCCGAGCAGAGCGCCGCATTCTCCGTGGCGGAGTATATGAGCGACGAACAGTGCGCTTCGCTGCTGGACAAGTTCGATAAACTGGCGAAATAACTCCGGGTTATCCGCCGCCTGGCCGGACTACGTGCGAGTGGCAGCCTGTGTGGTGCGTACTATTGTTTAAATCAGCTTGTTGCTGTGCGAGTGCGTGCGGGGCGGCCGGCGGCTGGCTGTCGGCTTCGATAACTTTTCCGAATAAGGCTGCTGCCGTTACGGCGCTGAAAGGCTTGCCGCCGAGGCGGTTGAGCCCGATACGGACCCGATAACTTTCCCGAATGGGCCTGCCGCCGGTGCTGCGGGCCGGACTGCGGTCGGAGCGCTTGGCCCGACATGAATCCGATAATCCTTTCCGCATGAAAACGATTGCCGATAAGATGGCGGCGCGGGGCGTCGAAGCCCTGGACGACCGGGAACTGCTGGCGCTGCTGACCGAAGACGAACAGCTCGCCGGGGCGTTGCTTGCCGCCTGCGGCAATTCGCTCGCACGCATCGGTTCCGCGGATGCG